>Ga0065711_1032255_pt1 | contig 27691 bp, 15 predicted proteins | sample Hoacrofraction12_FD_59098 | JGI IMG/M metagenome (GOLD analysis project Ga0065711, IMG submission 59098) | Hoatzin crop microbial communities from Cojedes, Venezuela - Epithelial fraction 12 v2 (version 2) | ecosystem: Host-associated > Birds > Digestive system > Esophagus > Crop | place...
ATCCCCCGGCTCTCCGCTACCGGCTCCCCGCTGCCCCGGCTCCGGATCCCCCGGCTCCCCGCTCCCCGCTGCCCCGGCTCTCCGCTTCCCTGGTCCCCGCTCCCCCAGCCCCCCCCTAGCCCCAGGTCCGGTCCCCGGGTGCCCCGGTGCCCCTACCCTCGGCTCCGTCCCCACTCCTCCCGGATCCCGCTCCCGGCACCCCTAACCGGAAAGCCCGGCGCCCGCTCCCCCGCGGGTCCTCTTCCCTCCGCCCCGGCCGGCCGCCCAGCCCCGTTCCCCTTGCACCTCTCTCTACTCCTTCGGTTCTGCTCGCCGCCCCTGCTCCTCTCCCCGCACCCCGCCGCCCCCGGCTCTGCCCCTCGGTCCCCCGGCCCCTGCCGCCGGCAACATGCGCGGGCGGCCGCGGGTGGCAGCAGGCGAGGCTGCGGAGCCGGCTCGGGTGCCCCCTTCCTCCCGCCCTCGCCCGCTCCAGGCGACCCGCTGAGAGATGGACTTGGCAGGCGCGCTGCTGGCGTTGCTCCTGGTGCTGGTGCTGGTCGTCTCCCTGCTCTCCAACCTCCTGGTGCTGCTATGCTTCGTCTACAGTACGGAGATCCGAAAGCAGGTCGCCGGGGTATTCCTGGTGAACTTGTCCTTTTGCAACCTGCTCCTCACCGTCCTGAACATGCCTTTTACCCTGCTGGGGATCCTGAGGAACCAGCAACCCCTCGGGGGCTGCGTCTGCAAAGCGGTGGGTTTCCTGGAAACTTTCCTGACTTCCAACACGATGCTGAGCATGGCAGCGCTCAGCATCGACAAATGGATTGCTGTGGTGTTCCCCTTAAGCTATACCAGCAAGATGAGGTATAAGGACGCTGTGATACTGATGGGCTACTCGTGGCTCCACTCCCTCACATTCCCCTTGGTATCATTGTTTTACTCATGGGTAGATTACAGCAGCGTTTATGCCTCTTGCACCTTGCACCTGAAGGAAGAGACGGAGCGGAGAAGGTTTACCGTGTTCACCATCATCTTTCACTCCACCAGTTTCATGCTGTCGCTGGTGATCCTGTGTTTCACCTATTTAAAGGTGTTGAAAGTTGCCCGGTTCCACTGCAAGCGGATAGACATTATTACCATGCAGACTCTGGTTTTGTTGGTGGATATCCACCCCAGGTAATGCGCGTGTGTTCGTGTTCACAGCCCCGGGGCAATAGTGGTAGGTACCCCGGGGGGAGAGGATCCTCTGCCTCCCTGGCACCCTTTCCTGCTCTCCTGCCTGCCCCAGCCACATGGGGAACACTTCTGCCTCTAGCTTCAGATGCTGCTTGTAGTGCCAGAAGACAATGGCCTGCCCATTTGTAGCTGCTGTGTTTAAATGCTAGTCTAGCTCACCGGGTGCTCTCACTTGCCCAAGCCCCCTTTAACAGGGAGCTGCTGCTTTGGGGAGTGTGAGTGTCATCAGGCTCGGCGGGGCCTGGGCTGCCCTCCCCTTCCCAGGACCTGCCCTCCCCTCCCTGGGACATGCCCTCCTTTCCTCACCCCAGGGCAGGGGGTCTGCGACCGGGTGGGAGTCCTTTCCCTCTCCCCCAGGCTCACATCTCGCCTCCTCACTTCTTGCCTTAACCCACCTTTTCCCTTTGCAGTGTGAAGCAGCGCTGCCTTAACGAGCAGAAACGGAGGAGGCAGCGGGCTACCAAGAAAATCAGTATTTTTATAGGGTCATTCGTGATCTGTTTTGGTCCTTACATTATCACCAGGTTAGTACCACCTATTGGGGTGGGGGACTTTTCGGGACCAGTGATGCCCTCTGATGCGCAGGTGCCCAGGGGGGAGAGGACTACAACTGATTTTGGGGTGCCAGAGCCTGATGGAGACCCGGGGCTGACCCTGCCCACACACCCAGCCCACTGGGCGAAGCCTCGGCAGCCTCTGGCTCTCCTCCTCTCACTGCCGCCAGGTCTGGGCCCCTCTGCCAAGAGCAAGAAGCTTTTAGGACAAGTACCAGGAATTAATTACAAATGGTTGGAGATGAAAGCAGTTTAAATGACTCGCTACCCCTTCTTATTGGCACAACCCAAGCAACAGACAGGAAAGCAGACAGCTTACTCTGATTATCTCAGGTCATTGTTTTTTTTTTAAAAGGCAAAAGGGCAAACTTGCTGCTATTGGAAGTTGAGGTGTCAGATTTTAAATTTATCCAGGCTGATAATATGTCAGATAAGCTTTGTGTCTGTAAACATTAATGTCTGTAAATATATTGCTAACAGTGCAGCATGGCTTTGTGATGAGGTGTGAGAGTTATCTCCCAGGAATACCAATAATAGGAAACATCATGCTCCTCCACTGGTCAGAATCATTGGCATCCACTCTGGCAGTGTGCACCTTTTTAAATAGTCATGTATCATTCTCATTCCATACTTGCATAATCTTTATACCACATATGGTTATTATTTTTAAATCTTGCATAAATCATTGAGCTGGAAACCAGTGTAACTGTAGTGAATTGCAGCACCTCAGGATTTAGCCTTTCATCTCTAAACTGAAATGGGCTACATCTTTCACTAGTGATTTTTTAAAGTATCTCCCACTTCACAGTGTGTTCAAGACACCTTGAAGAGAACTGACTTCTGTCAAGGAAGGTGCACTAGTCTGCAAAACCAACCTGGTGAGGGCTTCCTCAAGGTTGCTGCCAAGCTACCGGGGTCTGCAGCCACACCACCTTACAGAAACTGGTCAGCTTTAGCGCGCTGATCTTACACAGTCGCATTTATTAATAGGCCTCTCACGATTACTGTCATTGCCCTTTTCTTACATGGCTAGGGGGACAGATTGAGGCCAGTGCACAAAAATGATGATGCTTTTTAACCTTTAGGATGACATTTCTTTCAGTTCCCATTTATACATCTAAAAGGATTTCCTACTGATTGTCTGGATAACTACTTTTTTTTCTGCAGTTGATAAGATTTATTACAAATATTAACATTACATCACAGAGTTAAAAGGTTAATTGATCACTGTTCAGTACATTCTGAGTCATTTTCTGTTAATTTTTGCCATAATCAGGATATAATTATACTGAGCAAAGTGGCTTTTGCCATCTTCCTTCCCTCTGAACATTATCAAACTCAGCAAATTCCAGCATTGCCACATTTTTCAGAGTGGAGATATTTCCTATAAACTTCTAAAACAAAAGTGGCTTCTTTCTTCAGACCTTGCATTTGGCAAGTGTGAGATGGTGCATTTTCTGTGTGTGACAAACTGGTACCTGATGTGTGCCTAGAGAGAAGACGGAGGGTTTGTTTATATATATGTGTTTGTCAAGGTACAGCTTCTGTCTCAGTCACAAGGACCAAGCTGGTTCAGTGACATCAAAACAGGAAGTATTTGGGGAGGATATCTCCAAGACTCTTTGCCCCAAAGCCAAGACAGTGTCCAGGCAGAACTACATGAAAGGAGGTGGTGAAGGTGAGGTTGGAGGAGTTGCTGCCATGCGCATTTCTCCATTCTTCCCCCATTCTGTGTTGTAGAGGGTTGGCACTGAAGCAATCCCTGTAGAGGCAATGAGAAAGATATTCTCCCTGTTTTCTTGCTCTTTGGCCTGCTGACTCAGGGTGCGTTGTGAGCTCAGTGTTTGCTCCTCATTTCAGAAATGTGAATGAGATTATGATCATTAGCAATATATTCATCTGTTCACTAAGAGCCGACAGATGAATTTCATCCTTTTTGTAACAGCAGCGAAAACAAGAAAATGATACTAAGATGCATTCAGATGGATATTTCTAAGGATGAGTTGATTTGGCCAGGCCCTTTGTCTTATTAAAATCTGTGTAATTTTTCTTCTGTTGGCTTCAGTGCAACTATGTTTGGGCCCATAATACATTAAAGGGAATGCCTAATAATACATCTATTTTCATGACTGTAAGATACCTTACACTTCTTATTTAGTGTCTTCAAAAAAGTAAATATCAAATGTATATTTCTTGTATTAGGACAGTATACAGGATGGGATAAACCTAAGCAATCATGCAGCAAGTGTCATTTATTGTACATTTATTTATTTCTCACATTTACTGTCTTGCTGTTCTCTCTGTTCTGAATTCGCTGGAATTTTTTCCAAGCAGCTTCAAACAGAAGTCGTCTTGTTTTTAAATGCACTTGCCATAGGAATGATTTCTCTTTTATGCATACAAACGAGGAAACTTTCCTGTCAGAGTCCAACCACTTGTTGCAATGTTCAGTCCTAGTGGTGGTAAGTCAACTTTTCTATGCTGAGGGAATGGAACAGCTTCAAATGTAAATGCCCTGCAAGTTGGGAGCTCTGCACTTTGGAAAGAGGCTGGAAAGTTCTTCAAACCTGGAGAAAGCTTCTGATCTTGCATCTTCAAACACTGATATTTTAGTGTACAGAAAAGGGCTATTTATCTCATGGTACATTTTTTTTTCTTCTGGAATGAATATAGAAAAATAGTATATTCTTGTTCCTGTGAAAGGTTTCACAAATGATGTACAGATAATAAAAACTTCTCATCCTGTTCTTTCCACTTTCCTGGAGAGTTTGCCCACTGCAGATGAGCTGTGTGACAGACATTTGCTGGAATATTCAAAGGTTTGCTCTCACTTTCGTGGAAAAAATTGTTAAACTTAGTTGCAGTTTCTCCCCCAGTGATTAATACTCTCATCACAACTGAGGTGCTGAGGCAACTAATCATCTGTGAAGCACAGACCAGGAGACACAGGTCTGGAGACAGCTGACTGGTCATATAATGATGATAAAATTGTTGTCTCCTTGTTTTCTTTGGCCAAACTAGTGGTCAGCCAAATGCACGCAGAAACTTTCACAGGTAAGTAGATGCAAGTGTGCTCCTGAGCATACTATGGGATTGCAGGTGCCACCCAAATCTCTCTGAGATACTGCCGTGTTGTTCTTCATACTACAAAGGTCTAACATGAATCCTTTTCGCATGTGTGATAATTCACAGCAGTGGAGTAATACAGGTTCGCTGTTCTGTACCTGAGGGGGTGAATTCAGTGATCTAGACCTGGTTTCTGGTGCCATTTGAGATGCTGCATAGTATCCAAAACCTCTGCATAGGTTGGCAGACACAACACAGGACCTAGAGGAGACCCACAACTTCCAGGAGCAGCAGCGTGATGCCAGGGGCTTTATGTCTAAACATCTCAAGCATCACCAGACAGCTGTACTTAGGCAACTGAGTTGAGTGAGCCTGGATGCCCCAAGTCACTTGTGTCTATCTGAAGCTTGCCATGGGAGAGGGTAGACAATTATGTCACCAAGATTTTGACAACTGACCAGTGCAACTCTCTAAATTCAGAAAGTGAGCAATAAGCTTCAGTACTTTCTTATCTCTGATGCTTGGGAGCATTAACACTGAAAACACACTTTTTCTCGCTTTCCATAGAGGGAATGATTCTTGTCTCGCAGTGGCCTTGCTAGGAAAGTTCCCTTTGCCTTTAGTGAATCCAAGGAGTAAGTAAGTACAGGGCCCTTCTCCTGCAGGGACCGTGTACTGTAAGAAAATAAGCATTACTTTAATGTTTCATGAAGCATGAGTTGAGCACTGGGCTCAGTGCAAACATAATACTCAAGTGTTTCCATCTCTCTTTAATGTTTAACAGGTTGATAGAGCTCCTTCCTTTTGTTACCATAAATTACTACTGGGGAATTATAAGCAAGTGCCTCACCTACAGTAAGGCTGCATCAGATCCATTCGTTTACTCACTTTTACGTCAACAGTACAAAAAAGTTCTGATCAACATTGTCAATAGGATACTTAAAAGGGACCTGTATCCGTCGTCGGGGTACAACAGCTCTCTCGACACCGAAAATGATTACTGCTTGCACAGAACAAACTAACAACACGAAAAGTATTCCCCTTCGAGTGACACAGGAGTTTGCTGCTTCGGGAAAGCTGCCTTTTTCCTCTCACGCTGACGGTGGTGACAGTGTCTCCAGGGTGTGAAGGCTGCATTAATGTGATGCATTTCATTGTGGACTTTCATGAAAGGCTCTTCCTTGGTCTGCAGCCAAGCACAATACATGGCAAAGCCTTGTCCTTGGGTGAATGGAGTAGGCTTGAGGGGTTTAAGAGAGCCTTTGGAGGCTTTGGAGAAGCTTAGAGAGCTTTTAATGTTTCATGTCTGAAGACTTGGTATGACATGGAGTGTTCCACATCAGATGTGATATTCCAATGTCTTCTGGGACCACAGGAATCCCCAGGTTGGAAGGAGCAGTTCAGAGTCCTCCGTGCTGCGCATGTAACTTGGCAGTCCAGGATCTGCTCTGTTAGTTCTGAACATTACAAATAAGTCTTTTAATTGATCGATTTATTGTATTGGTGCCTCAAGTGAGTGATATGGGTCAGCACTTTGAATCTAAGATTGTTGTTATTATTATTTATTACTAGGCATCATGATTGTAACATAGCCTTTAGGAAGTGGTACATATATTTGATATACCAGTATTCTATTAAGAGTAACCAAAGTCCACATAGCTGAGTTACTAACATTTAGCACTTCAGTGGCATGTGATTGAAATAACTGCAGCAACAGTAACAAAGACATATATGGAATTTAGTTAAATAGCACCGTAGTTCCATCACTGAGCTAGTAAATCCTATTCAAACAAGATTTTATTCAGAAAAAAAAAATCAGTTAGACTGTAGAAATGACAGATACCACTGCGTTTAAGAACTATTACTTCAGAAGCTATCTGTTTTTGAAGAACAGCCTAACAAATATTAATTCTTTTTAAGGGATATATAATGTGTAAAATATTTCATGCATTGACTTTATTTGGTGGATTGTAATAATAGCGTACAATCTTTTCTTTTATAATGATCAATTAATCTGGTGTTTTTAATGGATACCAAGAGATGTTTGAGAGATATTATAACAGACCTGCTGCCAAACGCCCAGACACACAAAGCTGCTGTATTATTATATGTATTTTTGTCTTTTATTTATTTTTAAATCTAAACAGGCTTTGGAAAAATATGGGAATTATTTTTTAACAATATTCCTTTGATTACAGAAGACATGAATCAAAATATTCTATGGTATTCAATAAGCTACTATTTTTTAATTGAGTACGTAAGGGGAAAATCAAAGTAATTCTAAAGTATATTTTAAGAAAAAAATGAAAGAAGACAGTAAAGAACAATTATTTTTTATGTCACAATGGACTTGACCCGATTAAGCATTAAGAAGGCTATTCCTGGTCAGACTAAGCATCAAAGCACGTGATTAGACACATATATAATGTCCTTTGAAGTTAACAGCTCTATTCCCATGCTGAAAATTGAGTACACGCTTAACTGTTTTGTAAGATCAGTGTTGAGCAGTCAGCACATTGAGAGGATTTTTCCCATCATCCACAATTAGGAAGGAGAGTGTCTTACTTCAGTCCTACTGAAGTCAAGGATAGGTGATGCTGTGTAACAAATACAACGTTCTCTTATCTCCTATTTTTAATCTCTGAGGCCTTTCTGATGCTTTCTTTTTTTCCATGCAAGTACCTTAGGCCTCTGTGTTTTGCATCTACAATTCCGCCTGTATTTAAATAGAATGTACTATAATGGTTTCGTCTTCTTAGTAAAGTATTTGTATTCTCTCCATTTTGTGTAAATACAGTATTTCAGGAAAAAAAAAACAACTTGTCTATGGAATCTTTCCAGTTTTACTGTCTTCATGTCTGCCTCCACACACTTCCCCCCTCTGCCCTGCCACTACAAAAACTTGCTGCTCATGCCTTTCATTTCAGCTGCAACATAAGGATGAGATATCTCTGTGCGGGGTGGGAGGGATGCTAAATATTCGGTTATTTTTCAGTCAGTTTTATGCCAGAAAGTTTTGATGGACTACAGCATTTATCCGTGAATAAACATGAGTTTAATGATACCTACAATTGTTAGCTTACCTTTGGTTTCCTAAACAAAATGATGCTCAGTTTAAGAAAGGAATATGTTACATAAAGTTAAGTGTATTAAATTGTCACCTTCAAGACACACAAATGAAATAAAGTTTTACTTTGATATTTTCTATCTTAGAATCAAAAAAATAGTACAGGAGAAAAAAAATAATAATTAGCTTTAAAACTATTGCAATAATAAACTTCTAAAAGTATTAAACTATAAGCCACATTTTAAAGATACAAAGCAGAATATAGCGAAACTGCTACATCTGCTATGAAGCATATTCATGCCATTTAAGGGTGCTGTCATGCACACATTTGACAATACCATTCAACCTCACAAAACACTGAACGTTTCTGGAGGTACGCAGGTCCAGATGGGAAAAAAAAAAAAAAAAAGAAAAAGAAAAGATTTTGAACGTTCACTGAGTGTTGCAGCATGTCTTATAGTTTTAATTTCCATAGAGTATTAGGAAACTAAGGTCTATAGTATGCTGTACACCAGAAACTAAGGAGGGCTGAGGAAGTCCTCTCAGGCTTGATTTGCAATCAAGTTTAACTGCCTTGTTTAGCATTACCAAAATACATCTTCCTCTGCTCAGTGTGCACAGCCAGTTCTACAGGTAAATTTTTCTTTCTCCCTTCTTCTCACCACCCGCTCCCCACCAGAGAAGGGCTTGCTCCACGTTTCTAACTGAGCAGGAAACTTTCAGTGAGAGGTCTTGGTTTCATTCTCCCATCTTCCTGATGTAGGCAAAACTTGTGTTATCTTGGTGCTTCATTCACCATGCTCTGGGTTATTCGGGAATAGGAGGAGGTAGGGGAAAACAACACTTATCTCCCCCTTTTTGGGGATTCTGCAAAAAGGATCCAAGGATTTAGTGCTATACTGGAGGTGAGAACACCTATCTTACACAATGGGAGTGTTCACCAGAGGTGGCAAGGTTGTAGATTCCCTCTTACTGACATTGTAGATAAAACAAACATTGGATGCACAGTCCTGACAGTTGGTTTTAATTTGGATGAGAAGATTCCCAGCAAAGCTGAAGTGTGATATCCAAAATTACATCTAGCCACTGACACACTCTTGCCAACTCAATGGTAGCACCCCAGGAAACTTTCTCTGGATTTGCTGCCCAATGGCCTGGAGTGGCTTTTCTAGGACACAAGAGACTGGCATATGCCTGGCAGGTGTGTTGTGGAGTTGGAAATGCCACAGGAGTGAGCAGGAACTGCCTGATACTACGACTTCCCTAGCAGAAGGAGATGTCACCCACCTGTGTCTGCTTAGGAAAAATGATGGTGAGTTGTTTAGAGTGTGTGAGAGCAGCGCCATTTCCTTAGAGCAGTAGGGCCCCAAAAAGCTCCAGTGCTGTGGGTTTTTCAGCCCATGGTTGCAGTCTGAATTGGCAAAATAGTCTTCTCTCCTTCTCCAAACTTGCATTTTTCCTGCAGAGAGTGGAGTTAAGAACTGCACCTTCCATGGGTGGCACCCTCCTCCTAATGGCAGTCAGTACAAACTCTGCAGCACAACAAACCTTGAACTAGTCCATGCAAATCAGGAGACATTCAACTTCATTTTTTTTTTCTTAATGCACCTTAAACAAAGTATTTCCAAGCATGATGATCTGGATATTTTCTGGAGAGATCCAGGATGAGGTTTTGAATCTGCCTGTTCAGAGGAAGGAAGCCAGTCTGCATGTCTTATTTCCTGGGTGAGTGCTCTGATGTTTATTTATCACAGAGTTGCCTCTTCCAAAGGAAACAGAAACTTTTGGGTTTTTGCCTAGCACTTCTGTTGCAGGTGAACTCTGAGACTGACAGTCAGACTGAGTTTCTGAGGCAGTAAGGTGAAGTAGCACTCGCACTACAGATTCCCAAAAGATTTAGGTGCAAGCTGGATCCCAGCTGGCTAAATCCTGACAAGATGGATATGCTTCAGTACAAGTATAAAGACAAAACTGATCTTCTTGGGCTGTACGATACTGGAAAATTATGTGTCTCTGAGCTTAGACAGCAGCTGAGAAATAAGGACCTTGGGTTCCGTGAATTTTCACTCCACAAATTCTTTAGCCTCACTGAAAAACAAGCATGTTATTCATCTGGGTAAATCAGCACCTAATAAACTTATGCAAATAATCTGCACAGCTCAGTGATTACTGAATACATATTTACCTTATCTTAACGGGAGTAGTGCTGGTGCTGAACTTAAATTTCAGAGCTAATTGCAGTATTAGGCTTATTACATGGTTAAGTATGTGGGAACCAAAGGTCTTTAGTGCAAGTGTTCTAGTACAACCAAAGAGTGATTGTGCTCTTTACAACTATGGATTAAAATTTGACCTTTTTGAGAAATTTAGCAACACTGAGTCTTGTGGAATAAAATTACCTGTGAGAAGATGTTCAAATTCATCTAGGTGAACAGCTGAAAAAAAAAACACCAACTATGAAGAGAACTATCTTCTGTGAGTGGAAAGGTTTGACTACCTCACCTGGAGGGTGTATTTCCTTCTGTTTTTAAGGAATTTTTTTCCCCAAAAAATAGTTACATACACTTGTGCAGGCAGAATGAACAAGGAACTGAGTGTCTGTCTCAAAAGCACATAGCATATTTCAGGACTGTGAAGAGCAAATGGCTTGTTCTCTCTGGTTCAGGAGGACACCTGGTTTGTGGGAGGTGTTAATTACACCAGTAAACAAGAGGTTCTGCTTTTTATTTTTGGAAAGAAGGTCCAATTAATATTTAATAGTTCAGCTGGAGACACAGCAGAGATGACCTTAAGAAAGGTTGTAAATAAATGAGTATCTTTCAGTGCCAGAAGCTTGGGAGAGCAAAATGTCACCTGGCACAGTATATGCAACCAGCTCTTTCTCTGAGCTGGAGCTGCTTTTCCCTGTAGCTTGTGAATGTGACACAGACCAACTGACTGGTCCCATTTCTGCATATCCTTAGTTCTTCTCCCTTTAATAGCAGGTTTTGCTTGCCACGACATGATGGTGCCTGATGCAAATTAGGTGCTTTTGCTCTTTTCTGTAAGTGAGCAATGCATGAACCATGAGTTGCTCCCAGCCAGGCTTCTCATACGTTCTCTATACAAATGAAACATATTGCAAAGCATGTACGTTAGATGTCATAGGGTCCATATGCTTAAAGATATTTTTGAGTGTTGAGAACTACAAATCATTCCAGTCTATTCATACCACTTTTTTAACCAGATGCCTGCAGAAACGTTATAAACTATAACTGAAGCATCTTCATTTGAGTACAATCCACTATCACAAGTGTGTAAGTTGCTGAGCAGCCCACTGTGGACAGTAAAGACTCTCTAAACAAAAACTAAAAATATCTCCTTTGGGACATAACCTAAGTTATTTGTTGTGTATGTTTCTTCCATTTCTTTGCATCCTGCTGTTTGCACATGGCATATAGAGGTTTGTATCAAGCAGATTTGGAGTGAACTTTCCAGCATGTTTAAACTTCCAGATTTCCTTTTCTGAAACAAATGGACTGAAATCTTGAAATGCTTTTGAAGACGACCCCTGCTCCTCATGCTAACCCTAGAGTAGCTTTACTTAACTCATTATCTTAATTAGAAATTTTTTTCCACTGAAGGCTTAGCAGTCTAATTGTATTTCAGTGAAGCCTGACCTTAAGTGGCAGACTCATTACCACCATCTTTTCACTTTTATAATTCCTGTCTTTACTTATCCAGCCACTCTGTTCTCTTTGATTGCAGCTGTCAGCCCTGACACACATCTTCAGAATGTTTTATCAAAACCCAATAAATTGCTCAGTGCCCTTGCTCTGTGACATGGGAATGGAGATTGGGTTTGTGTGTGCATCTTCACGAGAATATTTGAACATGTTCTAGGTTTTCTGTTTCATATTTGTCCTTATTCACAGTAAAACAAAATGTCCATTGGTGGTACATGACCTTTGTTTTACAAATGACTGCTGATCGCTTCTTACAGGTGTGTAGCTCAGACCGGCTTTCAGCCTGAAATCTGTTTTTTCAGCTAATCAGATTTATTGTTGTCATAGCTGATGAAGCCTGCTTTAGGCATTTAAATATCTTTTGGGCTCCCCACACAGCAGCCTGAATACTTCATTATCTTTTTATTCTTAATACCTTGCTGGAAGCCAGGGAAGTACTAGGACTGTTTTTCTAAGGATACCTGAGGCACAGACAGGTGAAAGATCACACAGCCAAGAAAGGATCAAATTGCTTGAAATATGGTCTAGCAGTTACCTAGGAATGGAAGACAAACATGTTCATCCTGAATATTTCTGTTGATCTTTTGCTCAGAGTTTCTCAGCCATTTAAATACGTGTTGCTTGTGATGGCTGAGAATACCTCAGATTTGACAACAGAGCTGAATTTCTGGTAGAAAGCAATTTAGGATACAAGATGTTCCTCCTCCCATCCTAAGCAGTTTGCTATACCAGCACCATGTGAAAAGGAGTGACAGACACCCCTTACTCATAAAACACAGTACTCTCTTAGGCTTTTCTAGATGGAGCTTCCATGGTCTTCTCTGGATGTGAGAGCTCAGGCTGGGATCTCTCTTCTACTTGGAGAATGTCACCTTGGCCAGGCTGCAAGTAGGTAGAAAGGGGTCCTGCTCCTCCTCTGTGCAAACATGAACTTGAGGTGCTGTATATGAAAGCATGGACTTTGTGTACATGATGGTGAAGTTTAGTGGGTAGGGTACTTACAACGGGGAAGATGATGCTCCTGCTCCTCTTCTGAGGGCTGCTTACATCTGATCTATGCATTACAACTTACTCATTTTGTTAGTGGGCAGAGGCATAACTGAAAGGAAAAGTGTGTTATGGATAAGATCCTGGCTTCACTGACTTCAGGTGGAGGTAAGCCAAGATTTTACTAGAAGGTTTCCATCAGTAGAGTCCAAACCTGAATTTGCAGAAATCTTTCCAAAAGACTGTTGAAGACCAGCTCAGTTAAGAAGTCTACTCACAGAATGAATAGTATTTAAAAAATAATAATCCTGGATTCTTGTATACCCTGGCAAAGCATGTTAACAACACTGGATGCAAATGTAATCTGAGAGGTGTAAGTTTTTCTTCAAATCATAACAAAGATATTAAGCAGACTGAAGATACAGATGATATGGCTACAGGGCAAGCCAAACTCCAGTCCTCTGACAGTCGCTTACACCTCTGAGCCCTGTTTTTTCCTAAGCTTTCTCATGTCTCTCTGTATATATCCCTGCTGTCCTCTCTCTAATGGATACCTGTGACTTGCTGAGTGACTACAATCACTTCAGCCAACCGAATTTGGCACTTGTATGCGGAAAAAATAAAGGCTGCAGCGAAGAAATCAGTCGGACTTTTTTTTTCTCCGATCTAGTTTCCTGCGGTGATCCAGATAAGGCGAGGAGACCCTTTGGGGAAAAAGCTCCTGAGGGCATCCAAGGGCGTCCTGTTCTTACTGGGTCCCACAGATGAACAGAGTAGGCCCCATGTTGGGCATCAATTTATTCAAAGATCCGGTAATAACCTAGCTGTACAATGTATACTGGTAGCAGGTATCCTTTATTATGGCGCCGGGCACACAGGGGACCTCTCCTCCAAATGTGCGAGCCAAACACCCTGTCATTTCAGGTTAAATACAATCACAATATACATATTCATTATATTTCTGAGAAATTCTTAGCATATTCATGACTTTTCCAAGAACTAATTGGCATACGTTAATGTCTTTCACGCATGTCTGTTGGCGCCTCCAGGTGGTCGTCGGGGGTTTTAAGATGAAGGATCGTACTCTTCATCACAGTGTCCGCTGCTTGACCTTTGTTTCTGTGCAAACTCAGTTCTAAGATCATGTATACTGTGTCCTTCAAGGTTGTTTTGCTCTGGTGTTGTTGCCCTCTTGGTGCCTTTTTATCTCTGTAGCTTGGTGCATCTCCTCTCCCAAGGCCAAGCTGTCTGGAGTAGAATTACTTAGGCACCTCTTATCCTACATCTATCCTGATTATCCACTGAGGACCAAAATTTGCTTTGGTTTTAATTATTTTGTAGGTCCATCACTTGTAAGCTGCTTTCTTCTAGATCCAGGGGAGCACTGTGACAGTGGTTCTGAAAAGTCACATAAGCCCAGGGTTTTTCATTCCTTCTTAAAAATCCTGTTTATTCCTAATATTAATAAATCACCATCTACCCAGTTATTTTCATCTCTGGGCTTAGAGCTGAACAGACACAGGAGCAGCAGCATTTGCTCTTTGCATCTCTGCTAGCCTGTGCTCCCTTTGCAACTGCTGAAAGCTCAGTCAATCACCATGCTTCTTCCACCTTCATCACCCTTTAAAGTCTCTACATGCCCTCTGGTTTCTCATGTCACCTGAAAGCCAGGCTATTCAGACCCCTTCTTTCTTTGATGCATTTGTGGCATTCTCACTTTTTTTTCCTGTGGTTTTGGTTTTCTGTGGGTTTTTTTGTTGTTTTTTTAATTAGTTTTCCTTTGCCAGGCTTTTCAGTTTTTAATTTTGTTTAGCTGAGCAGGACTGTAACATGCAGATTAAATAAACTAGAAAGCAAGCTGTGCCCCTCACTTTTTTGTGCATGACAAAGAAAGCAGGCAAAGGAATCAAACCAAGAATCTTACTGAATCTATTTTGTCCTTTGGGGTTACAGTCTATCAATTTCTGCATTTGGCAGCACACAGAGTATAATATGACTATTGTCACATTTCCACTTTCAGATAAAATTACCAGATACCCATTTATGGCTGAATCAAGGTGTTCAGCATCAATTTCTCATAAAAATAAAATTCTTATTTTTGGAGCTTCAAGAAAATCTCACACCTACTTTCCCAATAAGCCTTCTGAAGGGAAGATTGGATGGAAATGCAACCTACACGAAGTGGATGCATAGTGGGTTTCTCTGGGCTTGTTCTGCAATGGCTAAATGTCTGTTATTGCCCTGGCAGCTCACAGCCTCTACTTCCAATGCTGACGCTGTCAGGTTCAGCACTTCGAGTGTTAGTCACCTTTTGACTTTCAGTTGTACCTAATACGAACCTGCAAAAAAAACAGATAAATGGATCCCAGGACCTTTTGCCTTGTAATTTCCCATACTGCTGCTGCATTGATTTGCTGAGTCTAGAGGGTAGCTGTTGCTTGGCAACTTGAAGCTAAACAGGTCCAATATAAGGTAGAGTATGTAAATAGCTTGCTCTGAGCTAGCAAGTTTTCTTGACATCCTGACTTCCTCACAGAGGGAAGCTGGAGGTTGGACTTGCCTGCTGGTGCAATGTAGTTTACTTCATGGAGAAAGAAGGCGCTGGTGAGAGCTGTGCCTAGCACAATAATCTGTAGGAAGATGGAAGAATTCAGTTCCTGCAGGAATTTCTCATGATACCTGTGCTTACCAGTGGTTTAAAGGATGGCCTTGTCTAATCAAAATTTTGACAAGTAAAGTTAATAGTTTTGATGAACCACCGGTTCTTTTTTGTTCCCTAATCATAGTAAGAGAGTAGAGGATAATTCAGTGAAATTAACAGTTGAGAGAAACTAGAAAAATACAAATGCCCAGTTGTCACAAGAAGCTTACTGTCACAGCAGCTAAAGGAGATAATAGTGTGGTTAGGACGACCGACGACAGCTCTTGAGCTGCTAAGGATCTTGTCCTGAAGACTTTGTCTGAAGAAACTTCTCCCATAGAGAGTAGTTTGATATGTGGATAATAAAGTATTTCTCATATCTGCACAAAACTTAGCAGTTTTTTATCAGACCTTTAACCAGAGCAACGTCATAATATCAGTAGCGCTCGATGACTATACACTGCCAGAGGTTTTAATGCAGCATGTCGGCTGTTTTGAAAAGCAGGGAGAAGGATTTGACTGCCTGATAAAGTTGTTCCCAGAGTTTAGTCCATGACTGATATTGTTCCCAGAGTCAAGCCTGTGACTAGTAGTTAAGACCCTATAGACTTTCTTTTACTCTCCCTGACTGCTCTGTTCATTTTCTTTTGACCCTTCATAACTGTGGCTTGGCCTGCCCTCTACAACTTATTTTTTCAGTCTTCTGAATACCCAATTATTCATTATATGGCCAAGAAAAAAAAAACCATATTCAGCAGCTCAAATTATTTCTTTTGATGATTCAGTGTTGAAACCCCCATCCTATCTGTTACCCCTCTCCAAATCCCTATCAGCTTGTTAATCCTTCTCCTGAGATTAAAACACTCATGCTTTTAGTGTCAGTGAATGTGCAATAAAGTGACAGAAGGCTGACACACAGCAGTGTTGTGCAGGACTCTGGCTCTCCAGTTTAGCACTGGAACAAGACGCATAAGGCAGCCCTGAACCAGTGAGTCCACCCCAGATATTGACCTAGGAACTAATAACTTCTTTAAAAATAAACTAGGGAGCTGAGATGCTGCATATGGGTCTGGCATGGGTTATGCCCATATAGACTCTGCTCAAGCTGGGATAACAGCCTTGAGGTCAGCTTGCTCTCTGTAGAGCAGGCAGGCTGTTGGCAATGACGTTGTGGGGCTGGGTATCATGCCGATGAATATGCTGGCTTCTTAGGACCATAGAATCATTTACATTGGAGGACACTGTCAAGACCATCAAGTCCAACTATTAACCAAACACTGTCAATTGCACCACTAAACCATGTCCCTAAGCTCCACATCTAGAGCTCTCTTAAATGCCTTCAGGGATGGTGACTCCACCACTTCCCAGGAAAACCTGTTCCAAAGCTTTACAGCTCTTTCAGTTTAGAAATTTTTCCTTATATCCAACCTAAATCTGCCCTGAATTGTGCAACTTCAGGTCATTTATGCTTGTCCCAGTGCCTGTTACTTGAGAAAAGAGACCAACACCCGTCTCACTACAACCTCCTTTCAGGTTGCTGTAGAGAGCAATAAGGTCCCCCCTCAGCCTCCTCTTCTCCAGACTAAACAACCCCAGTTCCCTCAGCTGCTCTTCATAAGACTTGTTCTCTAGACCCTTCACCAGCTTCGTTGCTCTTCTCTGGACATATTCCATCACCTTAACATCTTTCTTGTACTGAGGGGCCCAAAACCAAACACAGTATTCGACGTGAGGCCTCAACAGTGCCAAGTACAGGGACATGATCACTTCCCTGCTCCTGCTGGCCACACTATTCCTGGTACAAGCCAGGATGCTGTTGGCCTTCTTGGCCACCTGGGCACACTGCCGGCTCATGTTCAGCCGGCTGTCAACCAGCATCCCCAGGTCCTTTTCCGCCGGGCACCTTTCCAGCCACTCCTCCCCAAGCCTGTGGCATTGCATGGGGTTGTTGTGACCCAAGTGCAGGGCCTGGCACTTAGTCTTTTTGAACCTCATATAGTTGGCCTCAGCCCATTGATCCCGCTTGTCCAGATCCCTCTGCAGAGCCTTTGTAGAGGATCCTGCGTGTTCCCAAGGATGACCTTTAACCTGGTCTTTCCACCTTTGCTATCCCCGTTCAGCACTTTTGGTCTTTGCCCTTTGTGGGCAATTAGGTACATCTCCAATCTGAGTATGGTGGGTGGAGCTTGCCTGAATAGCACAGGCTAGAGACAATGTTTTCCAAAGATTGTCTGAAAAAAAAACCCACCCTTACAACTGTTTAATATTTGGTCTCTGTAGTTTCCACTGATGGTTTGCAAATTCTTTGAATGAAAGAAGAAAATAAAAACTGAAGTAAAATTTCTTCTCTGTTAAAAGACTATATTTAGGGAGAACTTAGGTTGTTCTACTCTAAAAACTTGGAACCTTGATATAGAAAACAAATTTTAAGACACTTCAAAATTATCACACATCACATGTTTAGTTGGACGTAAACTCTCAGTATATTGATATGTAATTTTAAAGTGCCTAAATGCCTTTAAAAACATCCACATTTGACTAGTTTAACAACCTATTTCTCCTGGCTTTTAGTGAGGCTTGGGTCTTGACTTAACTTGGAAGTTTATTACTGAAAATGAAATTGAAATCCTCAGAGCTCTCACGCCGGTATCATCTGAAATGATGCTGTTGGAGTTTAACACCCAGTTTACCGAAGACTCTCAGCCTTGAGGCCGTAATTTTTTTGGAAAGTGCCAAGGATCTGCCTTCAAGGAATTGGGTCTGTTAAGTGTTTCCCCCACTGTGTATCTGCAAACTAAAGCATTCAAAGTAATTTTTTCAAAATACTTCCCGGCACCCCTGCGAATGTGCAAAGCAAGCCCTAGAGGACTTCTTTTGAATGCTTTGGCATTAATGTTCTGTGAGACAGGGAGAAGAGACAAAGTGAAATGAGTCTTAAAATAGGACTGTCAAGTTCTTTTCTGGTAGAGCTTACATTAATTTTTAATACTCCATCTGTGATCAGAGAAGAGAAAGACCTTTAGTTCTCAGCACAGATCTTTTTTGAACACATTTATTTTCCTTGTAGCGATTATATATTCAGTTCTATGATTCACCAACTTATTTGTATTATTTTTCTTGCTTTATGGGAGTTGGGCAGAGTCAGCTTTGGGCCTCGTCTTGAACGAAGACCACAAATGCATTACCAGCAACGCCTTAGCAGTAATCCTGCTTTGCTACTTTAAATGTGGGAGTAACAGGAGGGAGCCTTTGAGAGGGTGACAAGGTCCTTATGTCAGTTCTTTTTAATAGAAATAATAATAATATCTATTTTTAATAGAGATAATAATAAAGTATCTTTTAAATTATTAAGTTTAAATAACATTTTGTGCTTATAGCAGGGTTTGTTGATCAGTGCATGTTATTTTGCATATGTTCTTCTGGAGATAGAATCACATTTATTACTGTTCTCCCTTTGTGATCTCGTTCTACCACCCGGTGCCAGGTTCCCTTTCAGTTTTTTCTATCACTTGTGCCTTTGATCATGGCTGAATTTTAACTAGACATCATTTTCCTCTGTCATCAAAAGAAACTTTGAGTGGCTTCATGTCTTGCTGATTAGCCCAAGCAGGCACAGAGATCATGTGAAGAGTGTGTTAAAAGAAAGGCCTATATTCAAATTAATCTTTCTGGGATGGTAAGACCTTCTCCTGCTTTAATTGCATTCCTCTCCATTATGATAAGCTTAGTTCAGTGGATCACCTGGAAGTGGTATAAGGATCTAATTTTGTGGGTCATTGACTTAGTCAATATATGACAAGTCAGAAGAGGAAAACATAATTTAATTATCACTGGCAGTACTTGTATTGAATGTAAATATTTTAAATTCTTTTCAAGAGCTGCAGATTTATTTATTTATCTATATCTATTATATTTAACCAGTGAGAAAAGAAATGTCTGTGACTCTAACGCTAAGAGGGGAAAAATACCCACCCACTCATTACTTGCTTCAGTTTCCGGTGTATGAGGAGAAACTTGGGGAAAGAAATTGGCAAAACATGCCAAAATGAAAAAAATGAAAGCAAATTAATTTTGAAACCATTGTGGGAAACTTTAATTTTTTGGCATATGGCTAGACTGGTTTGCTCTGGGGACTGCTACCTGAGCATTACTCCTCCTCCCTTAGTGTGCTGGTACAAATATGGACTTGGTCAATAATGATTAAAAATAACTGCTAGAGGCTACAGGGAATTTGTGAAATACTTGAGACATGTAGAAAGCTTCAGTCCATGATCCATTCTAGGTTAAACTCTTAGGGTACAGTGTAGGAAAACAGGAAATATCTTGTTTGTGTGGTCTTTTTCTTCACTTTCTACTTGTACTCTCCATCAAATATTCACTTCTCAATGTTTATGTGTGATAGTTTTTAAAGCTGGTTTAGTCTTGTGGGTCATAAGGGGAACAAATTGAAAGTTGAGATAAAAGGCACTGCTGAAAAAATTCTGTGAGAAAGTTAAAAGCTCCCCAAGCATAATGTAGATCGTCCCAGAAGACACAGAGAAACATCCCAAAATATCTGCTCCTCTGAACAACTGCAGAGCTCAGAATAGTCTGTGTATCTTTACAGTAAAATAGTCATTTCTCTTATCCACATGCATCTTAATTTGAATTAGAAATACTTATTTAGAGAACAAATGTGTTTTGCTCTTAACTTAGCACCTAGAAGCTGAAAGAGAAGGGCCCTTTCCCAGATCTTTTCTGCTGCGTGAAGCACAGTCAGAGCATAGTGGTAAGGTCTTGCAAAGATAGGTAGAATAGTTTGCTGGTTGTTTTTTTTGTTTTGTTTTTTTAAAGTTGCCATTGCTGTGCAGGATGTTGCTAATTCACTCCCTGCCTGTCCTGAGAGCAGATCCTTCTCTCCGCCCTGTTCTGCAGAAACTGAAAGAGGAAGAAAAAGCAGGATGGGAGTTGGTTTCTACTGTGCAAATTAAAATATCTCTTGGATTAAACTACTGTCAAGTCTTAAAACTACACCTGCTGACTTTGTACTAGAGCAGATGTGAGGTGCTGCCATACACCATTCTGCCAGCTTCACTAGCAGCTAGAGGGGGAGAGAATAACAAGCCATGAAATAGCGTTTTAATCTGCTCTCTGTCAGTTTGTTCTTCAGAAAACCGTTATCTAGATGGTTCTGTTTATTTTTCAAGCTCCTATCAGCAGAGTCAAAAAGAAAAAAAAGAACTAGGTAATGAAAACCAGTCTGAGTCTGATATATTCTACTGCTAAATTTCTCTTCATGAGAATGAAAGCAAGTTAAATGTACTGGATTTAATCCCCCTTTGAATACCTGCCAAAGACATAAAACAGTTTTGGTATTTAGTCCTGTCTGAGGATTTCTGAATTGCTGCTGTACTGTGGACTGTAAGCTAGCAGAGAGGTCTGACCGGCAAAGAGGTAGTCTGTGACAAGAGCTACTAAAATTATTTAACTTAACCTAATTTTACTGATTCAAGTGTAAATGATTAAACCCAGCTGATGCTGCTACATCTGCTCACCACTCTGGGATTTGTTTGTTCATTTTCAAGATTCTTTCAGAATTACAGTGAATACATCATATTTAAGCCTGAGCCACAACTTGATATCAGCTGCCTGGAAAGCCTAAAAGGTTTACTAAAACCCAGAAATGAAAAGGTGGAGGTGGGGAAGTCCCTTTATTCCCAACCCTCCCTTCCCTGGCTGCTTTTTAGTGCTTTTAGGTTTTGGTTGTACACCTGCACGATACCTGCTAGTAGTCCCATTTCATATAGTCAGTGCTGGCACACAGCAAGCTTGTGAGAAGGACAAGTGACACACACAGAGTACTAATAACTGACAGAAACACAGCCAAACAAGGTAGAAATGTTGGATGGATGTAAATATTGTATGGATGCCAGAGGAAGTAGCTGAACTACCGTTCACCTCAGAAGGGTGCAGGACTACAGGGGAACCCAGAGGAGGCAACCATGCACAGGGGACTGGACAAAGCTTCACGGAAAGACACACTACAAAGCTTAGGTTCAAATCCCTTGGGAAAGAGAAAGAACAGGCGATATAAGGTAAGAGTAAATGAAATAACGTTCCAGGCCTTCTGTTCTCCATGCCTTACAGCATGCAACCCTGGAAACATTTATGGATGGTGGTGACAAAGTGATAAATTTACCTTTGTTGCCAATTACCTTAATGTCATTCTCAGGCCCAAATCTACACTATTTACTCTGTAAATTTTTTATCTTTGTACTGAATAGATATCCTGCATGAATGTAAAAGGTCTGCAGAAGCTGAGAAACAAAGAAGTCTGGAGCTTGTTGGACACCAGCGATTGAGGGGTTTGTTTAGTTGCTGTGGTGGAGCTTGTTAAGGGTGTGATGTTTGTGGGTGCAATATCCAGGCAATGAGGACCTGGGGATTCCCCCTTCCTGAGTGTGCTCTGATGCCCAGGGGTTTCTGACCCAGACCAATGGGTGCATCTACTGCCGTTCCCCATTGCAGATTGGGCCAGCAGCAAGGAGGAGTCCCACAGTAGCATCCACACACACAGGTATACACATGCATAGTGCCAGAAGAGCCCTGCCATTACCAACAGCACTCACATAAATGTAAGTACAGAGAGCCCAGTCCCGTTACCTACTCTGGCTGTTCAGGATTGAGGTTCACTAGCGAAAGCACACATACTGCTGCTCTCTGGGTTCACATTTACACTCACATTCACTGATCACTCCAGTATCAGCCCAAGCTCTCAGGCCATGTCTTCACCCTGCGCCCCTCATCCAGCCACTGAATCAGCCCTTGAGTATTTCCAGACGCAAGTCTTCTCCTGCTTGCCTCCTAGTACAGGCTGAAGTTTTCTAGCAGACTACACATGCACACACATGGGAATAGGATTATATCTACTCGGGACATATAAACACATCCAGGTCTCTCTGGTCGCTGACGCTCAGACCTCACAGCTTACACCTCGGTCTCTCCAGTCACTGGTACTTTGACCTTTCAGCACTCACACCTAGGGCAGAGGGGGAGATTGGGGGAGGGGGGGAAGGAAAAATTGAGGAAGTATTCAATATGACTGATTTGCAGGGACAAGGCACAGGACTCTATCAAACAACCATACTACCCAACTGCCTGCCTGTATGCAGCCGTTCTCTTTATATCCATCCTCTCTGATTTTCCTGCTCTTGTGCCTCCTTGCTCCACTCTGGTCTTTCCCTTTGTTCCTTCCCCTAAGCAGGCCATAATAAGTTTGGCATGGTCCCTGAAGTCACTTCTAATATCCCATAATATTAACGACAATCACATTTCATGTTTCTTATCAGTGGCAAAGTTCAGGCTGACCCTCTTCAAGGCTGTGCCCAATTCTTTGCTGGCACAGCCTATCAGTCAGTGACCAACATGTTCTAGTCCCTGTTAGTATCTCTATCACCTGCTTGTTAATTCCTGAGTGTCTGTAGGTTTAATTTATCACTTTCTTTGTTACTTGTTTATTCTGTTATACTGTACAGTCCTTAAGCAGGTAACTTATGGAAGCAAGTGCTCCTTCATTGTGCGTACCCATGCAGAGATCACTCAGCATTATGTTGGCACGTACAGCACACCACACCCCAGGTGTTGCAGAGGATCAGCTAACCCTGAGCCAGACCAGTCCTCCCATACTCACCTTTGGAACAGACCTGGATAGGCAGACCTCAGGGATGGGTCATCTCTGACAGCAATGCCAAAAGCCTCTGTCTCTCCTCCTGGACAATGCTTACTCTTGATCCCTTAAGTAAGTCAAAAAAAATCTAAATTGAAAGACAAGAGCTTTAAAGGGCTCCTAGGCAGTCCAGTGTATACGGTTATAGTGTGGGGCAGAATATAGCCTTGGAAGCACACAGACTGGGTAGAGCTCTGCTCCTGACATCTGAGATGGTAGACTCGTAAAGCAATGCTGCAGCTCTAGATAATGTCACAAAGAAATCAAGGTGCAGGAGTGAGGGCACGACATGACAGCCATGTGTAAAGGTGATAGCTCTGGTTCTGGAGGGCCTGAGCTGAGGCCAAGGAGTCCTGACCCTTGGCAAGGCTAATTAAGCCAAGCATATTGCTGTGATGATGAGACACAATGTTCTTTTTGTTCCAGAGTTAATCCAAGTTAATCACTAGTTTGTACTGCCTTATGCACGGCAGAGAAATTATGGTCTCCATTTGATTCTGATTAATATGATATAAAAGCTCATAAGCATATTGGACTGGGGGGTGGTGTGGTGGAAATCAATGCATAGACAAGCTCCAAATAATATTAGATGGCTATAATAATCTTGAGAACAATAAATTTTATAAAATCTATATCAGAGTCATTTAACTTGGATAAAAATGACTGTGCATTCCAAAATGACACCAAATCAGTACTCCCAGTGTGACGGGACTTTGTCTCATCAGTATTTGAGTATGTTCTGGTAAAATAGACAAGTTTGCTGATATTTTAAAATACGCAGCATGTGAGCTGGGACTGGTGGCCTGAAGTGTGGTGGAGGGGAGCAGACACTTATGAGGGTGTAGCCTCTAGGCTGAAGGATGGGAGACTGAGGGAGAAATAACAGGCAGAAACAAAAAAGCCAATAGGAAAGAAAAAAAAATAAAACAGAAAAGGGGAAAGCTGACTGTGTCACAGCTGCTGAAGGATTCGTTCTGCAGCAGAGCGCACCTCAAAGAGCGTTGGGATGTATGGGGGAGATGTCACTCCACACTCTTCTCTGCAGAAAATTACAAGCATGACATCAGCATTTCTGAGGACTGGGGTTCAGCTTCTGTTTGTAGCTATGATCTCCGCAGCCTTTTTTTGCTGTAAGAAATTTAGCCTCATCACTTCGGTTAGGTCTGAGCAGCCTGAAAATCTCACTCTTTAGCACAGAAAGCACATCCTGGGCATGCAGCAAGGCTTGGGCTCGCACTCACCCTCGGCTGTACCTGAGCCCATCAGGTACGAGTGTGGCGGATTGGTATTCAGAGCAGCCGACCGCAGGCTGCTGGGGAGCTGGGCAGAAGGTGAAGTCCTCCTGCCCTTGGAGACCTTGCTTTCAGAGCTGTCTTGGTACTATCTTTTCTTTCAAGAGTCCAGACATGCTACTGTGTGATAAGGGCAGAAAAAAAGGCAGCTAAATAATATTCTTGTCCGTAGAAGTTTGTTCTTTGAACCCTGATGGGTTTCGGTGCTGTTTGTTCCCAGGGCAGACTCTGCAGTTTCCAGATCTAGTAGCAAATCCTGGAGGCAAGAAAAGGCACCCTCCCTTGCAGAGCCCAGCAGCAGAGGATGTACTTTACCGCTGAGCTTCCCAATCCATTTAGTAGTGTAACCTATTCCAAATACGATGAAACACCTATTGCTTTTCGAGTTGCATACAGCTTCCTCCTGCCCTGTCAGCCTCTTTTGTGTGTTTCCCTATAGGGGGGATTATTTGATTACATTATCATATAGCACCGTAACTCCCTACCGATCTCTCTGACAATGATCATCAGGAGCCGGTGTGTTCCAACCGCGAGGACAGATTATCTGCTCTCATGTGTAAGTGGGTATCTGTCCCTGAAGGAATATGCACTGCCTGGAAAGACAGGATGCATTGGTCTGTTTTGGTCTGGATTTTTGGAGAAAAATCCCTTTTCCTGTGATTCATATGGAAAAAGTATTTTTTTGATGTGTAGGTAAGAAACCAGGAGTTCACATCCTACCTAAGGCAAACATCTCCACCATACCTGTTGCACAGGGATAAAAACATATAATGCATATGTCTCTGTTTAATAAACCAACCAAACAAAACCCAGAAAAAAATCAATTTAAGATAAACTAAATTTACCATCCAGCTAAAGTCCGTATTTTTGTTCTGGGATCTTCTCTACATTTTTGTGAAACTATTTTTTAAAAATAGACAGAAAAGACTAATACCCCTGCAAGTTTGCTTCTGTAAACTGAATCTTAAGTAAAATGCCCAGGAGGAGCCTGCGGAGCCAGATCCTGGTGGCAGTTTGTGGGTTCCCATGCTCACTGTGCTGGAGAGGACGTAGCTTAGAGTGTCACGTCGTGGTTTAGACTTGCAGTGAAGTGGGTGATGAAATACCATTCTTTGGGAGGAAAGCTGCTTTCGATTGTTTGCTTTTCTCCGTCTCTTTTCCCCCGCTCTCCCCAGGCAGTCGCTCTCGGCTTCAGTAAGACACACTTAAGAAAGCTCCCATTTCCCTCCGGAAAACCACTGCTGGAAGACCGAAGGCGTCGGACCCTTGGCTGCGGAGCAGGCAGGCGCACCCCTGCAGGGACCCCCCCTTTGCTCGAACTGATCATGAAATTGTAAACCAGGCTGCGAGAGAAAAACAGTTGGGAGGCAGAGGGGAGGGGGAGCTCGTTCCTCCTCCCTCTCTGTCTCAAAGCCTTTTGCTTTCCGAGCTTGAATGCTCGCTGAAATCCGACGCCTGGACTGCACGCACAGTGAGACGTGGGCATGCCCTTGCAGTGCGCTGGTTTCCTCTGCAGCTTGGAGAGCCAGAGCCGCGCTGAAGCAAGGAGTGAGGAGCTGCTCCATCAGGCAGCGAGTGCCACATCACTGTGTTGCCTTCGCAAGGGGCTCCAGCATGGTCCTCAGGCTCCTGCTCCTCCTTGGCGGGCTGCTTAGGGCCACCGAGCCCGCGCCCCGCTGCGAAACCGGCCAGGAGACCCTAGGTAAGGCTAACCACCCCAAAAGTCCCCCTTCTTCTCTCCTTCCTTTTTCTGGAGATGAGTAGAGCAAAGGTCTCCAGCTTCAAGGTGAGGGAGGCAGGAGCTGTCACTCTCCCCTAGAGACAAGGGGACCAGCTCTTTGGAAATCTGCAGACTGCCAGTGATGAAACTGGGGCTGTGCTTGGGAAGCACGGATGGGAAGGCAGGCAGTGAGGTGGCTCTGCAATAGAAAAGCAAGTCTGTGATGTAATGTTTCCCCGTCGCTGTCTTTTAAGGCCATGTGTTGATGTGTCCTTTTGTCAATTTATGGAGTTCCCAGTTGGTAGGATCCCCCTCTCTGTCCTGGGGAATGCAGAGGATTCGCCCCGTCTCTGGCCTTGCCTTCTAGGAACGTGGTAGTCAGATTGCAAGAAGATGAACTTTCGACCTTTTGTGTGCTTTTCTGCTTAAGAAAAATTCTTCTCCTTACTTTTACCTTTAGGTCATTCATTTCAAGTCTAAGTAAGAGAAGATTTATTAGGATCTGACAGCTGTAGGGTGTGCTTTAGCTTGCTATAAGCAATATGGAATTTGTATGAGTTGATTGGCTGGAAAAGCAGTTTTACTGATCAGAATAAAGGCTAGATAGGAACATGCTGCTAAATAGATTGAAAGCTTTTGGTTCAGTAACCAGCTGATTAATAAAAAAATATTAAAGGTATCTTTTAAAAATATATGGAACTTTTAATCAAGTGGGCTTATTTCGTTTATGTAGGGACAGTGAAAAGATGAATTCCAGTGCAGTGACAAGGTCTGTTCCAGGAAAACTATTTTCAGAGGGTTCAAACTCAAAATGATTCAGAAAAATATTTATTTTATGTGAATACAGGAAGGGATAAGTTAACCTGAAACTGACCTTAATGTTACCCGAGGAAGTTCAGCTGTATTTCAGTGCTTAAATACAAGCAGTGGACTGTTGCTGGCATTGAACTGCTACGCAATGCAGTCCATGTGCCTTGTGCTGCATATAATTTGGGAGTGCTGTTCCCACGAACATCAAAGTGAGCTCTACCACAGCCTGAAGGGATTTTATTTTTGGATAAAGCTGCACAAAGAGAAGCATTGTAGACTACTTAAAGCCAATTACAGGAAGAGGTTGTGTGGTTTGCAGTGTGCCTTTTCTCTATGAAGTACAATTCTGCTCCAGTTCCAGCTGATCAAAGTTTTGCCATGGGGTATTAATCCCATCAACCTCAAACGTAGGGATCATCGAGGGGTAACCCTGGTCTGGCAGAAAGTTTTGTGTGTGTTGGCAGCTGTGCTTGTCTTTAGGAGAGGGCTTGAGAAAAGGCAAGCAACGGAAATACACCTTGCTTGTGGTGGGACTAGACTGCTGTGGCTGTAGAGGGGTGGCTAATGGTAGGCAAAGTGAGCTGCCAACGTCACAGCATGGTGTGCAACATGAGGAAGGGGCACTCCGGAGGCTTGTTGGACCAGGGAACAAAGTAGCAACTTGGCCATTGAGAGACCTGCCAGATTTCTCAAGGGCATTCCTTTCATAAAGGGGAGATAAGGTCATGTCTGGCCATGTGAAAAGCAAGGGGACTGCAGTGCTGAAGATGTTCATGAAAAGACCTTGCAGGAGTCACAGAATCACAGAATGGTGGGTGTTGGAAGGGACCTCTGTGGGTCATCTAGTCCAACCCCCCTGCTGAAGCAGGGTCGCCTACAGCAGGCTGCACAGGACCTTGTCCAGGCAGG
>Ga0065711_1032256_pt1 | contig 27691 bp, 13 predicted proteins | sample Hoacrofraction12_FD_59098 | JGI IMG/M metagenome (GOLD analysis project Ga0065711, IMG submission 59098) | Hoatzin crop microbial communities from Cojedes, Venezuela - Epithelial fraction 12 v2 (version 2) | ecosystem: Host-associated > Birds > Digestive system > Esophagus > Crop | place...
AGCAGCCGCCGCTGCCCGGCTGCGGGCGCGCCCCCGCGCCTCGCCCCTCGGCCGGTCCATGGGCCTGGCGCGGGGGAGCTGTCCGAGGTGCTAGGATGCCGGCTGCGCGCGGGGTCGGGGCAGCCGGATCGCAGCGGGAGCGGAGCCCCACAGCCCTGCCGGCACCCGAAGGTAGGCTTGCTCTTTGTTTGAGAATCCCTGATTAATCTACAGCAGCAGCGGCAGACTGAGGCAGCCGGAGAGAGCAAGCCTGCCTGTAATCACGGGGGAGAGAGAGAGAGACGATGCCACAAGCTAGACTGCCTCCGACCTCCTGTATCTAAGTGGCAATGAGAGAGCGAGCGTCTTTCCTGCTGCAAGAAGCCATTTGGATGGGATGTTTTCTATTCCTCATATTCCCTTCTTTTTGTCTCCACAGAACATATTCAAATGAGGCACCTTAGAAATCTCTGTGTTAGTGCATATGATGGTGCTGTAATCTTCTATGTTGTAAAGTGGGTGAGAATCACCCAGTTTCTTCTCTGCTGGACCTCAAAGCAGGGTGTTGTTTATACCCTCCCATTATCTGTACCCTCTCTTCTCTGAATGTGGATTTGAAGAAGCAAGCACCTGTCTTCTCTTGCCACTGCATTTTTTTTTTAAAGCCAAACTTTCTGTGCCATTTTACTCGTACGTTAAGAAGATCTGTAACGTAACACACTGACTTGTAGTGATGTCAAATTCTACAATCTGGGCAATTTTGCCAACAAGATTTAATGCACTTTAACTGAAGAAAAACTGACCCTAACTGCAAATCTGTTTCTTATGGTGCTGAAATATCCCTTCCGACTGCACTGAGATAACCACAGGAAAGGGCTTTTACAGGCAAAAGTCACCTTTGATTATTGCACTTAGCAGTCCCTGTGGACTTAAATTTTGGTACGTATGTATTTTAATACATTATATGAGCATGCTAATGAAATATGGTGCTAATTAGAAGGAAAAAGTATTATTACAAAATGAAATGATGAGTAGTCAGCATGCATAATGATGAAGTTACATGTATTTTTAGGAGATATTAATCAAGCCAGCGATAAACTAAAAGATGAAGTCTATTTGACTGTTTTTGTGTACTTCACATGTTGATTGTGTTTGTAATAGAGACATTTTGCAGCTGGATTTTTTTTGTTCGTAAAAAGCACTGTTAAATAATTTAAAACATTCTTTGCTATTTTATGATTAATTAATTGAAATAATTTCTAACATCTATGTTAGTTACTTATCAGACCCGCTGCACCATTAATATTTTACAGCATCTTAACGTGGTGCTGGTGGTAGTGAAATCTCCATTTCATTTTCTTAAGGAGGAGGAAAAAAATACATCTACCAGCAAGAAGCTCATTCCTCTGAGTTTAAATGCACTCCTGTTTGCATACAGAATGTGTGTGTCTATGTCTGTGTGTGTCGTGTGGTTTTATTTCTTGTTATTCATAAGTCTTCCGCATAATATTGGGAGGATAAAATGTCATAATTGCACTTAAGTGCTGGCCATTCTAATGTAGATTTGTAATCATCCAACATCCATGTGGTTAGGAGGAAGCATTATTTTCCTCAGGGGATAAAAGTGATAAAAGTGTTGCTGTATTGCAAAGTAAACAACAGCTCTTTACATTCTGGAGTCATTGAGGAGTCATTGTTAGCAAAGACCTTTTCTGTTTACAAAAGGCACTGGCAAGGGAGCCAAAATTCAAGGTTTAGGGTATTTTTTCAGTTCTTAAAACTACAAGGAGCATAACTTTCCCCTATGAAGGGTGGGACATCTATAGAAATGGACTATTTCTTTAAACCCATGCTGTAGCATTCTCATTCTACTGAAGGTGCCACTTTTAACCTCTTTAAGTGAAGGGCTGAGCACTACTTAGCTTCAGTGATTTCACCCAGGTGCTAGAGCTCTTGCTGTGAAGTATAATGAGGACAAGGTATATAATCTGTAATCTCAGTTGAAATACAAAATATGTTTTGTACTTCCAAATGAGTGTAGTGGTTCTTTTCTTTAAATATCTGCATAAAAAGTTGACAAATGATATATAGTAGGAAACTTACAACCTGTTTTAGAAGGTCTTACCTCTTTGACATTAGAATTTAATGCATCACTGTGTGAAAACAGTAATGCTAGCTCATTGTTAAGAATGAGCAGGGAATACAACTCTAAAAAGCATGTTTTAGCAATTTGTCTCATCACGTTCAACTGTTTCATGTTTCATATTCACTTGGTATAAGGCACAGTTATGATAAGAGACAGAGTTCTGCAAAGTAGTCTTTAGTATGTTTTTACATCACTCAATTTTTCTTGGTTGCAGTGAAACTATTCTTTGTACACCCAATACCATTAGGTCCTTATTAGTGCTGCTGTGGTCAGCAGTTTGTGAAAATTGGATATGGCTGGTCTGTCTACTTTGCACTTACTGCCTTGCGAGCAACTAGAATGCAACAGCTTAAACTCGAGGGTTGAATGGCTGATTAGCATCCTTGATTTGTGCAGAATCCTTCTGATATACTGATTTTAGTGGAGGGAATTGACAGGTAATGTGAAGGCAGATGTGCTCTTAAGGAGAGCAGGCAGTATTTGGAAGGGAGACAGGCAGGGCTGGAGAGGCAGGTAGACCTTTATAAATTAGGGGTTGGACTCAGGACTTGGGGTAGCCCCACTCTTGTGTTTCCAGGCTCCTCTCCTATGTTAAAATTAAAAAAAAAATCCCTCTGGTTTGGAAGAAGGCAATCAGTGCCTTTGTCATTACTTCAAAAAGCTCCTTCAGTTTAATGTCAGCATTGCCAATTTTCAATGCAGCACAGCTGCAGTTTATGGCTGTCAAGCATGCTGAAAAGCAACTGATATTTTGGGGATACTCATGTGAATAAGAGGGAGACCTGCATGTCTGAATATTAACATACAGCACTGCTTTGATAGCGTGATATTGGGTTGATTACTCTTCTTATTCTGAATTCAATATTTTTGCACACTGATCATATGAAAAGGAGGTGATTTTGAGTTTGACTGAGAATACTGTATGTTTGGCATCAGAGAAAATAGTTAAATTAGAAGGAAGGTATGCAACAGTCTTGTGAAGCACAATGCGTTATTCTCCCACAGAAATTGCGTCTGAATCAATACAAAGATCTTGAATTCAGTCATGTAGATTATTCTAGGCAAAATAGTAAGAGGACTGCTTGCTCTTGCCAGTAAACCAGATGCACTGGCAGGGAAGGAAAAAAAAAAAAATCTTGCTTTACTCCTCCCATGCTGACGGCTGATTGCACAGGCCACAAAAGTGGACTCTGCTTTGTGCTCCTTTACCAATGTCCCTCTGATCTGGGGATACCTGGAGGGGCAGGTGCCAGTGAGCAAGACTGGGTTTTTCCTTCAGTGAAGCTTCACATAGTGTTAGCTTGACCTTTAAGAGGTGAAGTGAACATGCTGGAGAACTCCTTCTTTGTGTCCTTGCACTTGGGTGAATTTCCAGAAATGTTTGTGCTCAGTAAACACTCAAACAAAGTTCCTCCAATCATTTTCTGTTGACTTCTCAGTATGTTGACTTCAATAGCTGAAATCCAGGGGTCTTCCTCCTCCCCACTGTCTCCTCCTGTTCCTTCACAATGAGGAGGTGAAGAGAAAGGGTTGTCAAAAGAGTTTCCCGAACAGAGCAACTCCCAGTTACAATTTTCCAGAGATGCTTTGTTTCAGAAAACAAAATGCATAGAAAATAATTTGATTGCAAATACACAGGTGACCCTGTATGGACCTTGTTACCAGCTAACAAAATACCTGACCACAGTGAACATGTTAGGGGTACCAAAATGGTGGTGCCTCACCTACAGCTTACATTACTTATTTAGCAACATGCATCTGTGTATTTTTAATCAAGTATAAATGTACTCAAACAGAACACTTGCTTGTACTTGTATCTGCCCTGGCAGATGGTTAGGAATTGCTCACTGCCTGAGTTTACCAGTCAGCAGAACCTTTGATCAAAAGTCGATTGGTGCTGTCCACACATTTTCCAAGGAGCAGTGACAAGCAAGCAATGCATAGGACTCGATGGGCCACATGTATTCGTTGCAACCTATTGCAGTTATAAAGCACATTTATTAAGGTACCGTAGTATCTCTAAAGTGGCATTAATACCCGTAAATAAAATTGGTCCTGTACAAGGAATACTAATACTGTAAAAATGTTTACAGTAATTAGTTAAGCTTTTTGCCCCAGCTGTTTGCATTTTTATTCCCTTTTTAAGCATAACATGCACAACTGTCCAATACGAGTAAATGCAATGAGGCTGTAAAATACCATGCATGCAGGAGATACACAGGTTTTGATCCAGAAAATGCTTGATACTTGTATAGGTGCTTTTCAGTGTTAGTGCCATAAGAGGTGATTCAAGGGTCTGAAATATCTGGGCATCCCCCAAAGGTACGTCCAGGAGTACCCCAAACTGAATTTGGTGTCACAAGCATGCAAGCATGAACAGTCATAGCAGGAGATCAGTAGCTACAGTTGCTTAGTACTGTTGCAGGATTGGACCCCTTTCAGGACAGGATGTAAGAATATATCTGGATCTATTTATTAAATACTGTGCAAATTTTTGTCATTCTGCATGAGTTTAGTGATAGTCAACATCAGTGACAAACCAGTATATAAAGTATCTGGTCAGTGCATGCAGCAGAATGAAGGCTTTTTTATTTCAGCCTTTTCTAGTTGGAATGACTTTATCCTCTAATATGAAAAATAAATTTCATAATAAAAGGAGATTCAGCATATCCTTCAGTGCAAGCTTATTTATGACCTTCAAAAAGAAAGGGAAACAATGAGGAAAAAAAAATGCAGTAGTGTTGTCATAAAAGAGGGTGTTAAGCAGATCAATTTCTGTATGTCTCTGGGAAAAATGGATCAGAACTGCATTTATTGAAAGCCTGCTGAAGTTATCTTCAGTATAAAATTTCACATTATATTTCAGGAATAAAATCTGGTCCCTGGAGAAATCAATGCAAAACTGCCATTGAGGTTGCTAGGGTGGCGTTTCTCTGTTATACAGGTTTATCTGAATTAAATTCAACATATGCAGAAACTAAGCTTTACTAGAAGTCCAAGATGGAAAATATAAAGAAATAGCCATCTACTGGGGAAATGGCCCAGACTTTAACCATCAAAAAACAAATTTCTTTTGAGAAGTTTGGAGACAGAAGAGTCTCTAGCCTTCTACGCTGTTGGCATTGGGTTTAATCAGGTAGGCTTCATGCTGTAGACAGAGACTCCCAGGAAGGGGCTATGGTATCTGGACTTATTTTTCTTAATCAGAAAGGTTAGGAATTGATCTAAGATTATGTATACTGAAGTATCAGTAACATTGCTAGAATCTGTTTAGTGCTTTGTCAGCTTCCCATTTCACTCCTCTGCAGATACTGTGCCACTTACGGTGAACGTACAGGGTGACTCAATACATATTCCAACCCAGCGGAGTTCTAACCCCTTCCAACGTGAAAGCTGTGCGAAATTGCACACATGCGCATTGGGCTGCACTAAGACCTCCTTCACGGGTTGTAGCCTGCAGGGGTTAGTAGAAAATACCTATACCCATGCCTGAAAACACCCTAAGATCAATTTAGCATCCCTGGACATCAGCCTTACACTCATGTTCAGGCTTAGTTGACAGAGAAGTTTGTTTTGGGAGGAGGGAGAGGTGATAGGAGCAGACCCTTTGCATCCTCTGAATCTTTGTGATTTTAAAAGTCAGGTTGCCATTGTACAGAAATAATTTTGATATAGAGACACAGAGAGCAAGCAAAAAAATTATTGGTGTGCTTTTTAAGTATTAACTGCCTGAAACCAGCTGCTTGTTGCTATTTCCACTTGAAGTGATCAAAAATGAGAAAAAAAAATTAAAAGGTGGAAAAATCTTTCTCTCTTTTCTTTTCATCCCTTGCAGATTTCTTGCTTCATGGATGTAAAAGATTTTTATTCTCATGTTCAGGGCTGTGCCTGAAGGCCCAGAGTGGGTTGCTAGAATCTTTAAGAGCTTTTAATTTTTTTTAATTTTCTTTTTTAGAATCAGTGCCTACCCTGATCAGAATTTTGCTTGTTCAGCAGTGTACTAAAGATTAGAAATATGGCAGTGTATTAGGAAATGGATGAAAGATTTTTGTTGCTGATTACACAAGGACTCTGCCCCTAAAGTCTGTGTGCAGACAGGATACTCGTTGCCTATTCAATTCTAGTTGCAGGGCTGGCATCGTTCTCAGGCTGATTCCGAGAAGTCACATCATCCTTCTTCAGGGAAGGGAGGGATGCTCTAGTAGTGAAGAAGCAAGCATGCCTTAGGGGGCTGACTTCAGCTGCCAGCTCTGCCTGCATGTCACTTATTCTCTGCATTGACTCCTTGTTTGTAAGATGAGGACTTCCCTCACAGGCTGTGTGAGGATAGAGCCACTCAAGATCATAATGTCTCAGGACCTTACAGTAATCAGTATTTAAAATAGATTTAAAACTGTTTTATTAAAGTTCTATTTTACTAGATTAATAAGTAGTTAAACCAGCTGTGTAGAATTTAGATAACCAGTGTGTTTCTTGAGATTATACCTTGCCTTCAGCCACCTGTAGTATTTACAGATGTGTCTATACACCAGAGTTCTCATGACTCCCAGGGTGTCTGCTGCTGAGTGGAAAACCCTTGGGGCCTATCTGAGAGCTTGTAAGCTGCCTGCCATGGAGCCAGGAGTGACCTAGGGATCTAAGCCTGTCTGTGCTCCATGCTGCTTAGCTGGAGGTACTGTAAACCCGTGTCTGTTATACCTATGGAAGATATAATGAAGCTTGAAGAACTCAAGGGCCTTAGAGTTCTGAAGGTCCCAGCTCAGCTTGGATTTCTTGTCTGTTCTTGGAGCTTCAGGCTAACAAGCTGTTGTGCAACAGATGACCAGGGCTTATGGGCTCATACCTGTTACTAAGAAATACAGGAAAATATTTCACAATATTTCTTTCCAGATTTTGAACCTGAAGAAAACTTTGAACTTTTTTGTTTCAAAATATGGAATAGTATTTTCCACCTGAACTTTGGAATATCCTGCAGAATAGGATTTTCTTCTGATGATCTCCTGTGGTGCAGCTTTACCTAAACTGCAAAAAGGACTACTTGTCCTGGGGTGGAAGCCTTTTCAGTCCAATTCCAATTGAGATTTAGGGAGGTCAATGTCATTGCTACTGAAAAGTATTAGGAAAAGGGAAGGGGTGTGAGAAAATCTTTTGGGGATTTGAACAATGTATAACTGGATGGATCTGCATCACTTGAAACAACAGACTCTTGTTTTTTATCTCCTCTTGTCTCGAGTAATGCTGTTCTGTGTTCCGAATTGCTTTGTTTGTTATCCTTTAGACAGGAGAATGTCTAAAAAAATTGTCTCTTACAGAGATGTTAATTACAATTGACACAATCTCTCTGTCATAAAACATAAGCTATTTTCCTACTGATGAAGGTATTATGTGTTTTTCAACCTGCAGGAAACGTTGCTTTCCTTTGTTCATTATCTCCTGCAAGATGATGAGTTCTAATCAGGAGGAGGTCACTTTGGGCGCTTTTCTCCAGTATATTGAAGATATGGGGATGAAGGCCTATGATGGCTTGGTTATACAGAATGCATCAGACATTGCTCGAGAGAATGATCGCATGAGGAATGAAACAAACCTGGCTTACTTGAAAGAAAAGAGTGAAAAACGTCGAAAACAAGAAGAAGCAATAAAACGGTAAATACTTTGAAAAAAAACATGAGTGGCCTGGCAGAGTGAATGAACAGCGAGGGGCTCGGTCTCAGATATGGTAAATATGTGTAGACCAGTTGATTTCTAAGCAGCTTGCTGGTGAAAGCAGGACAGACCATTGGCCCATGTCAGGCTGCTAATTGCATGTGTTCTACATTGTGTAGACATGAGGCTGAATGGTTCTGCCTCCCTCAAAGGATGGGAGCATGTGGAGCATCTACAGCAGGTGTGGTTTGTAAGAAGAAGCTTAGGTGTTCGAAATAGGAGATGTAGTTCTAGTGGAAAATAGGTGTTCATCCCTTCGGTGCTTTTAGATGATTTTAGATGGACAGTGTGTACTTTGTGCAAAGATATCTTGGTGTGTGAGCTCTTGCAAGACAGAGACAGCCTCTCAGACCAAAACAGACTCTCCTTGAGTTGATGTTTTAAATGTGGTAAATTTTCAAAGCCCTCTAATTGCTGTTTGAGGTTTTACAAAATAAATATGTCTGTTATTTATGATTTCCTCACCATTCTGCAAGCTCTGAAGTCAGTAAAAATGTTGCATTCATTTAAAGGAAAATGGATCAAGCCCCTGATGGGCAGAACCCTGTAATGGTTCTTCTTGAATAATTCCATCAATTTTAATTGACAGTTAATGAGAGGAGCACTCGCATGACCTGGCCTTTTGTGCCAATGGGTAGCAATGGAATCGCTGCAGCCTCTTGAAGAGGAAAAGAAGATTGGATGGGATGTATATAAATATGTATTATATACACATTTGCATATCAAAAAATTGCATTTTACTGAGTAGAGGGACAAATTGTGTAATACAGGTAAATCATCCATCCAAATGCTAAACTTTTATATGCAAATAGATGGCTTGAGCACAAACTGATAGGAGGTCCTTTGAATCATTTCCCCCCAGCATGAATCTTCTGTATTTCAGTTTAAGTGATTAAATTTTATGCTATGTCTTGCGTTCTGTACATCCAGGTATAACAGACATGTTGTGCTGTGAACGTTCCAGCGACGCCTCGGTAGTCTGGTAATTTTGATGGAATGTTAAATGGAAAAGAGCGGCACATACAATTTGACAGAGGAGGGAGAAGAAGCAATGTAAAGCAAAGTTATGGCTGCTTTACATTCCAGGAAGTGGAATTTTCTGGATTGTCACTGATTTGGTTGGGAGGATAGAATAATGTGGTATTAAGGTGAATAATGAGAGCCCATGCAATGTGTATTTTGGTACCTTCCGGACTATTTCCTTGTCAGCTCAACTTCTGCGTGATGTTTAGGGGGATTCAAACTAGTAGGAAGTCAAAGGCATAGGCTGCTTATAGCAGGAGCTATACTATGCACAACTTTATGAGAGAAAATATTTTTCCTTGCAGCAAAATAAAGTAGGAGGGTTTTGTTTGTTTGTTTTAATTTATACTGGATGCACATTTTGTTTAATTCTTGCCATCTTTGTTTAGTGTTCATCTCTTTTTAGGTTACTAAATAGCTACATAAACTTCAAAATTTTCAACAGCAAAGGGTAGGGAGACCCGCCCCAAAATATTTCTTAATATGATGAAGAGGGAAGTTAAGTTCTAGTTATATGAAGCAGAGGAAGAACTTGAATCTGTCTCATCTGCTAAGTGAGTCCATACGAAAGTGCTAGTCAATAAATTGCTGATTTAAAGTAGTGAGATGGAGAGTACTTTCTCATCTTACATTAGTGGTTCTTCCCCACTGTGTTGGGGGAAGGAATCAACCAAATTTGTAAATATTTCTAATTTATTGAAACTTCACTATTGTATTACTTTAGAATTGTCTGGAAAAATAAATTCCCCGGTTCTTGTGGCAACTTCTTAATCTGATTATAAGCTATGTTAAACTGTCAATGTATACAGATGTATTTAAAATATAATCTAGAGAGTTGACAGCTAATCAGCTGTGCTCTGGCTAGCCTGTTTACATGCACTTTAGTATGTGTGATAATAAAAGTCACTAAGTGCCAGAACAGGTTTTGTTATGAATAAATTTCTTGGGGCATGAGAGAGTACGTTGTGTACCTACCTGGTTCTTTATAGTCCTCTAGCCAAGCTTCTCTGCCTAATTTGAATGGCGGTAACAGTATTTCCTACCTTGTGGTTGGTTTGTGTGGTTTTATTTATTGATCTTGGCAAAGTGATTTGATGAAGAGCTCTGAATAAGTGCAGATGACTTAGGGCTAAGCCAAGCCATGAAATTTTTGCTCATGCTAAACCGAGATCAGTGAGAACAGCGCTGTGCTCCTCAGATACAGAGTCAGAAGACACAAGGAAGATTATCAGCAATATAGTGGGTTTATTGGAGGAACAGCATGTATATGTATGTGGATTGGAGACATCAACATTTCTTGGATATTGTGTTCTTCTGTGGGAAACCATGTTTGCAGTGGTCCCCTCTACTACTTCCCCACTTGGCTTATCTCAGTAACATTGAGAGGATAAACAATATCCATCTGAGGACACAAAGTAGGAAAAACACCTTAGGAAATCTTGGAAAATGTTGTCTTCGAGTCTTTTTCTCTGTCTTTTTCCTCTGTAAACTAGGAGAGGGAAAACAAGATATTTGTGATCAACCCTTGGTTAGGAAAACTAAAAGCAATGGCAGACCATTTTTTACTAAAGGAACCATGATATCTGAAGTCACTTAGGCTGACTGCAGTTGAGTCTGCTCCGTGTAGTAACCTCCGCAGATTCATCCAAGACCTTGTTGTCTATTAAAACACAGCAGTCAGGAAAGGTAACGTAGAATTATTGATTTCTTCTTTGCTATGTACTATTTTCCTTATGTCTTTACCTTATCTTGGTAGGTATTTATATTATCTCTAATTCCTGATAGGGTGGCCCAGATAGCAAGTGGTGCACATGTGCAGCGATAACAGTGTTACCAGTTTGGAGACTACCAACAGCTGAAAACAATCTCCTTAGCAACAAGTGAGAAATCCCCCGTGATTAACCACAGGTAGATCTTGAGCAGGAGAGGGGGTTCCAGCAAACACTCTCCTTGTGCTAGTGGGAATCAAAATAAAGCAGCTGTAAGTCTTTGGCATCTACTGAAAATTACCTAATAGTCTGATTATTGAATTTTTGAGAAGCTATTCAATATTAGTCTTCAGATGGTCTGTTTAAGATGAAGGCTGATCATGTATATTAACAGTGCAATAATGAGTAATTTATTATCTAAAAAAGTGGTGGTATTCACACACAACACTATTTGGAAGCAGCTGTTATTTACCTAAATCATCTCATAACAATGCTGAATGACTTAAAAGTTCATTGAAATGCATTAGTCTCCGCAGTTTGGAAACAAGATCTGAAAAATGACCTAAAAAAAAAAAAGCCATTTGATCGTACGTTTTGCCTTCGTAAGGATACATTGTGTTGTGTTTCTTCAGTAGCACTGATGTACCTTCAGTGTAATTGCTATCTCATCGTGTGTGGTTCTGATAGGTTAATTGTGGGGAAAAATGTATGGATCTATTGTACCTTGCAGGGGATAAAACACGTTGTATTGGATTAGAAAAAAAAGCAACTAGTCTTTGTCTGATCTTGCTGGGCTGAGTCAGCTGATCTGATCTGAATTTCTGACCTAATTTTAGTACGGTACTTAGCAATCATGTGTAGAAAATAAGATTAATGTGCTGATTGGTAGTTGAGAGCAAGCCACAATAAATATGTTGGTATATATATATTTTGGGCCTATTTTTTAGACCTGTCTTCTTCCATCTTTTATTCATCTGGGCTCACTTGATCATTGTCTGTTCAGGTGGCTGTGTCCAGACCAAGAGAACATACTGGCATATTGCCCACAGGGCTTATACATTGCAAACGAAGTTACGAAGTAGCATCATTTTCACTGGCAATAAAGTTGCAGTACTGTGAGATGTACATTTGCCATGATACATTATCTGCCGTAGGCAGCATTTCTGGGAAAGAAGGTAGATTTGCCTCAGCTGTTATAGGTGCCAGGGAAAAGGTGAGTATTTTGAGTTTACATAGGGCATCTGTTAGAATGAGCAGTGGTTTTCTGACTCATCCCTATTTGAAATACATATATTTAGATACTTCTATCTATTATACATAGTCTTCTGTGGATACTTCACCAGTGCTTTTTTTAATTGTATAAATACAAAATCTTGTTAAACAAATAATGAACCCTCCTCCTTCTCTGAAGGCTGAGGCATGTTGCGTTAATCATAGGGAGTGGCTGAGATTGTACACTTTCATAGGAGATGCATGCTTTCAAAGTTTTGGCTTCTAGTTTTTAGGTGCCATTTAAGCTACTGTTTCTGTCAGGGGTGTCATCATTTTGATTTGTAACACTATGAAGATGTGACTGCTCTGGTGTAAAGCTGATGGAGTTAGTGGGCATGAATTTTTACCTGCCAAATCCTGGATTTAGCCATCAAACTATTTATTTCTACTTCTAATGGTTTCCCTTACTTGCAGCATTCATTCCCAGCGCCTAAATGGCTCTGTGGAAAGCCTTGTTTCTGCTTGTTGAGGGAAGTATCCAGACAGATGCTGTCAAGAGGAGGAGCTTTTAGGAGCACTGCTCTGTGCTAAAGCTAGCATAAATGGACCAGCCAGCCAGTGGCAGAGTTAAGCTCTTGTAATAAAGAAGGAATTGTAACAAACAGCTGTCATCTTAACCTCTCCTTCCTTTGGCACATCAAATATTGAAGACTAACGTATCAGCAAAAGTAAGATTATATTTTTCTTTTGCTCTATTTTTTTTTGAGGTTGTGGAAGTAATTAAATTAAGGTATTCTGTCTGTGGTTTTCTGTAGTTTCTGCCCTTAGGTTCCTTCTCAAACAAGACATAAGTTATGTGTCCTTCAGCTAAAAGTTAAGTGTTATCAAGCGTGGGTGACAGCAAGCAAATATAAAACTATTTCCATGCATGAGATTATTCACTGCCAAAAGCTCTCTTCAGCTGAGAAAATGTGTGTAATCTTAGAATATATGGACATGCTGAGATGTTGCTACCAGAAGATTTCTACCAGAATCAAAAATAATCAAAATAAAAGAATTTCATTATGAACTTACTGTTTATAATAATATACTATTTATAATAGTATCTTGAAATCACAAAAATACTTGAGGTGAAAAAATGCTTAAAGTGCTGTTTGCTCTTTTTCTGAACATTTCTCTGTAGCTGAAATTTTGCACAGTGAACTATACATTTCTAAGTTTGCAGAAGTAATTATGCTTGCTGGATTACAATATGCTTACAGCCAGACCTTCAAGAAAAATGTGAAGGATGTGCGATAAATATTTTGGATTATGGTGAAGGGCTCTGTTGAAAAACCTGCAAGCACGTTACTGAGATGTTATAAATTACAAGCTTGTGAACCTGTTGTTATTGTTTTGGTGTGTCAGTGTGTGTTTTTTGTGGAGGGTTTTGTGGTTTTTTGGTCTTTTATTTTTTTCATTCAGATATGAGTTCTCTTGGTAAATGTGATTTTTGTATATGAGGTCAGTTATATGTGCTCCTTTAATCAAAGGGTATGCATTATGAGGAACCTTAGCTGTGGCACTGGTTGTTTTCTTTATCTTCCTGCTGGACGTGTTGCAGACTCATTTCATCCTAGATTAAATTACTGCTGTGATACTGCCTTTACAGTGGAAGCGGATGATGAGGTGTGATAGAAACTAATTTTACTATGATATCAAAACCTTTTCTCTTGAAAATATTGTAGGATCTCTTTTGAAGTTGGGTTGATGTAGAAAGAGTAACATTAATAGGTTTTTTTCATCAAGAATAAGTAAAATGGTTGTGCAGTCAGTGACCTCCAAATGTATTTTTGTTGCATTTATAAGTAAACAGATGTGATGATCTAGCCAACAAATCCTCCCTTCCAAATGCTCATATCCATATGGCTGTCTGTATTATTGCCACAGAAAATAAACAACAAACACAATGCAAACTATATTATATTGCTGTTGCTGTTACTCTGAGAAGTTTTTATTTTAGGACAGTCATGCAATAAATGTCACTTATATTTTACCATAGACACACTGATAGCCTGCTTGGTAATCCCAAGTGCCAAGGAAATAAAGCAGAAATCATTATCAGTTTGGTATCTAAATCTAGTTGTTATTGTCAATAGATCTCCCATGATTTTAGGGCTCCTGCCTGTAACTTCTACTCTTTTTGGGGAAGGTATATGATCCCTTCATCATTCCACAAATCGCTCAGATGTATACTGACCCACCATGTAAGTGGATGCATTTTTGCCCAGGATCCATCTGCTATACTTAAAAGCATATTTGGAAGTGCGGGGTCATAGAGAGCCCAGAGGAATTCTATATGGGTTACAGACCCTTTTTCTTCTTCTTGTGAAAATCCAGTCTGAGTGGCTCCATGCTATTGGTATTCACAGGCTGACCACCTGTGTAAATGAGTGAGCTGGCCTTGCTCCAATTCCACTTGGGCTCGTGTTCACATACAACCTGCAGGCTGGTGCCTCCTTGGCAGACGGAGTCATTCTGGAGGAGGTCTCTTGTACCGCTGGGAGACAGTCCTTGACATTCCAATGCTGAAAGATGCTGGGGGGCATATTGATCTCAATGTCCAGTTTTTAGTCTTTCATTCTCATCCCATTTTCCTATTTTTTTTTCTTACTATCTCTTTATTACTCTTTAACTATAGGATGTGGGACTGTAATTATATCCTGGTAGTTAAAATTATCTAGCACTGCCTTTAACCAAAAAGCCTCCCTTACCAAGACAGAGATGCATGTAGAGCTGTGGGGAAATAGATATTTTGCACAATCCTCTAGGGTTCTGCTGGTGCTGCTATTTCTAGTCAAAGGTTTGCATTTGCTTGGAAAATATCTTCAAGTATATTATCAAATTGCATAGAGTAGGGCATAAATAAATAAAAACTCTTATTGTGAAGCTGGATTAAAAAAAAGGAAGACTGTTCTGAAGCATGCTCAGATAGTCTTTATAACTAAGCTAGATTTGGCTTCATTAATGGAGAAATACATTCAGTAAAATAGCACAATTAATATGCCAGTAACATTGACAAAGTCTAGCCTAGGACTGCTGGCAAAGTTGAAGCATTGATCTGTTCTGGTTCAAGGCTTCCAGTAACCAAAAAGTACTCCATGCTGACGTTCACTGACACCTGACAAATGTAATTGCCTGTGACCTGAATTAGGAACTCATGTTACAACCTGAAGGACAGGTACTTGTACAGAAGACGTGCAGAAAGTAGTCTCATGACCTGTAAGTAGCAAAATTACAGCTAGCCACCCTCCTACATGTACACACATGCAGGTTCAGCCACATGCACTTTGGAAATTTTGCCAAAATCGTCTGTAATAAACACTGGGAACATGCGCACCGGTCTGAGAACCAGTAGAACTGAAGGGCTGTGCTAGCATTAGTATAATATGAGTGAATCTTTCTGTGCCTTCAGGAAAATCTATTGTTTAATATTACCTCTTCATAAAGTTGAAGTAAAACAAACATGATCTTTGAGCAAAACAGCTCAATGCATTGCTCTTCCCAGGGCCATAAATCACAGCTGTATTTTCCTGCCGTTAATAATAATAAAGATTACTTCATGCCCCACCCAGCTGTCAGGCGTTTGTTCCCTTTTCATGCTCTTCTTCTCTGCACCCTTCTGACAGGTTCTGCACACTTTTATTTCTTTATTTATTTTCCTCCACAGGAAAGCACAAACATAGTATGGTGCTTGATAATTTAATGGGGATGTTTATTTTCTTAGCCTAAAGAAAAGAGTCTGCTCTTGGGTATACCCCTGAGAGTTGAGGATGTTGGTACAGACCACCTCTGTGACTGAAGCATCTGGTGATGGGCACCTTGTTGCCGAGTTATGCTAGATCAGTGGCTACAATTTATACAAAAACAGGAACGTGCATGTGTACCGATTAGATTTTTATGTGATTGGATTGAAATGGGAATAAGGAGAGATTAGAGAAGAAATGGACTGCAGAGACATTACTAGCTGCAGGTTTTACTGTTAGTTGGAGATGCCTTTTATTTTTCCTTCTGGGTTTCCACTCTATTTTGACTTGTAATCCTAAGTGAAGTCAATTCAAAAATATTAAAAAAAAAACCCAAAACAAACAAACTAGGTGTGAAACCAACCAAACAAAAAACCACCCCCACTGTGTGGAGTGAGTCCTCAGCACAGGGCCTTCATCAATGCCATGGAGCCAGCAGCTACCTCCTGTGCTGTGGTAGAGCTGGCATGGGGGCTGGCAGTGCCGCAGGCTGCAAGTCAGCAAAGAGAGCTGGTTTGGTCCCATAGAAGGCAGTCGTAAGTCAAATTGTTTTTTGTTTTATTTTTTATTGCACAGTACCCAAGGACCCCAAATGGAAATTAGATTCCTCTGAAATACTAACCCAGTGCACGCACGCAGCACAAAGCCAGCTCACAGCATGAGCTGAAATTGTACCCAACCGGTGACTAAAGGGACAGCTGAAGAGTTAGGGGACTGCTCATTTCCCTCCCTATATTAGTAAAGCAAAGAATAAACTGAAGTGTATCCCCAGTGGCTGTGATGAATTACATCCAGCAGTACTCTCTGAAAGCTAGAGAGAAACAAACGCTTCCAGTAGACTCTGGCAGATGCTTCTGGAACGTGTCAAGATTGAGAGGGCCACAAGCCAGCTAAAACCTACAGAAATGTTCCTGCCAGCAAGTATGTTACTTGACAAAATCGTAACATTTTAAAGATCAAAAATTAGAGTAACTGTAGGGTTTACCATAAATTAAGAAGATTTACCTGAGTTTAATCCATTTCTCCTTTTGGTGGATTATATAGGGCATATCTCACCAGTAGATCCTCTGTTAGCTGAGGGCACTTTAGTTATTAAGTTGAGATCACATGTTAGGAGCCATTAAGTGAATTGCTTTGTACAGCCTTTCCCTGAATGCTAGGGCAAATGCAGTATTTCATACCCTTAGCTAATTTCATGCTGTAATTTAATTTCTGAAACATACTTTTAATTGAATCTTTAAAGACAAAAGGAAACTGCTGAGTCCTTTAGTATTGCAAAAGAGATTGTTTAAAAATGTAGCTCATCTAGAGAATAATCTTCTATAATTAAACGTAAAGTTTGTTTTGCTTCTCTGCATGCAGCTATGGAGAAGAAAATTCCTGCTGTCTGAAGAAAGCGCAGGGCTGAAAGAGAAGTATTGGGAATGTGGGAAGTTCGTTATTTTATGCTCAGCTTTGTAAACTCTGACATGAGACAATCCTGCAGCCCTCCACAATGTGCAAGTCTGAGTAAGTGAACGAAGAGAGGCTAATTAAAAAATTAGTCTGCTAACACCAAAATCACGTTAGTAGGAACTCTGACTAGTGATCTCATTTTTCTAATTTTTGGTAGAGATGAACTTGAGAGAGATGTCAGCGATTTTGTAATAAACAAAACTGAGTAGCACAACAAAACCACATATTTGCATCTTCCAACTGCATCTAGTATTTTAGTGGTTAGATTTTTATATTTATCTTCCATAAGCAGACAGATTCAAGCTAGTTTAAGTAAAAATCCATATAATCTGTTATGCAATTTTGTTATGGGAAAAATATCTTGATTGGATCAGTAGTGATGCAGGTCTTCGATTTTATGGTCATCCAATTAAAAATAATAGCAATCAACGCTAAATGCAGCACAGTCTAATGGAGAGGAAATCTCGGAGCATTGCTTTGTGTTTCCATATTCTGATTCCTTTAAATCAGCAAGCGATTTGCAGTGGAGATTTTCCCTTTTAATGCTATTGGAGTGAAACCTATGATACACAGTGGAAGTGAGATTTGTATGAGGACATGAAGAATGTAAGTGGAGTAGGAAGCATAAGGTTAAAAAAGAGAAGGATCTGAAATCAACCCATGAAGCCCCAATATGGTATCTTCTAATAAAGAGAAAGAAGAAAAGCGACATCTTCACATGCTGGGAGAGCTCTGCGCTTCCAGATGCCCTGAGTTGGTAGTAATACAAGGCACGAATGGTGCCGTAGGTTTCGAGACCAGCCCCATGTAAGTGATGGAAGAGTTTGGAAGTCAGTGTAGGGGTGGGGGGAATCCATTTGCATTTAACTGAAATTTAATTGTTATTTGGTTTTCTTGCTGGAAGGAAATACTGAGAGAATCAATTGTCTTTTCAATACAGGTTATCTCTTTTCAAGCACTTTTATGAGAAGCATGGAGACAAAGGGCTAACTTTTTTATTAAAAATTCCAATTGTGTTGAGGTCTGCCTGCTTTAGCTAATTGCTCAGAAGCTCAGGCACTCATTCTTTATGGTTAAGTTCCTCATAATTTTTCTGCTTGAAGGTTGTTTGTTCTGTAGTATCAGAAATTTTTTCAGGACTTGGATATCTTTTCTCTTGGAGCAGTAGCACATGTGAAAATGACCTGAACATGCCTTAAATGCTGAAGGTCAAGGTATGCCAAAGATCTTTGGGCATTTCATGGTAGGTCCTGACACCATTTTGAGGTTCCTAAAGTGCAGGAGTGGTGTGCCTTGCTGGAACTGACCTCATTCAGGTAAAACCATTCACAGGAATAGAATCATCTCTGTAAACCTGGCTTTGGTTTGCAAGTAGCTCCAGCCATATCCTGTCACCGAGTTGGGAACAGCAGCCTGTACAATGCAGGTCTTTATCAGTCTATTGTGTTAGCAAGAAGTTTAATTTTGGTACCAGCTGTTAAAACTCTGTTGTTAAGTTTTCTGCCTCAGTGTCAGCAACATTTTTCACAAGAATCTCTCGTGTTGACTGTCAGGCTGTGGATTACCACATAAAAAAAGCAATGACCGAATTTTAGAGATGGCTTGACAAATTTTTTGTTATTTCACTGGAACTGTCGTCCCTCGTTCCTCTCTCTACCAGTTACATCTGTGTTTTCAGGGCTGAAGCAGAAATACAATTTTCTGTGTATTTAAATGGAAAACTGTACTGAAATTCATGTGCTACAACATATGCCAAATATGCAGCTGCTTTCAAAGACTGAACTGATAGTGCTTGTGTTACATGGCTATTGTTTTGAGATTAGAAGTTTTTAATCAGCATATCACAAATACTGTTTAACATATAATTTAAATTGTTTCAGCTTTGTCTGAACTGTTAGGCTAAGCAAATCACAGCTTTTTTTCCTACGAAATCATATTCCTGCGTTGTTAATCTGAATTCTGCTACGTCTGTGATGAAGCAGATGAAGAACTGCATATGTACTTGCCATGGCAACCCCTGTATCACATGACACACGCTAGTTCAGCCAAAGAGCTTCATGGTTTATTAAACAGGCACGCACAGACCCAGACACATACCATTTTGCCATGTGACTGCTCCAGCCTTGGCAGCTTTTTAAAGGGAAACTGTATCTGAGCATCGTAGTGTTTTCATCAGCATCATCTTGCCCAAGTTCCTTCCTCTCCTCTTGGATTCTGTGTTGAGTTTCTAACAAAAGGTTAACAAGACTCTGCTTGTAGGTATTTTCTTCTGCTTGTCTTTCCTTTGGTAAAAATCTATGTGCAAAGGTAAAATAGTGGGGGGAGGGGATTTGTGTTTTTTTTTGTTGGTTTTTTTTTTTAATTAGAAATTAAGGGGCTCTTTAGTGCAGTTGAGTGAACTATATACTGCTTTTTTTTGGACACATTTTCTGCTCTCACCTCCTGTGGGCTTTTACTAGATTTCAGGACAATAAATGAGGACAAAAAAACCCCTGGTGCATTCCATTATCAACAAAGCATTCCCAAAACATTTGCCTGAAAACACCTTTGCTTGTTGCTGCTTAAGACCTTCTTAGACCTGATGATGATGATGACAATGATCTCTAACTCCTCACCCAGCAAGATGTAGCCTGATACAAGTTTTTCCTAACTTTGCTTATTTAAGAGAAGTTACAGGTGGCATTTGATTAGCAAATCTGAGGGGCTGCAGCCTCAGGGGAATGAGTGTTGGGGAGCAAAGAGAAGTTAAGGAGAACAGCAGAAATGCAGTCTTGCTATGATTCCATGGCTAAAGGGCAGGTGCAGTGTATGCTGCTGCTGGTGCCACCTCTGCTACCCACTGGTACTGTTCTTGAGGAGAAGCACACTTCTGTACTCAGAGAGGAGCTGCTGGAAAACCGATTCTTCACCAAAAAAGCACGCAGTGGAGAGGCATCCTGTTCCCATTCTGTTTGCCTTTGCTTTGTTGGATGCCTGACTGAAGAGGCATGTTTTTTCTTTCTTATCTTGTTGGAACCTGAGTTTTTTGTCACAAGCACTTCATTTGAACCCAGATACATCGGCAGGCACCTGACTAAAATGGAGGACAACACTCTGTACAGCAACAAAACATTGTGAAAAGGCTGTATTAGTCTTAATTAGGAATTGTCCCCCGCCAAACCCCGAAGTTATTTAGTCTCCTATGTCTGCTGTGGAGATGCAATATACCAAGAGCTATAGAGAGACCAACTTTCAAGCCCATGTGCTGAAATTAATAATTTTTGTGATTTATGTTGTTACTTTTGAACTTAAGGAAAATCTATTTTCAATGTCCGGTTGCAGTCTGTCAGATTTTCATCTTAATTTCTGAAGTAATCAGCCAAGGTGCAAATACTTATAATTAATGCTATTCAGTGAGAGACTGCTGGTTCCTTGTGTTCAAATTAGTTTATTCTTTGGTTACCATTTTGGAGATGATCCATGATAAGGGAGCAATAATCTGCTTTGGGAGTTAATTTAGAGAGGTATCTGTACATAAATTGACCATTAAACATAGAAGCAGTATTATGTTCATTATCAGGGACACAGATAAGAAAGGTGCTCTCTCCTGAAGTGTGTATCCATCATCTCTGCCAGCAATTGTACAAGGATTCTAATGAAAAATCAGCATTTGAGTAAGGAGACATTTTAAGATGGTGTGTAATAAAAAGTCTTTTGGCAGGATAAGGTATTTTATGTTACTGGTTTAATTGTATTTTATGACCATACTGATTTTTCAGCATCTTTAATTACTCTGTTATTAACACCTGCTCTGAGATTATTAAGAGGGAAAGAGAAATTAGAGTAATTTCTTTCCTAGGAAGGCACTGAACAAAGGCCATGTCCACTCCACTGAAATGTAGTGAAGATTTTTACAACCACTCCTAGCAGTCTGCTACCGCTGTGTAGTCCTGGGTCTGCAGAAGTGGAGTAGTGGCAGCAAAATTTCCCCTTACATGTGCAGTGAAAGAACTGACTTTTCAGAATTCCTTCATGCCTACAAGTGGGGTTGCAGTTTCAAAAGAAATTACCAAAATCAAATAAATTCTGAGAAACTGGCCCAAACCTCTCTGGTATTCCAGAATTTCAAATTGCGTTTCTTCAGTTAAATAATGAGGAGTTCTGCTATCTGAAGGTTTGTATTTAAACCACAGGTTTCTATACTGTGTTTGCTTGCAATTACAGCAAAAGAAAAGGCTATTTAGGCTCATGACAAAATATTTTGACTAGCCTCTTCCTACTTACTCATTTGTTTGTCCTCGCTATATGTTTATTGTGAATTGTCTTCCCAAGAGATTATAAACAAGATGGTAGCTTTCACTAGCTGATCTTTGCTGTCATTTAATGATGGGCTGATCCAGGAAGTTCTGTACAAAAGAGATTTGTTAGATTGAGTCTAAAATATGTGGAAATAATGTCATTACCAGAAGAAATCAGAAAAAAAAAGGCCCAGTAACTTCATTGCAAGACAGTTAAGGTTGCTAAGAGACAGAAAGTAATTATCTGCCAATTTGTTTACCATTCCTAAACACTTAGAAGGGCGAGAGCTGTGGACTGCCCTGACTTCTAAGCTATGCGCAACATGAGCCGAATGCATTTTGCTGCCAAATGCAGTTTTAAGAAGGGCATTTGAAAACGACAGGAAAGCTTTAATTTTGACCTGTGTTTTTTTTTCTAAATGTAGAATATCTGTTACTTACATTTCCTTCTCACTCCGGAAATCTACAGATATTGCATGTATTTTAACTGATAATACAGAAAATGTGAAGAGATGAAATATATACAACCATACAGTTTTTCTAGTGGAAGACTTACAACTACACTTTCTTGAAAATGAAATGTTCTTACTTTAATAGTATCAGTGTTCAGTATTCCTGTATTATGATTCCATTATTGATGTATACTGATGTTATTTTAAGGTTGACCAGCATGAGTCATTGGTCCATTTTATGTTTCTTTTGCTAAAATCTTTTGTGTTGTCCTTGCACTTGAGATAAGTACTGCAATTTATTTTGGGTGCAAACTAAGTTTGTGCCACAGTGAAGTTTACATTTCTCTATGTCACTGTAGCTATTATGTAGACAGTACAAGATTTATGCCATCCTAAGCTATTCATTTGCTTGGTTTTAAGGGCCTACATCTGGTAAATTAAGTACAGGCAGTAAAAAGAGAGCAGCAGAGGTTTCTCCCTCTGTTTTCAGAATGGTAACATCTTCCATTGTTTTTTCTTTAATGGAAATAAAGACTCATTTTTAGCTAATGTGAAATACTAGCTGTAGAATTTAAGAACTCACGACAATACTGAAGGAATAAGCACTTCTGACCAGCCTAATAGTAAGCTCAAACCTGAGTTGGTATTCCGTCTGTAGCTCTGATGTTGTAGTGCTGAAGTATGTCCATACGGATGCGTTACTGTTCCGTGGGAAATTGCTTTGGGAAGGTTGGGGCAGTGGCTTGTCCTGGAGTGTGGTCTTTGGCCTCTGCATCTTGCCCCAGTGAGAGATGTGAATTCTTCCGTTGACTTAAGTTCGTCAGGACAAACAAAACTAGATGTTTTCGCTAAGCTTCAGCATCGCCAAACTGCAGGTCAATTCCCCAGAAAAATTGTTCCAGGAACACTTTACCTGCCAAGCCCTCTTTTTTTTTTGTAGATTCAAGTAATCTCTCACCTCCTAGCCACCTGTTCAGGAAGCATGCCAGAGTTTTAGGGAAATGGTATCAGCCCCTCAGTGTTGCTCTAGCTCACTCTCTGATCCTCATGACTGCAAAAGGAGTCTTGGTTAAGTTCTGATGAAACACATTTTTTGAAGACTACATTAGAAATAACAGAGCTGCAGGCCCACTGGCCTGCTTCACAGATGATCATTCTTTTAACTTCCACTGGTAGCAATCCAACAGTGTAAGTTGGCATTGGGCAGCCAAAGAATTAAGTCCCTGTTGTCCTTCTGACTCCTGCTGGATGCTCTCGAAAGATGTCTCCTAGGCCACAGGAGCTCAGCAAGGGCTTTCTGATGGTTGCTTCTTGTCGCTTTGCTGTCCCAGTGATCTGCTCTTGGCTCTTATGTGTAACATAGACAAAATGGCATGCTGCCTTAAGATAAGGAGCTGAGTCTCCACCGCTGAAGTCTAGGAGGGCAAAGCTTTGTTACTGAGTGATCTATTTTGACTGCAACACCACCACCCACATGCTGTGTCTGGAATCGGAAAGCCCTGACAGTAAGGAGATGTCATTCCATGAAGGGGTTTGCCGCAACTTTCTTTTTCTTTTTTTTTTTTTGGTGACAAATTTTTTTCTACTCCACACTAAACATGTAGTCAGGAAAAAAATTAGTGTCATTTCAATAATCTTTCTTTACACGTTTCAACTTCCAGATGCCTAGTTGTCAAGAAGAAAAAGAATTGAATCTGAAACTTTTCTCCCTCTTTGTATAGCAGTCTGAATCTCCTAACTTTTTTGTCTTTTTCATTGTTCAGAATCATTTTGGGGTGTTCTTTGAGAACAAATGAAATGCAGTGGCAAAAAGCAGAAAGGGAGGTTGGTGATTTTCAACCTTTTTTGCCCCTTTCATGCAAATGAGAGGGAGGAAAAAGCTTTTTTCAGTCTTTAATGGCAATGTCATCAGAACTGCATATTTATTGTTGACCTCGTAATATAAAGTGTTCTATAAAAGAATGGGATAAACACTCCACTGATGTTGTTGACACTCTGAATAAGGTGATGCTATGTGTACCTTGCTGTTTCTTTGGCACACAAATTTTCCTACACAATTTCCATTTTTCCTGTCTGTAATCACCAACTCTCCACCCTCATCTTGAACTACAGAGGTAAGTAAAATATTAAAAAAGGAACTAAATGTCTTTGACACTGAAATTCTTGGAATGACTGATGCAAAAAGGTCTTTCCCTTGCATGTGTTCTGTTTTGAGATACTGGTCGTAATCCTGCCTTTTATAATTAGATGATGAGGACGAGCCATTTTAGTTCATACTTCTTTGCAAAAGTCACCTTATGATTTTTTTATGAAATATATGGCTGTTCATATTTTTATTTAATTAAAGAAATGTAAATAATTGTTCTATGCACATTAGCAGTTAATTTACAGATATATGTGTGAACTACAGTAGCCTAGTTCATGAGATAATGCATAATTTAAGTAGTGTTTTCTTCTAGCGTGTCCCCTACTGCTGTACACAGTCATGCTAAACCTCCTACTGCAAGGTCAATTCCATGTTTAAATGGCATATAGTATGTTAGTTAAAATAAACAATATTTTGCCATTACTTTTTTGTATTATTTAAAAAACCCTTTTATCCTTCCATATGTTCATTTATACCATGATATTTTGCTTTAAGACAGAACAATATGCTTTTGCTTCTCATGGATAAAGCTGTCAGTATACCTGATGGCCTTCAATATGCTTGGCAAATTTGTTGTACTTTTTTGGTATGTAATTGTATCTGTTTGGTTTCACAAAGTTGCACTAACATGCCTTGAGCATTTCTATGGCTTGTGGTCAAATTCTGCATGATCTGCAGAGGTGCTTTCCTGAGCTCGAGCCTTCACACTCACTGTAGCTGACAGTCATTCTTTTGAGTGTGTTCAGTTTTACTGGGCAGAGCAACCACCAGCTGTTCAGTACTTGGATTTACTGCTTAAGCAGTGGCCAGTTTGTATATAAACAGTATTGCAGTGCCTCCTGCTCCCTGAGCCAGAAAGGAGCAAGGCTGGGAGGCAGCGTGATGGGGAGGTGGCTTGGGTGGAAAGCTCTACAGCTCAGCTCCTTTGTGGCAGCTGCAAGTCCCACGCGAGCATGAACTTGGGGCACAATTAGAGCTGGTTCTCTCAGTGCTATAGCCAACCTTTTGCACCTGCGTGCAGCTCCAGAAGAGAGCTCCTGTCACCTGGCATGGGTGTGCAGACCCTGAGGAAGGGGATTTGTAAAAATAAGAACATAACTTCAGGAGCTTTCTTTGGATGCTTATTAACTGTGTTTAGAACAGAAGTTGCAAATATAAATAGGTCCAGGTGTCTGTTGGAGGCTGCTAGGTTCTACTTTATATAACTGAGTAAAAGTAACTGCCACAGGAGTCGGGGGTTTTGTTGTGGTTGGAACATAGCTCTGACTACTTACAGTAGTGTTCATAGACAGGTTGTGCACAGTCATTCTTACTTTATTTAACATGATGGCTCTCACCATGTTAGCCTTTGAATACATTGGACATTTCAGCTACCACGTAAAAGGAAAAGAAACTCAGATCTGCTTGTCGTATAAAGGTATTCACAGAAGGTTAGGCTCGTTCATATTCTGCTCTTTTATGCTTTGATGCCTGATGGAAGGTTGAAGATGAGAACATTAGGGAATCCAGCTGAGGGCAGGTAAATACCTCTTGTGCTCACATAGTGGAGTGCTAGGTGATGACAGAAAATGCAGCTGTCACTTTCTTTCCATTTCAGATCCCTTTAGTCCTTCTGGCTGGTGTAGATTTCAAAGTAATGGATTCACCGCCTTGATTTTTTCAGTAACAATAGTGTTTCCCAAATGTAATCACAGATCCTAAGGAAGGATGTTTTCCAGTACAGTGATACAACAAGGACACAGTATTTTAGTTCTTCAAAACAAATTCTGCTTGAAACACTTATAGTGTCAGAATTATTCTGATGACTTTATGAGTCATAAGAAGAGCCAAATACTGGAGCAGGAGATTGCAGGTGAAGGCAATTCCATTTTGAAGCCAACACCTGAAGACAATATATGCTGAATGATGTAGCAGATTCTCAGATGCAGCTCTGCTGCTTTGTCATAGCCCCTTCTGAAGAGAGCGATAGGAAGCATTCTGATTAACATACCCAACCTGCTTCCCTCACAGGCCTCAAAGCTTGCCCAAACTCACCAACAGCATGGCTGCATCAGTACAGATGGCGAGGCCGGCCCTTTGCCCAAGGTAGGATCTGGAGACCATCTGCTTTCCTCCTGTTGACAGAGGAGAAAAGATCAGGTTAGGGGGAACTGATGTGTGCCTGTCTGTTGTAGTGCAAGCACAAGGTCGTGAAGGGTGGGCTAATTTTTCTCATCCTCTCTTAGATTTTTTGTTTGTCTGAAAAGTTATCTCCACTGGAAACTTCTTTCAGCCTATTTACTGCTTGTTTATCAGGCCTGAAATGTGGATTAGGCCCATGTGTAATCTTGTCAAGTACAGCAGAAATATTGTGTAATGTTGCTTTTTCTATTTCCAATCTGAACAGCGCAGTGAAAGCACGCTGATAGTTAGGAGCTGCATGCTTTGAAAGCTGCACGTAGAGATCCTGACAAGTTTCCCTTAGTGAACAAAGCTCAAGAATGGTGAGAAGGGAGGTCTGAAGAACATGAGATCAAAACAGGGCAAAGAAACACATAGGATAAACCACAAAAAAGTGAAAATATTTTGAGTGTTTAGAATTCTCCTGGTCTAATATCACCAAATGTAGCAAATAATAACCCAGCATCTATTGTCTTTCTGTGCTTTCTCACTCTACAGATCATTAGTTAATAATTAAGTCTGCCATGAGAAATTTTTTCTCAACTTTACAGTCATGTTTTCCTCCTACAAAAGAATTGTGATCAATTGAAAAAGCATGATGTAGACTTTCAAAAATCTGTTCTGTAGGAAATTCTGCATCTTCCAAATTTTTCTTTCTGACTAAAACCAAAACCAGAGTTTTTTGATTTGGGATTTTTTTCCCTGTGAAAAGAAATTAAAAGGTGAGGTCTGCATTTTTCTATCTATAATTTTAAAATACTGAAATAAAAGGTCACTTCATGTTGAAACATCTACCTGTTAAAAACTTCAAATGTCACCACTGAATAATGATTCAATGGATATGCTCACTTTTAAGTTGTTATTTTTCAACATAAAACACTACCAAAACTGGCATAGGCTGCAAAATGTCTTGCCTGTAGCAAAATCCTTCATAAATTTCCCACAGAATGTGTCCTGTCAGAAGATTCCGGAAAAGCTCTGGTAAAAATGTGTGAGTGATGCTTAAGAGATGCAAAAAAAACCCCAACAAACATTTATTCTGTCTGCTTAAAATGATCACCTGTGCCTGTTCTCCCTGCAAGGCAGCACAGCTGCTAAATCTGCCAGATCCCTTTGATGCTTGTTCTGTCCTATGGGGTTGCTGTGATTCTATGCTGGTGACAGCAAGAAAACGTGACCATAGTAGGCTTTCCATGAAGTGCATAAGAGGCAATTGACCAGCATTTCTCAGATTAATCCAACAGAACAGTCTAAAGGCAGTAAGAGGGGTCCTGAATTGGTATACACAGAACAGGCTAAGATCGCGTGAAGTGTTTATTTCAGTGTGCTTTATGAACTATCAGTGAGGCAAGGTGCCACTTGTTTCGAGGTACTCGTTATCAGCCTTGTGGAAGAAACTCTCCACCACCAGAGCCAATGAAGCAGAAATAGGAGAACAAAGAGCCACCAGAGGAACTGAAGCTCTCAGCTGTTTTCTGCGAGAATAGAAGGAACAGTGTGGTCAGATATAACCGACAGAGTGCTGTTGGTGATTCATAGTCCTGCAAACCCACCCTTTCCATTTCTTGGTTTGGGAATCACAGAATCACAGAATAGTAGGGGTTGGAAGGGACCTCTGTGGGTCATCTAGTCCAACCCCCC
>Ga0065711_1003498_pt1 | contig 27690 bp, 9 predicted proteins | sample Hoacrofraction12_FD_59098 | JGI IMG/M metagenome (GOLD analysis project Ga0065711, IMG submission 59098) | Hoatzin crop microbial communities from Cojedes, Venezuela - Epithelial fraction 12 v2 (version 2) | ecosystem: Host-associated > Birds > Digestive system > Esophagus > Crop | place...
AAAGAAAGAAAGAAAGAAAGAAAGAAAGAAAGAAAGAAAGAAAGAAAGAAAGAAAGAAAGAAAGAAAGAAAGAAAGAAAGAAAGAAAGAAAGAAAGAAAGAAAGAAAGAAAGAAAGAAAGGAAGAAAGAAGGAGAGAAAGAAAGAAAGAGAGAAAGAGAGAAAGAAAGAAAGGAAGAAAGAAAGAAAGAAAGGAAGAAAGAAAGAGAGAAAGAAAGGAAGAAAGAAAGAAAGAAAGAAAGAAAGGTAAGGCAAGGCAGGGCAAAAGGAAAAGGAAAAAAAGGAAAACATTTTCTGTTTTGTAGAAACTGACGAAACATTCAATGGTTTTTGTGTAAACTCAAGAGTAGAAAAACAGAAGGAAAGACTTTTCTTCATGCAATTTTGATAATTTACTGTCTGAAATTACCAGTGTACCTATAACCTACAAAAAGCAGTTACTGAAAGGCTTAAATTCTCAGTGATTTAGTATGAAAAAGTCATTCTGTTTCAATTTCTTTCCAGTTTGGTGTTCTTCCACAAGACTGGTGATAGATCAGCCTGGACTGAATGCCTAAAATGCTCCTGTTAAGCCACCAGAAAACTTTTAAATATAAAGTAATTTAATTAGGAATTTGAAAAGAAAACTTTTACTTCCTTTTTTCCAAGCAAACTGGACATTGTTACGGGCAGGGGAAGCTTTTATTTGTAAATACCATATATCTCAAGCAAAACAAGGAGGTCTAGATAGCTGTTGCAGCTAAAAATATAAACAAATATCACAGTTCTCCAATCTGCAATGAAGAAAGCAATTATGTAATTTGTCTAGAGACTTTAATGAAAGAGCAATTACATGTATGAAAGACGTATCAGCCAATCAAGGTACCATATTTTTGAGAGTTTTTCAACAGACCTTTAAAGCAACATGACCAGTTTCCTTTCTCAAAGCAGGCATGACATAATGTCGTCATTTCTACCACAAAGGTTGCTTGAGGGATGGAAAGATACTGTTTCTTGTCAGACAAGGAGTTGCTGCTTCATGGCTAGTGCAGAGACTACTTTTACGCATCACAACTCCTTCAAAGGCACTAGACTGCACGACTCAGGTTTATGAAAAGGTGTTTATGCATATGATGAGAAAATGCTCCATTGCATTAAGGTTCACTTTCCATCAGGAAATCCCTGTGACACTTCCTCTAACCACTGGTGTAAGGGAAGGAAAGACAGGCCAACAAGGAGAGGTGGTGGAGTTGCTCTATATGTGAGGGAGCAACAGGAATGCATTGAGATTTGCCTGGGGACAGATGAAGAAGGAGTTGAGAGCTTATGGGTTAGAATTAAGGGACAGCCTGATATGGGTGATGTTATTGTGGGTGTGCACTACAGGCCACCTGACCAGGAGGAGGAAGTTGAAGAGGCCTTCTACAAGCAACTGCAAGCAGCTTCACAGTCACAGGCCCTGGTTCTCGTGGGGGACTTGAACTACCCTGACATCAGCTGGGAAGACCACACAGCTAGGCAGGTGCAATCCAGGAGGTTCCTGCAGAGCATCGATGATAACTTTCTGATGCAAGTGGTGGAGGAACCAACAAAGAAAGGCGCTGTGCTGGACCTTGTACTAACAAACAAGGAGGGACTGGTTGAGGATGTGAAGGTTGGAGGCAGACTCGGCTGCAGTGACCATGAAATGGTGGAGTTCATCATCCTGCTGGAGGAAGCAGGGCGATAAGTAGGATTAAAACCTTGGACTCAGGAGGGCTAACTTTGGCCTCTTCAAGGAGCTACTGGGAGGAATCCCGTGGGCCAGGGCTCTCGAAGGCAGGGGGGTCCAAGAGTGCTGGTCACTGTTTAAATGTCACTTCCTCCATGCTCAGAAGTGGTGCCTCCCCCTGAGAAAGAAATCTAGCAAAGCAGAGACAGGAGACCTGCATGGTTGAACAAGGAGCTTCTAGTGGAGCTCAGGTGGAAAAGAAAGGTCCATGTAATGTGAAAGAGGGACAGGCCACTTGGGAAGAATACAGGAATGTGGTCAGAGCATGTAGGAATGCAATGAGGAAGGCCAAGGCCCACCTGGAATTGAAGCTGGCAAGGGACGTCAAAAACAACAAGAAGGGCTTCTTCAACTACATCAGCAGCAAATGGAAGACTAGAGACAATGTGGGGCCACTGCTGAATGAGGTGGGTGTCCTGGTGACGGAGGATGCAGAGAAGGCAGAGTTACTGAATGACTTCTTTGCTTCAGTCTTCAATGTCAAGGCTGGCCCTCAGGAATCCCAGGCCCCGGAGGTAAGAAGGGAAGCCTACAGAGAGGATGACTTTCCCTTGGTCAGGGAGGACTGCATGAGGGATCGCTTAAGCAATCTGGATGCCCACAAGTCCATGGGCCCCGATGGAATGCACCCACGAGAGCTGAGGGAGCTGGCAGATGTCATTGCTGAGCCGCTCTCCATCATCTTTGAAAGGTCCTGGAGGACAGGAGAGGTGCCCGAGGATGGGAGAAAAGCCAATGTCACTCCAATCTTCAAAAAGGGCAAGAAGGAGGACACAGGGAACTACAGGCCAGTCAGCCTCATCTCCATCCCAGGAAAGGTGATGGAGCAGCTTATCCTGGAGGTCATTATCAAGCAAGTGGAGAAAAAGAAGGTTATCAGGAGTAGTCAGCATGGATTCACCAAGGTGGAATCACGCCTGACCAATCTGACAGCTTTCTCCGATGGCATGACTGGCTGGATAGATGAGGGGAGAGCCATGGATGTTGTCTACCTCGACTTCAGCAAGGCTTTAGACACTGTCTGCCGTAACATCCTCATAGGGAAGCTCAGGAAGTGTGGGCTGGATGAGTGGACAGTGAGGTGGACTGAGAACTGGCTCAATGGCAGAACTCAGAGGGTTGTCATCAGTGGCAAGGGGTCTAGCTGGAGCACTGTAACTAGTGGTGTCCCCCAGGGGTCAGTATTCAGCCCAGTCTTGTTCAACTTCTTCATCTACAACCTGGATGAAGAGTTAGAATGTACCCTCAGCAAGTTTGCTGATGACACCAAACTGGGAGGAGTGGTGGATACACCCGCAGGCTGTGCTGTCATTCAGCGTGACCTGGACAGGCTGGAAAACTGAGCAGAGAGGAACCTGATGAGGTTCAACAAGGGCAAGTGCAGGGTCTTGCACCTGGGGAGGAACAACCCTATGCATCAGTACAGGCTTGGGGCGGAGCTGCTGTAGAGCAGCTGTGCGGAGAGGGACCTGGGAGTGCTGGTGGACGACAGGTTGAGCAAGAGCCAGCAGTGTGCCCTGGCTGCCAAGAAGGCCAATGGGATCCTGGGGTGCATTAAGAGGAGTGTGGCCAGCAGGTGGAGGGAGGTTTTCCTTCCCCTCTCTGCTCTGCCCTAGTGAGGCCTCATCTGGAGTACTCTGTCCAGTTCTGGGCTCCCCAGTTCGAGAAAGACGAGGAGCTACTGGAGAGAGTCCAGCGGAGGGCTACGAGGATGGTGAGGGGACTGGAGCATCTGTCCTATGAGGAAAGGGTGAGGGAGCTGGGCTTGTTCAGCCTGAAGAAGAGAAGGCTGAGAGGGGACCTAACAAATGCTTATGAATATCTGAAGGGTGGGTGTCAGGAGGATGGGGCCAAACTCTTTTCAGTGGTGCCCAGCAACAGGACAAGGGGCAACAGGCACAAACTGAAGCAGAGGAAGTTCCAGCTGAACCTGAGGACGAACTTCTTCCCTCTGAGGATGATGGAGCCCTGGAACAGATTGCTCAGGGAGGCTGTGGAGTCTCCTTCTCTAGAGATATTCAAGACCTGCCTGGACGCGGTCCTGTGCAGCCTGCTATAGGTGACCCTGCTTTGGCAGGAGGGTTGGACTAGATGACCCACAGAGGGCCCTTCCAACCCCTACCATTCTGTGATTCTGTGGGAGGAGAAAAGCTGTGCTGGGTGGTGGGAATGAGGCATTTCTGCAGTGATGCACCTGTGAGTGGCTGATGCTGTCCATGGAGTGGTGACTCAGAGAGACACAGTAGATGCCTTCAAGTTCGACACCTAGATTGTGTGTTGTTGATGAGGATATCATGAGCTAGAATTCCAGGATGAGTGTTCAGTTTTCACAGGTGAACCAAAATAAGAAATTCATAGTGAACCAAACTGAGAAATTCAGAATTTAAAAGAGAAATAGTTTGCTTTGTGTTGAAGAGGATACTTCACTGAGCTATTTTGTGTGGTTTTGCTCTTATTTGTTACAAGCATAGTTTGAGAATAGTTACTGCTAGGAGCTAAAATTTACATAACAGCTTATAGATCCAAGAGTAACCATTCAAAATCCTGGCTTTGTAGGCTGAATTATACGGAAGCTGAGAAGGTTCTTAATGCAGTGGGGGTTCGTACTGGCCTTCACAAACCTATTCTAATTTCAGAGTCCTAACATTCCCAGAGCATCTTATACAGCATTTTGTTAAGGCCTTGAATAGATCTATTAAATAAAGAGACTTTAAATATTAAAAATCTATAGCTTTGCACATCCTCTAAGTCAGCCACTGAGCAATATCTAGGATGCCAGGTTCGTGCTGAAGCCTCTTCAGTCCAAGGATCGGGAAGTGTGGGTATGTCCTGTTGGTCTTCTTGTCTTAGGGACATCAGAATTTGTCTTATAGTGAGCCTTTTGAGGCCGACTAGAGCAGAGACCCGTCGAATAGGCAGGAATGCAGACTTGTAGTAATACTCAAGCAACAGTTATTCCGGTATTTTACGATGGGATAGAGAAAACTACCTGGTCCGTGCATAGCGGGTTCCTTAGATATAAGACAGCACAATATACCATGGAAACTAAAGGTTTTCCCACTGTTCAAAGGTTTATACAGTGTCCGTCTACGCTACCTGATTCTTCTGGCTACACCTGCCTGTTTGTTGTACCCACAGCTGGTGCAGGAGGACTCAGAGAAAAGTGGAGAATTTTTGAGTCTCCCTTTTCCACTAGAGTTTTCTCTCCTGCTCTGTATTTCTGAGGCAAGGAAGTTCAGCAGACGGAATCACTTCATTAAGGCTTAAGTTAACCTGCTCGTTACTTTCTTCTTTCTCTCTGAGTGGGTTTGTCTATTAGCAGTTGACTTCTCTCATCCCTGTGCTGACATTGTTGGGAAAGCATTTACTTTTTCAGATGTAAAGAACACAGGGCTAGTCTCCTGTCTTGCTTTTTAGTTTGACATTGACAGTGGAGAGCTGACAGATAGCCCAGAACAGTAATTTGCTTAAAGTAGCTCTTTAGATAATGGCATAGGGGTGGAGAGTGGGACACACCTTCCATTCTTCCCCCTTTGTTGTCATATTGTTAAAAATAACCAGCAGTTGCAATGCAGGCTGGGAGATCAAATGGTATTTGTCATAATAAACACAGATGTGGAAGGGCTTTTTCACCCTTAAGCTATGCCTGCAGGAACTTGCATAGGATTTGCAAGTGATGGAGGCTTTTTCCCTTCCTTTAAACTTCAAAACAGAGACAAATACCCATGTGTTTCTTGACCTGTTTAACTATTTCAGAGCTTTGCTGCGTGCTGAGCGTATGGAAGAGAGATTTCTGCTGTATATAGGCTTAGGCAAGACTGGTTTTATGGAGTCTGGGTAGTAAGTGTGCCAGTAAACCACAGGCAACCTATAAGGAAGAAACCTTCTTGTCCAAGAGTTTGCTGTTCAGTTTTGGCACATTTTAAAGTGTAATGTCAGTGTTCAGACTGTGCCAGCAACAGTGACTTTTAAAGCAGTCTGCCCTAGCTGATAATATAGAAAGTATGCATTTCCTAATTAGGATTAGCCTCCAGAAGGTTTTCTTCTACTACCTGCCTGGTTGGGTTTGAATGCTTTTGCCTCACTGATGCTTATAAAGTTTGGGAAATATCTGAGTGTTTAAGAACTGCTTGTGCTCCACTTTAACAAGCATCTTCTGATTTTCCCTCTGGCATGTTTCCAGTGATTTCTGTAAGAATCTTGTTTTCCTGAACTGCAACTGGTTTCATGGTTTCAGCACAGACACCCTAATCCCAAAAACAACTTCACAGAAGTTTCCATTTTCTCATGGTGATAGAAAAATATACAGGCAAAAGAAGAACAAGGTAATGATAGCAGTGATGTGTGAGACAGTTTTCCTTTCTGGTCCTTGGGAGTAGTCTCAATCTTCTCAGAATTTTGCTGTCGTGGTTACTATTGCAGTACGTGCTATTCTGCTCATGAAGTTATCCACCCCATAAAAGCAAGCTACCGTCTCAGTTTCATGGAATGATGAACTTCACAGGCTGGCAGTCTGCTATGTATGTTAATGTTTCTGCCTTCTATATGTCTTCATCTTGCTCCCCATTAATTTCACAGGATGCCATCTTCTGGAATAGGGCAAGAAGAAAGTAATACGTTGTTTCTGCAGAAATGGAGTTCTGTTAATGGATTCTTTTATAAGGCTTGCTCTCTCACAGCTTCAGTATTTAAAACATGGTGTGCATTCATTTTGTTACCCTTTCTTCATTGATGTTATGTGGAGATCATCATTCTGTGATAATAGCTCAGGAAACTATTAAATTGACAGCTAAAAAAAAAGCTAAACATATTCTAAAGTCAGCTTCAAGTACTTAGATGTATTTGTTGTAAAGTATAAAGCAGTTTTCTTTCATAACTTTCTAACAGGTATGAAATAATACTGTCTGTACACAAAAGCTATGGGTATCAAATCAAACAAATGTGTGGAAGGTTCCAAACAAAAAAGAAGTTGGGTTCCAAACAAAAAAGAAGTTGGTTTCCATGATAACTGGGAATACTCTGTGAAACAGGTTGCTATGGGACAAATATCGATGCTAAAAATTTAAACAGTTCAAAAACCAGCTGGACAAATGTGGATGAAAAATGCTTCAAGGTTTGTAAAATACAAAGGTACCACCTCTGACTGAGAAATTACCTGAACAACTCATTGGAGGCTGAATAATTATTCTGGGGAAATACCACGACATGCTTGTTCTTGTAATTCCTTTCCCAGATTCAGCGTTTGGTCACTGTCAGATGCTGTGATAGGTGGATATTTCGATTTGATCAGAGATAGCTATTCCCACGTGTCTGTCCAGCTGCAAATGCACAGGAGTTAGGACAGCTATGAGCCTTCATGCAATAGATAACAACAGATAACTCACACAGTTTGTCATTGCCATCTGGTTGGAACTTTCTCCCTAACTTGATAGTCTGTTTTTGTTTCTAAGGTAAAAATCAAATACACTTCAAGTTCATGGATTTGGAGGCCTCTGTAAAATGTCCCCTGTTGAACTGGTATCACGAGTCTGTAAATCACCGAACTTAAAGCTTTATCCCCAAAAGGAACACAAGGGACTGCTGCAGTCCCATATGATAATCCACAGGATGACTAGATCTTTCCACACTAAAACTAGGCTGTCACCACGGAGCCACTGCTCCTTAGTCCATCTGCAGTGCGATGCCTGCATGCAGCTGACACAGATAGACATTTCTGACCATTCATGGAAACTAGGCTGGTCTAGTTCCATTTCACACATTTTCAATCATTTCCAGGAAGCTCACAGCAACGTCCCAGCTCTAGTTACAGCAGAAAGGGCTTAGGCACAGAAATCAGATCCTACCTTTCATTTTCTTTGTTAGGCTGGCGGGGCTCTTTCTAACTCAAATCTCAGCCTTTCAGAGCAGGACGTCATTGCTGCTGCGGTGGAATTACACTTCAGCAAAGTACTCATCAGATTTGACAAGAGGTATGTTTGGTTTCAATCTTTGAATAGGGAAGATCATAATTCACTTCACTAACAGTGTGGGTTTGCTTTTGTTACTTGGACACCAAAAGTACAGTTGGTGTCTTCATTTTAAGCAAATATATAGAAAAACCCAAAAAGTTTCCTGTCATCTGAGAATATAGAAAGTCTTTGCAGTCTTCGGACAATAGACCTTTGACACTCTGTTCTGATCTTGTAATCCTCTGATGTTTTTTGATGTTTATCCGTATATTAGAGACTATGCTGCACTAACAGAAATTGTGTCTGGATCTCCATCACAGATGCTGAGGGTGGGTTCAGGAATCAAGAGGATGATGAAGGTGAAAAGTGCGGATGGTTTCTCAGTTTTTGCTCACATACACTGCTTGGGCTGATTTCATATGCTGGCATGCTCTTACAGGCAGTTAAAGCGCAGACTGTAAACTGGCTAAGATACCTGCCTACATCAATCAGCCTGCCTGTAAAGTTCTTCCCAGGTAACCCACATCCAGCTGAGCAGTCCCTGCCATGGGCACAGCAACCCAAGTCAGGAGTCTGCAAAGAGCCCACACAGCAACGATGAGGCTGGCGTCCTGTGCCCTCGTGTGTGTCCCCAGGGAGACTGCTTCATTCACAGTATTTAGCTCCAGTATTCTGTGTGGCTGACTCCCTAGCTGCCTCCAGGGCTGGTTGGTTTTTTCTGCTTTGCTCCTTCTGTTGTATGTTGAATGCAGCTGGGTGGTGTTTAAGGAAGCCCATGATTGCCTATGCATAAAAGATCTCTTGCTGGCAGCATTAACAATTTTCAAGGTTGCATCCTGTATGATATGCAACACAAACCTTTACAGTAAAATGGAGTTGGAAATGTACTAGCACCTCATCACAAAGGTCTAAAATGTAAAGTTACTTTCATAATTGCAATATTAAAAGCTAAACACTTAAAAGAACACAGGAAATCAGAGACTCTGCAACAATATAATCAGTAATTCTTTATTAACAAGTGGTTTTGAAAGTGTGTAGGATTTCTTCAGGTCATTGTGTTCTAAGTTAAGCTCCTAATGTTTATTAAAAATGTGTCTAATAGACTTTTTTTTTTCCTAGATCTTTCCCTTTTCTATCTTGCTACAGAAGTTAATTTTGGTGGTGTCGAAGTACATTAGTACAAAAAGTAAATTTAGGGGTTTTTTTTCTAGGTGTACTGTTTACTTGAAAAAAAAAGACTTTTTGCTTGCTTGGAGTTGGCTTTGGAAACTTGAAAAAGTCTAGAACTGAAAGCAGCACAGTGATAAGAAAGGAGGTACTGCATTTTGCGAGTGTCTTTATTCTGCATGCTGGCTTGGTAGGAAGCAGAAATTAACATGGAGAAGAGTCACAGAGAACTCCTAGAGCTGCTTTGTAAGGGTGTTACTTACTTCATTTAATGCCAGAAAAACTGTAAGATTCTCACACCCAACAATCATTCTGTTCCTCTTTCAAACAGGCATTTCCTGAACTGTTTCCCTGATCTAAATGGTGATAGCACTGAACTGTTGTAGCAATGCCGTAGGTTATGCATTCACAGCCTGAGAAAACTGAAGTGCTCCCTCACTCTTATCTAGGAGAAAACATTGATATCAGACATTGACAACTTGCAGATCTTTTTGTTATAGTTATGTTTCAGCAATAATTTTCATAAAGTGCATAGCTATTAACTTCTAAAGAACTCTTCGGGTGAGCCAGATGTTTTTTCCAGAGCTTTGCATTAACTGTCTTGCCCCATTAAAGCTGCAGAACTCGAACTGGGGAATCAGGACTCTTGCACAAATACTGTGTCTGGAAATGATTCTTTCTAACTTTCCACTGTCTGTAACAGATTTCCTTCTCTGAACCAGGTAGTTGCATGGTCGTGTGTTAAGCCTGATCCATTACACTTAATCCTTTGCACCTCCGATTACTGGAACTCTACTTGGACAAAGAAAATTCATTGCTTCAGCTCAATGATCAGACTACTATTTTATAATACTCCAGCAACAGTGCAAGTCAGATGTTGAAGCAGAGAAGATACATTACAGAATGCAGAGGCCTCCTAGCTGTTTTAAAATGAATCTCAATATTTCAGCTCTCACTTCCCACCCCCATCTCAGGGCTACCACTGTCTTTTGACCCAGCCTCCTCACTTCAGCTGGCTTTTCAAAGTACAGTCACTGGAGCACAACACAAAAGCCCAGACTGACCATGAACAGAGCAAGCCCAGGTCTAGGCACTTTTGGTCTGTGCCTTCCCTATAATGTGTACCTGTTCACAGTTTGATTTGCAAATGTCAAAACCCAGGCAGAGCACCAATCTAGTCACGCAGAGAGAAGCAACATGAAGAGCTGTCTTTCTCAAACACATGCTTCCTACCAGCTTTGTTGGGCCCAGTCCACCCCTTTTCCTATTTGGAAGGACACGAAGACTGCCAGGCATATCCAGCATGCACTGGACTGTGCAATGCTGGCTGGCCATGAACCCAGCCTGCATCCCGGAGAGGCCACTGCCACTAGCCTGGCACAGCTGAAGAGATGTCAGTCTGTACTGCACCCCACACGGTCCCTCTTACCTTTTCCGAAAACTCCAAAAAAGGATGCTGCTGTATTGTAAATGTGTGTTCGTTAACTTTTGGGTCATAATAATCAACTCCTTATGGACTTCATGTCTTCAAATGAGAAAGAATGAAAAGCTGAAATGGCAGCTTAAAAATTTCTACCATACACTCCCTGCTTGACTCTACTATTTTTTAATTGCCCTCAGTTTGTTTGAATGGAGTCCTGAGTGTTACCCTCTGGGCAGTATGCTCATCCTGACTGAGCTTGTGGGAAACGCACCATTTCAGGAAAACCATGGAAAGTCACTTCAGAAGAAGTCTCTCTGCCTCCAAATGACAGCCACCTTCTCTTGGAAGTGATCTCACAGGTATGTTGCCAGCCCTTCAGATGTTGCTTGGCCAAGTGGTATGCTTGAAGCAGCATTTAAGATATGTTCCTGTTTCACTGTTTCTCTTCTTCCTAGCTGGCATGTCTTGTTATCGCTTGTACATAGAGCTAGCTGTTCACTCTGGCTTCTATTGATTGCTTCTGTCTTTAAACTGGAAATAGACCTTGCACTCATGCATAGTTCAGTACTTTTTACCAGCAGCTCATCATGACCAAGTCACTCGTAAAGTAGGGAAAGGTCTAGCCTGTTCTTGCTGGCAGGGTAATATTATTAACTATTCTTATTAGAATATTACAAATAATTATTTAGAAATTAAATATACTGATAAGTAGTTCTGAAAATGTTACAGAAACCTTCTTTGCCTCCAAGATCTAACTGAAACAGGCAGTGAAAGTGAAATTTACAGAGTTAACATAGTTTAGTCTCGGGAAAGACCCAATTTAAATTCCCATAACACCTATCTTCATCCACATCCCCTTGGAAGCAAGCAGTAGTGTGTGATAAGAAGTATTCCTGGCATCCATTCCCTCAGTTTTTCTGTTTGGTTTTCATTCTCCCACTCCTGTAAACAAAAAAACCCCATTTTTTTCTATTCTAAAATCATCATTCAAAGAGAAATATAGTGATAATTCCATGATTGCTGAATGGTAGATTTCTGTCTGAAAGAAAACAAAAATTAGTACAGCAGGGTCGGCAGATATTCCTTTTACCTGAAACATTGCTTTCACTTTTATCATAGTTAACAAATGCTGCATATTTAATAGCTCTACTACTATATGTTTCAAGTGTTACATGTTGAAGGCAAAGACATTCTTAAAACTAAAAAAGTTTTTTAAGGAATTTAGTATGACTTGAAATGAAAGTCAGTCTAAATTATATTTATACAAACTTAAATATGCTATTGCTTAAAACTTGAAAACATGTACTAAATTGCTGCTGCTTCTGCTGCTCATAGCAGCATCAGGCAAGCACACCAGGAGTCACAGACTCTGTACAACAAGAAAAGTCACAGTGTCTGTCAAGTAGCAGAACTTCAGAGATAATCCTCCTCAAGTTGAGAAGTTATGGTAGAGTTCCTTTGTGAGCAGTCTTAGAGCAGTAATCTTTTGGTCACCTTCTGAATTTGGAAAACTGGTTCATATCATGCTGTGCCCACCATCCTCATCTCTGACTTTTTCCAAGTCTAGCTAGCCTAAGAGCAAGGCTGCCCATTGCAGATTGTGTGGAGCATGAAGACAATGATCATTGTCAATTTTCTTGAATTTGCCTCATCACATCGTGAAACTGCACAATCCACAATGTTCAGAGGCTTTTCCACAGACTTTAAATAGCTCACAGACGATATCCGAAAGTCCAGATATACCAGTGGTTGGAGCATAGGCTGCTCTAGACTCAGAGCTGATGGTTGCCAGGTTAAGATGTCTTCAAGCTGTTGTACCTGTGCAGTTATTTTAAAGACATGTGCTACTTCTGTCTGCTTTCTTTTTGCAAAGACAGCAGTTGCGTTTGAAAATCCTTGTGCTGTGTTCTGACCATCTCTTTCGGTCACTTCTTTTTTTCAGTTTTTGAATGACAACTTTTTTTCCTACTTCATGACTTGACTGCGGACTAGTTAATTTTAGAGCCTTGAGATTAAGTATACATATCACTGCTAATTGTCCCACTGTAGATAAACAGAGACCAGGCTTCTAATAAAGTGTGTTTGTGGTTATTTGCCTCACTGTTTTTCTTGGTGAAAATTTCAGTCCTGTCCTTTTGAATCAACCAGTATTCATCATTCCTCATTAAAGTTTGGCTCAGCTTTTAGTGGGTGTATGATAAATGTGCATACACATTCTGGTAACAATTAGAATAATGCAGTGAGACACAAACCACTTGTTTTTACAACAGAGCAGTGAATTTCCGCAGACTGAAATCAGTAATGCGTGAGTTGATGTAGCCTCTGTTGCTAACTTCGAGAAAGATAAGGAGCGAAGGCTGGTGCTAGCAAGTGCTCATTCACACGGTTCTTGCTGATTTTTCTGCCAGTATTCCTCCACGGTGGGTGGAGGAGACCGTGCTTAACATGTAGTTTGAGCCCCAAACCCCTTGTACAAAGCCCGGAGCTCTCGCCTCAGCGCTGTGACACACTGGTAGCTTGGTTCATATACAGTTTTCCTAGCAGTGCAGGCGAGGTGGAAAAGGACAATAAAACAGGGATTGTGCTACCTACTGAAGTTCCTTGTTGAACGCTACTGGGGGTAAATAAGACAAGACCTTGGAACCTGGAAATACTAATTTTTTACTGAGTTAGCTTTTCTCATCTTTTCTTTTATATTATGGAAGTGCTTTGAACAGAAAACAGTACTGGTGTGGTCCAAGCTGGTGGTGGTGGTGGTGGTCTTAGATGAAAAGGCCATGGTCATAGTGCAGGTCGTTGCCAGTGTAACTCTTCCAGCAGCAGCCATTGCTCCTGGAAGGACATTGTGATAAAAGTCCTAGTGCTGAGGAGGTCTGAGAGGATGTCTTTCCTTCCAGGAGCGAGGTGAGGATGGCATGAGGCCTTTGGTTTCTCCTGTTGATGAGCAGGCAAAGGACTATGCACCGTCCCCTGGGATCAGAGCAAAGGAGTCCAGGACATGTATTCTCCTGGCTGCTCTGTTGCCCACACTTTCTCAGATGGGATGTTTATGTTGCACAGCTGACATTTTTGCATAGCTCTGGGTGTAGCTTTCAATAACTGTTACCAGACTTACTGAGCTCTGACCAAAATTTTCTGGAAGTTTGAATTTAGGTCAGAGCATGTTACATGGCTGCGCTTCTCCTGGTCCCACCTTTCCCTGACTTATCGTGAGACAGAAGAGCCCTTTCAGACCCTGGTGTCCCTGGATGCAACTTAGTCCTGTCCCCTCCTCCTTCTTGGGGAGGGAGAGAAATTCACTTGTGGGTGGGTGGGTAGGTGGTCAGGGGCATGATAGAGACCAGAGTCAAAATGTTCAGGGCTTGCACGTATTTGACACCGGGGGTGGCAGGGGCATTGTCAGTGGCAGAATAGGGTTCCTCTCCAGGGGGCTGCAGTATGGATTAACTTACGGAGCCATTCGATCCTTGCTGCTGTGATCAGGAGGGGTGGGTGCGTGTGAATACAGACCAAGAGCAGCAGGGCTGAGACCGTGAATTTCACATGAGCCTTTGTATGGCTCTTCCATGTGATCGCAGTGAGCCAGGATGAGTGTCTGGTGGGACCTGCGCTCTGAGTCCTGGCACCCCCAACTCTTTCTGCTACCATTACAGGCAGTAAAGCATCCTTCTGCATTGCCTGATGCAGGAATCCTTTAAGTCCTGCTGACGCACGCGACCAGCTCCGGTGACAGATCTCCAGATAGCGCGTTGCTGCAAGTGAGCAGGTGCTGCCCCAAGCCAAGGACACATAAAAGGGAAGAAAGTTTATCCTGTCAGAATCCCTCTCATTAATCATCTTCAAATGCCATACTGATCAGATGTGTTTCTCCCCATTAACAAGCTTATACAAGCAGGCTTGTTTGGCTATAGCTGGCAGTGAGTGTAAGACACTAGGAACCCACTGCAGAGTGTTTAATTTTTTAAGTTTGCTCCTTTCCAAGGGTGTTGAAAGGCCCCATTTGCAGGTAACACTGCCTGCATTGTTCATTCTCCAGAAAGCCCTGCGTCTGTCAGCCTCTGGAGAGCTTGTTTTCTTCCTCCCCTGATGGCCCTGCCGTCTGTGGTCACCTGCGACTGAGGACGGCAAACAGCAGCCTAAGCTCGCCTACCTTCCTTTCTTACCTCCACAAAGTAACTTGTCACAGCCATGAGAAAGGTTTCTATTTAAAAACAAAGAGCTGTGACCGCAGAACTGTGACTAATATTGGAATTTAGCAAGAAGTCAGCTCTTGTTTCAAGAGGTTGTGTTGCAAGTTTGGGAACATTTGCTACTAAAGCTCTTGATGAATGACTCCAGGAAGAGGGAGTTAGTTTTTCTTATTTCTTCTTCTCTTTCAGTGCTCGTTTTGCACAGATGATAATGAGGAGTGTCAGGCAAGCATGTAACAAACTGTTTTCTCTCTCTTGACAGAGCAAAGCTATCATTATGTCAGTCTGACACTGAGAACCCACTGGACTTAGACAATAAATAGATTTAGAGAGAAAACCACTTNGNAAAAAAAAAAGACTAAGCATTATAAATCACTTTGGTTTTTCAGGACTCAGTCATTCAGGACATCTCATACATGTCCACTTTTCATCCTCCTGCATTCAGTTTTTTCTGCCGCCACCATGCAGAGTTTAATTAAAGTTGAAATATATTTTCAATAAAAAGCTTTAAAAAATTCTCTCTCTTTTTTTTTTCTTCTTTTAACATCTTCTATTTACATAGACACTGACAGTGTAAGAACAATTAGCAGACTCCAAATTCAGATGGAAGTGACTGCCCAGATCCAAACCAGGTATAGCCAAAAGGGTGCCCACAGGTTCCCAGTACCAGCACATCTCCTTCACTGCTTCTGCTGCCTCTGGCAACAAGGCCTGCGCTTGTCTCTCTGTCTGGGTTTGCCACGCTGCACAGCAGTCTTTCCTATAGAAGGTGAAATGCAATCATATTTCCTCTGGATTTTCTGAGTAACAACTACTTTAAAAAAAAAAAAAACATTTTGGAGCTGAATTTGTTGTTGGTTTGTGTTACTAAGAGCCTTTTTTTTCCAGCATGCAATCTTCTGATGTATCTCTTTCCTGGGAACAAAGGGGAAGGTGTGAGCATTGCACCTTACACAGTTACCTAAGCTGTGCAGTTTTGTCCAACACATTGTGCAATGACCATTGCAGTTTCTGAAGGAAAAAATCGTAATGAAGTCCCTGTTTTCTTTCCCAGGTTCTGGACTGCTTTTCTCTCTGTAGGGCCTAAGGATTTTTTTTGCCTGAGGAGAAGCCTCATCTGCCTATCCTTCCCTCTGCTCCATTCCTCCCAAAAGACAGGGGATCATTGCTGCACAGTAAAATGACGCTTTGAGCCCTGCTTGTTCTCCTGCTCTTTTGCACGCTGTTTCAGCTGCCATGTCCTTCCTGTGTTTTGCTTACAGATGTGCTGATTCCCTGGAAATTGTGTTGAAGGCATCAAGCTACACTAGGAGATCAGCTTTCCTCGTTTTCAAAGCCTGTATGCTCTAATCTTGTTAATGGTGACAGACGCACCCCTTCAAGCAGGTCCGGTGTCCACACCTCACTTACTAATCACGAAAGAGGATCTTGTACAAGACTTTACCAAATTAACACTTATTTCATCTGGCTCACAATTCCCAGCTTGATTTTGCTGGAGTTGTGGTTTCAGCAGTAAGACGAAATAAAAAATATTCAGTCTGCAGTGCGCCTCAAAATGAACTTAGCAGAAAGTGCAGCTGATGGCTTCACCACTCTCACCATCCACCTCAGCGTTTGTTGTTGTAGCAGACTGTTCAAAGCACAGTAGTTACTTTAGGGACACTGAGAAAGGCACAGCCCCAGGTGTGCTGAAGTGGCCAGTATCCTGCTGGCCCTCAGATGACCGGTGGCCAGGACCAGGATTTATTCCACTGATAGAGAGAGCCTGGCATCACAAAGCTAGACCCAGGGTGCACAGGGTGTACATCTATTTTTTAGCGGACTGACTTGCCCTGTTAGTTTTTATTCTAGAAAAACTCCATAAACCCCAGATCAGCCATCCCAATCCACCATTTCACTGTTTTTCTTCTGAAGAGAGGCAGCTCCTCTTTTGAGAGGACTTGCAGCACATGATCCAGAGATGGTCTGATCTGACTCTCCTTTTCCTCTCCTTCTTAGCTCTAGTAGAATTAATGCTGACCATACTCTGTCTTACTTGCAGTACATTAAGATGTCTTTTAAAAAGCCTTAGTTTAATAAATAAGTTAATTTTTAATATTCTGATAAAGCATCATTAAACCTAACTTGCTTCATACCTTGAATATTTAGGACTGCTTAGTAAGCATGACAGCAATAGCAAGCATAAGCTCCAAAGTCACTCAGCCACCAGTTCTGCTGTGATATTCTCTTTTACATTCACAGGTTTATTCTCATTTATCATGACAAAGATGCCACTCAATACCGCCTGGATCAGGAAGTGATTATGCAAGATTTATAAGCACTAAAGCTGACCCTTGCTGATACATAAACGCTCACATATTGCTGTCAAAGAAAGACCTGTTTCCACAGGAGACAATATGCCATGATTTTGAAGATGTAGTAGAGGAAAATATTCATATGAACCATCTACAGCTTCCTCAGAAGACATGTCTAAGTGGAACTGACACTAATAGTAGATGTATGCAAAGACTGAGGATCGTATTTATGGCCTTAAGAGATATTTAAGTTGTTGGCTGTGCGCCATCGCCTTTTGGCTTGGAACAGTTCCAAATCAAAGTAAATTTAAATACGTTAGAACAAATTAAATGACTGATGATTTCACAAGAGCTGCTGCATGTTCTTGCTCCTGTGCTCGTCTCCTACTCATTTTGCATAGCTGCACTACCATGGACTTCACTGGCCTTGCACCTGACTAACTATTGTGGAAAGGAGATTGTAATCATGCTCAGAAAGTTATATGCTCTATTCAAGGCCTATTGCAGTCAACGAAGGGCTCCTACTGCCTTTAGGAGGCTTTAAAGGCAAAATAAAGTCCAGGGCTTGCTGAACTAAAGGTTATGTGTAAAAATATTACTTAGTAATGTTTGTTGTAATATAACACTTGTTGCAGGTCATTATTTCAGGATGTATAACTATGAGACTTTGATGCAGTTGTTGATGCAGATCTTCACGACACAGCAATACAAAACGAGTATGTTGTGTGATAGCTATGTATTCACGTTAGCTTTTTTACTACTCTCATGGAAAAATTTTGGGGCTTCACAGAAGATTTTTTTTTGTTAGAGTTTTAAAAGTGTGTAGGTAAAATGTGGGGTTTTTTTTCAAGGCTGCAGAAACCTGCAAAACCAGTTGCTTGCCATGTTTTATGTTTTCTTGTTTGAGCAAAAGTATTGAGCGAGCAAGACAACGTCTTGTTAAGGTACTTACCATACTGAATATTTTTGGAAGCGGAGGCATGCAGATGCCTCGCCCTGACACACAATCCATCACACATCAGCACTCCAGTGAATGCTGTGACGCAGCACCCACCAAGGAAGGGAATGGTACCATGTTAAGCTGCCAACATCAGAGCAGCACTAGGCCAATGGTGTTTGGGGTTGCCAGTAATGAACGGTCAATTTGTTAACTCTGGGGCATGTTTGAAGCTTGCTCATTTCTCTGTTGCACCAAAGCACTGCAGTGCAAACTGCTTCTGTGTTATTGACATGGTGTTGAAGGCTGTTGCCACAGCCTTGGCTTACATTTATCTTCAAAGCACAGGGTTGCTTATGTGATGGCAGCAAATCACCTTCTGACAATGCAAATGGAAGTTCGGTGAGCTTATGTCTGACAAAAGCACCAGATATGGTACCATTCACATCAAGGAAATTTCTCATTGGCCTCCCCCTTAGAAGCACATTTCCCTGCATAAGAGCAACTCTCAGTGCATACCCTAGCCAGACCCCTGTATCCTTGACTGCAGTGATTTACATCCACCTTTCCCTGGAGTGTATAAGTCTCTCTCCCTAAAATGTTCTTCTTGTTAATACCAAAATAAGCCTGGATCATAATTTATATGAGTCGTAGAAATAATTCATTTAGACCCTAATGTGATTTTTCTATCAAGCCATGAAATCTGATTTTTTTTTTCCATCACCATGTCCAACTGATTGAATGTGTTTTCTGTCTTTGTGATTTATGCTGTACCTAATTGTAGCATGAACAGGTTAGCTTCTCAGAAATAACTAACAGGTGTACAATTATGTGCACTCACATTACTCCCATCCGGGTGATTTCACACTCCATACCCAAATGCAGCAGCTTATTTTTCTTTTTTGGCAAGTGGTTGAAAACTAACTCAAGGTGGAATGTGCCCCACTGGAAATCAAACTTCAAGCATGAAACTTCACCACGGTCTCAAGACAACGTTTGCTTCATGTCATAAAGTACTGTAGAAAGTTGTCAGTCAAGTGACTTCATTATTTGTGTATCCCACAAAGTATATTTTAAAGACAGATCACCGTCTATGTAATAGGAAGGTGTAAGTTGGGAGGATCATATCAGCAACGACGCTCCAGTTAGTTTTCCACATACTTTAGCTGCATATACTATGCATGAGATGCTAGTGATGCGACATTCAAAGAATGATGAATAAGACCAAATAACTTTGGTAATATTTATATATTTTTAAAGATTTCATTGAACATTTTAATTTTGTAGCTGGTTTCTGGTTGCTGTTGCCGTTCCTATTATGCAAGGTGTATTCTATATATCATAGATGCAAATTGGAGACTTCAGTTTACTTTTGCATTTAACAAAATCATCTCCCTAAATTTAAGCTAGTGTTTGATTTTCCAAATAGTTCGTTCCTGAAGTCCTTCTACAGGCTGCTTGTCTGTGCGGAGCTGTAGGACAGGCTGCCATGCATTGGCGTACCAAACAAGAGAGGCAGTTTGAACTCTGAAGTGAGGGGAGTGTGAGAAGATGTGGCCTGCAGTGACTGGAACACTAATCATTTGAGAGAAAAGATTTAGTTACATTTTTACTCGCTGTGAGTTATCTTTGGCAATCTCTTTTCTCTTTCAAGCCAGATGAGTAACCTGTATAGCTTGATGCTGAACTCTACCTTGAACAGTAACTAGAAATCTTCTTGCTTGTTCCTCAAGAATGTTAATGCCATACCTAATGCAGTATCTTTAGCATAAAGACTTCCACGTACTTTGTCCTAGCATTGAAGACAGTTTTGTCTTGTGGAAAAAGTACTCTCTGTTGTCCTACCAGAACTGTACATCATGGGTTCTGAGCATTGAACTCCCCCTTACTTCAGTTGTGCCAAGGATTTCCCTTTTGCTGGAAAGCCAGTTTAGGCTCCTGGGCTCTGCTAGGTGGATAAGGAACTTGCCAACCTGACCAGGTAGGCTGCGTGGAGGAAGCCACACCTGAAATGGGGCATTACAAGGCAGCTGGATAGTTACAGTGGGGAAACAACCTCATATTTCTTTCAGGCGAGGAGTCTGGTAACCTACTGTCTCCATGCAACTCCTTGGTTTCTTCAAGACAGTCAGAGATCTTTCTGAGCACCAGCCAGCACAGATCTCCTTTCCCCTTGCTTTCCTCCGGTGTGTCAGTTGCAATGCAAAGCTGAATGTCCAGTCTGTGACAGTCTGGCTGTCAAAGCAACAGGGGTTGGTTGTCCTGTTGTTATCCTGGTATTCTCTACAGCCTGGTCAGATTTCATATCTGAAGGATGGAGATTTAAGGGACTCTCAGCCCATCAGAAAGGAACAAGTGATTTTCACCTCTCAGAGGCTAATGTGGAGAACTGTAAGTTTTCCACGTACCGTGTGAGACACATTTGGACCAGCACGCACGTTACATGCTGCCAGTTAATGGGGCCTCCGGTGCTGCAGGAAGGGCATCTCTGCCAGACTTGTTGGCAACCTGGAGTACCAAGAGTCAAAGGCACTAAAACATACCCACTGTAGTAGCATGGAGCAATGAATGTCATCACCACACCTGAGTGTAGACAGAAGTGTGGAGGGAAAGTAGAAAAGGTTTATGCAGCTATTTGTCTTGTATGTATCTACAAGTAAAAAGATGACACGTGATGGAAGCTTTATTTCTGACAATAGCCATCCTTAGGGAACATCATGTTTTAAATTGTTTCAGGTGACCTGGACAAGGATGGTAAACTTGTTATGGTAGTATAGACATTTGGAGAGAGCTATATTCCACAGCAAAATGGCATAGTCTGTTCTCAGACAAGGAGTTCAGAAATGAGCAGAAAGGTGAAATATCTATGATCAATCCAGGGCTGAAAAGCCAACCCTCTCATTTTTGAGAGCTCCTGATAAGAGAACCAGAGGGTGACATGGGCATGGGATAAAATAATCATGAACAAATTAATGCAAAGCCCAAAACTGACCACTGACAAAGCAAAAGCACGGGGAAAGCTGCTCAGGCTGGACTGCAGATTTATCAAGGTGAGCAGCGCACAACGTCCTCAGAAAACATCACTAGGGCTACACTCACACTGGCAAGCTCCACCGACAATCAGCAGTAGGAGAAAGGTGCACAAACTTCAGTGGATCACAGTTCTTTGCAAGAGACTGCCAACACCAGCAATCAACGAAGACAACTCAGCCTAATGCAGTTAGCTCTCCCTGAGGCAGAAGGATGGAGTAGATGGCTTTTTGATCCCTTGCAAAGCCATTTTGTATGACTGTGTAAGAGCGTCATTGTCTCAGGGGAATTCCTTACTGGAGAAACAGGGAACATTGCACAGGGAAAGAAGGGACTGTCAGCCTGAAATAGGATAAGCCATTTCTTAAGTCAAACTCGGGCACAGGTAGGCAAGCCTATAGGCATGAAAAACACTGATGATTGCTCTGAAACAAGGTTACAGACAGTATAAGATAAACAGGAAATTTTAGGCTCTACAATGATGAGTTTGTCATTCATAGAGTGTCTGAATTGGATATACCTTTCAACAACAAATGAGAAACTGATATTTGTTATAGTACAAGAAAAAAGTACCCACAATTACATTTACTAGTTGTTAAGTCATGGAGTCACTGTGGAGGAGAAGAGGACCCTAACAACTGGGCAGGAGATATCACAGCTCTTAATGGTGTACAGACATGTGCTGAAGAGGTCCAACTCTCGTATCGTTTACTGCCTTAGGAAATTTCTGCCTTTCTTAAGAGAAACAACAAGAACAGAGAGATACCTGCTATCCTGCTGTAGCCTTGGTAGCTACATTAGAAGAACCAGAGGAGATGAACAAATGTCATATTTCCCATTAAAGGATAAATTCTAGGAGAGAAGACAGACATTAATTTTTTTTTTTTTTTTCTGTCAGACACATGTCCATCAGTGCTTGTTCAACCACTTACTTAGGAAACAATATTTACTCAGACCAGCATTTGGATAACCCTATGTATCCAACAGGTTTTGGTGATCAGGTGGGTAGTCTCTGTTTGATACGAAACCTCTACAGAAGTGATGCTTCGGTTTGATAGGAAAAGAAATGGTAAATAAGGTCAAGTGGAGGCCTGTGTCTCTTTTCTGCAGAAAGAGATCATGTTGCTAAACTAAGGTGGAAACTTGGCTTCACAAAGTCAGACAGCTGGGAGAGTCGTCATGGGTAAGGTGCATCACAGTCTGAGAGGCTGTTGCTGTGTGATGGAGTTGCGGTATAATATATAGAATCATAGAATGGTTTGGGTTGGAAGGGATCTTATAGATCATCTAGTTCCAACCCCCCTGCCATGGGCAGTGACACCTCCCACTAGACCAGGTTGCTCAAAGCCACATCCAACCTGGCCTCGTGAATGCTTCCAGGGAGGGGCCATCCACGGCTTCTCTGGGCAACCTGTTCCAGTGCCTCACCACCCTCACAGTAAAGAATTTCTTCCTTATATCTAATCTCCATCTACCCGCTTTCAGTTTGAAGCCATTACCCCTTGTCCTGTCACTACATGTCCTTGTAAAAAGTCCCTCTCCAGCTTTCTTGTAGGCCCCCTTTAGTTGCTGAAAGGCTGCAATAAGGTTGCCCTGGAGCCTTCTCCAGGCTGAAAAACCCCAACTCGCTCAGCCTTTCCACACAGGACACGTGTTCCACCACTGTGATCATTTTCATGGCCTTCCTCTGGACCCGCTCAAACAGGTCCATGTCTTTCCTGTGCTGAGGGCTCCAGATCTGGATGCAGGATTCCAGGTGGTGTGTCAATATCAAGTACCAGAGTATGAGGGAAGCCATCAGCAAATGCCTGCCCCAACAGGCAAGAAAAAATGGGGAAAAAACTTAAAGCTGTGGACATAACAGCATGAGTTAGCCTCTAATTTGGTGTGTTGCTAAGTGTTCTGCTATCGCAGCTCAAATGTTTTCAGGATTCTGTCCAGCTTTGGTTACAGCTCTCACAGATCTGCCCATAACACACAGCAGTCTGCAAAGCAGATACAACACAGGTTGGTGTCTGTGAGCAAACTTTGCACTACCTGACAGAGTCCCCCTGGTCTGGGGTCAGGGAGTGATACTGTGCTGCGGATAAGTGTGCAAGGCTGTGATGGGTGAGGCTGGTGTTTGTTTCGCACCTTGGAGCCGAGCCTTCCTGAGCAGCAGCCGCTACAGGCAGGTTCGTGGTGGGAGCAAAGAGCAGCAGTGCTGCGGGGCTGGCCAAGAGCGAATAGGTACCCACAGGGTTATTTCCTCCAAGGCTGCGGTGGAGGATCTCACAGAAGGAGGCTGTGTGTTCCCTGGATCTCCTGCCTGAGCAGCTTCTCCGTCCAACTCCGCAAACAGCAAATCCTGGCTCGTTAAGGGGTCACTGAGGTAAGGTAACGACCACAGGATACTCATGATACTTTGGAGCAGGCTTCATGTTGCTGCAACTGTTTCCATGGCTGTGAGAGACTTTCAGGCCAGGTGTATTTATCAAATTCACTCTCTCTAAATTTACTCTGGTATAGCCTTTCAACTCGTTCTAAATACAAAAAAGAGATCCAAAGAAAGCATCAATTATTATTTTTTTAGGCAGAAAATGGTATGAAAAAATGTCCTAGTTTCAGAAGAATAGTAGGCTTATGTGTAAGACAGTCAGTAAAATATTCTGTCATAAGTGAGAAAGCAGATATGTGAATACATCCAAGGAACTGGAAATGAGCTGAGTAGAGCTTGGCAATCAGTACAATCAGTCATATTTGAATTCCTCGCCTCCTGAATAGCTCAGCTCTTGTGCTGCATTTTGAATTCTAACGCGTCTTCCACCACCAGCTTGCTGACTGACCTTGCTCAGGAGCAAGCAGAAGATGTTCATAAATGTTTTTTTTTTTGTCGTTGTCAAAGACTGTAGGGTCAACAAGAAGTGTGGAAGTGTATGGTGTCCAGGAGGTGGGAAGATGAAGGGTGATGGATGAAACAGACTTACCAAACAGTGGTTTGCAAAGAGAAGGTCCTTGTGAATGGCAAGAGCAAGGAGGACTTACAAAGATAGCACTGTCTTACTCAGCCCAGAAAATGGCACAGGCATAGCTTTGGCTCTGAAGAAAAAGGAGCACAGGAACTCATGGTGTAACCTTATTTGTACAACCTGATGGCTCTTCAGAGAAAAAGGACTGATTTGTGGTTGAGATGGAGCAAGAAAGCCTGACCTGTGGTTTTGGTCGTACCACACCTTGCTCCACTGTGTCATGAGAAGCAGTGAGACTTGGGGTATTGCAGAAATGAAGGACGAGCATGCGTCCAAGCCCACTCCAAGGTCCGGGGACACCCACCATCCACCACATGTGTAAACATCCGTGCTTGAACGTACAAGTTCCTCCTGAGACAAGGCTTTAACCCAAGCTTCAGAGCTCAGTTATACTTTAAAGAGTGCCTGTGGGCAAAGCCAGTTTCACTTCTGCCTGCAGGCTGAGAGCACTAGGTACAGAGAGACACATGCCTATTTTCCTGCTTTTGGCTGGGATAGAGTTAGTTTTCCTCCCAGTAGCTGCTGTGTTTTGGATTTAGTACAAGAAGAACACTGATAACACTGATGTTTTCAGTTATTGCTATGAAATTGAAGGCTTTTTTTCCAGTTTCTCATACACAGCTAATGAGCAGGCATGCAGGAGCTGGGAGGGAGCACAGCCAGGCAGATATCCAAGCTGGCCGATGGAAGTATTCCATACCACGGAAGTCATGCTCGCTTTATTAATGGGGGTTGACTGGGGGGCAGGAATTTGCTCTTCTCCTTCACGTGAATTTGAATTGTCTCATCCCAACGGTTCCAGAAGTGCAGTCCTTTTCAGGAGTTTTGCAATATTCACAAAATTCACAAGTTCAGCGTTCCACAATTGCTGCTTGGAGGCTGACTGCAGATTGGTCATTGGGTGGTGAGAAAAATTGTATTGTATACAGTCTGGTTAGCATATTCATTACTATTATCCTTATTATTATCATTCCTAGTAGTAGTATCAGTATTTCCTTTGTTGTCTTATTGAACTGTTTTTCAAGTTTCCCCTTTTGTGCACTTCTCCTCCCCATCCCGCTGAGGCGTAAAGGGGACAGATGAGTGAGCTGCTGCCTAGTGCTTAGTTGCTGGCTGCTGGGTTAAACCATGACACCTATGCAGACCTGGGTTTCAAGATCTTCCTGAGGGATTGCTGGTCATTCCTTGGAACGTTTGTATCTATTCATATTAACTTTAGGGAGAGATTGGTATAGCCTAGGTCTTATGGCTAGGCATGAGGCTTCAGAAGCACAAGATGTACACTGTCAGTACTAGTTACAGGCAAGGAATTCATACAGGAAGTCTGTGGGATACAGGAGTCTGTTGATCTGATGTAGCTCACAAGCACCGTTTTCTTCTTCCAGTGTGGATGTAACCCTGTTTCTTAGTCTGTCTCTTGGTAAAATGCTTACCTATAACATGTGGGAGTAATAAGCCTCAACTAAATGATGCTTACAAAGTGCTTTGCATTCCTTGAATGGAACGTGTTGTACAAACACAAAATATTTCACTCAAACTTGATGTAAAGGTTGCATTTGTAAATGGTGTACAAGTGGGTAAGAAATGATTAACAGATGTTATAGCCACGTTACAGAGATTAATGTATTCTAGATGGTTATAAACTATCTATTGAGTTGTTGGACTCTTTAAGGATCTAGAGAAGTAGATTAACCAAGGATTAAAATAACAATAATGTGTTAAATTAATTTATAAATGTACCTTTAGTGAAAAAGGTGAATATACTTCCCATGAGGTTTCATTCATGTTAGAAGAGCCTATCATTTCACTGCTGCAAACAAGATGGGGGGGAAGCATTACTCTTTCTTTTAAGAAGCTCCTTTTTGTTGATACAAAAGAATTCATATAATGGAAATTACACATTTTTAAACCCTTCTTCTCTTACTCTGAGAAAGACCAAAGTCCCCTATCCTGTGGATTGGACTCTTTGTAGTATTTTCCCACATAACTACTAAAGTGAGTTTGTTATACCATTCTTCTTAGAAATTGATACAGAGCAGAAATAAAGTAGGTATAAAAATACAAAAAACCTAAACCTCAAATTATTCACCTCCTCCAGGGGCCTAACATTAATGAAACTAATAAATAACGTGGTAGCAAAAGCAGCATTTGTATCCAATTATTGCATTTAATGTCAGTCTTTCTCAGCAGTGCTGCTCCAATTCAACAATTATTACTTAAACACTTCCAACTTTTTACAGCTTTAAAGTAGTCCACTGAGAATGATTACTCCAGCATTGTAAGTTATTCAGCACTCAGCTTTTTGTTACAATCCTCTTTTTTTCTATCATTTTCGTGATTTCTAATTTTTACAGAGGCATTGTTGGGTGCTTAGTGTCACTTAGTAGCCACTGTGTTAGGCCATCAAAGTGATCCTACTCTTGTCTACTCTGATGCAAATATGGAATAAGCCAATAAATGTACAGATGATGTGACACAACAGCATAGAAAATGTCTACAGGGTATGACTTTCTTCTATATAACCTTTTAAATGCCCTCTTCTGCCTGGTGTAGTTCATGGGAGTGAGGGTTTTTCTATCAGTAATCACTACCACCTAATCACCCCACAGAGATACGCTCAGTCTGTGGTTTAAATCAAACTGTATGCCATCTTGCCTGGTCTTACGGGCTCGTGAAGGATTCAGTCTGCTACCCTTTCTGGTGTGCCTGCGTACACAGCATCTCTGGGCTTCACTATTTATTAGCCTTGAAGTCTCTGAGTGTGAAAAGAAAGTGGTTCCTGCTGCTTGTGCTTCAGGAGTAAAATCATGGGTGTTTGAGGCAGAAATGAAGGACTAGCGTGAGTGAAGCCTGTGTAAAATGGTCCACACTAACCAGCAGCTATCTGCCAGTGTTATCCAAAACACTACCTGTTCTCCTATGCACAGTGTGTCAGACACTGCTAAATGACAACAGCTGGTAAATAATGACTTGTGTATAGCCTGCGGTAAACCAGTTTAACTAGCTCCATGAATTTTCTCTTTGATTTAAAATTCATAAACTGTTACTTCTCCTTGTGCAGTAAACTTCCAGTGCAATGTAGTAAACCAAAACACGGAGACCAGTAGACTACCCTATCGAGCCACAGTTGCAGCATGGGACAGACCTTCTGAGAGGAACTGGCACACACAACCCTGCTTGGGACCATTAACAAGAATGGAATGAAAAACTTGGATTTCTTATTTTAATATGTATTTTCCAACATCATGAGGCTGCGTTTGCTTTGCAAACTCAATTCCTACATGTTTTCTGCTCCCCGCCTGTTGTTTACTTCCCTTTACACATGCATTTTATTTCATGCTTTTATTAATCAATGTCTTCCCCCCTTCCCTGTCCCATGCCTTGTGTTTCAGAAGCAACAAAAGAAACTGTATCAAATCAATAAATTCCTCACTGAGAGGCCGGCTCCATCTAAGCCCTTAGACCCACTGGGCATTGGCTTGCTGAGTGTAACCTGAAATCTTAAAACACTTTCTAGATGAACATTAAGGTACAAATGAGGGCTGGTTTGTCTCTCAAGTCAACACTTAAAATGAAAAAGCTGATGATGTTTTCATTGAGGTGGAAAGAGTGACAGACGGCCTCTTGACAGAGGATTACCAGGAGAGAGAAAACAGAGCTAAAGTTCTGTTTTCACTTTCCAACTGCAGAGTGAAGCAGGGAGGTCGGGGGTTGGGGAGGAGGTTGAGAGTGGGGAACTGCATTTTTCCTTGTGTTTTTTTGTTGGGCTCAGTTACACATATATCACCATGGCTAAATTAAAAGGCCTGTATTCTGCTGATGGATGGGCAGTAGGTTTTGCATGGAACCACAGGAACTCTCAGGATAACATTGGCAATACCTATATTGACAGTATAGACTGACTGTTCAGCTTCCCTTCCAGTAATAGACTGGGATTCAATCCAC
>Ga0065711_1004986_pt1 | contig 27690 bp, 14 predicted proteins | sample Hoacrofraction12_FD_59098 | JGI IMG/M metagenome (GOLD analysis project Ga0065711, IMG submission 59098) | Hoatzin crop microbial communities from Cojedes, Venezuela - Epithelial fraction 12 v2 (version 2) | ecosystem: Host-associated > Birds > Digestive system > Esophagus > Crop | place...
TTCTTCCTCGGGTTCAGCTGGAGCTTCCTCTGCTTCAGTTTGTGCCCGTTGCCCCTTGTCCTGTCGCTGGGCACCACTGGAAAGAGTCTGGCCCCATCCTCCTGACCCCCGCCCTTCAGATATTTGTAAGTATATATTAGGTCCCCTAATAACGGAATAATGGGGTACTCTGTTTCGATCACGGAAGGCCACTTCACAGGAACAGATAGCCACAGAAGGTGTGGCATGGTGTTTCACTTTGCACATCACACATTCTGAGACAGAGCCACAAGAGACCAACAGTAACTTACTTTGCCCTTGTGCGTCTCCTGGAGCCACTGTCTCAGTCGAATGAGGCAGCTTTCCTGCATTGGTGTCAAGTCACCCAGATACCGCTTGATGTAGTCTGCGTCCAGCTTGTCTAAAAGGAGACGTACAAGGGATTAGAGTGGTCCTGAACCGACCCAGTCAAAGTAACACAGGATCTTATGTGCTGGTATCCAAGGCAGAGAAGCAGCTGCTCTGTGTTCTGGGCAGTCAAAACTGAATAAAGTTTCTTTGAATCAATGAAAAGGTGAGCAAGGCAACATACACAGTCATCTTAATGGTAAACAAAGATGATTAATTCTCCTTTTGCAACTAAGAAAGGAGTAAAACGAGACATTCACAAAAGCATTTTGCCAGTATATTCACATTTGTCAATCCACAGCACCACAGGGCTTGCTGCTTCTGGAAATACTTAGAAGCTTTCATCTCAGTCTCCCAGTGCAAGAATTTTCCCAGCTTCCTTAATAACAGGGGAAGGAAGACACAACAGAAGACTGTGTCCAGGGAAGCTTCAGCCCTTTCCTCTCCATTATTCCGATCATTATACCCATCACAATTTCAGGGCAAGAAGCAGGCCATCCATTTGCAATCTAATGAACAGCAAAGTGAAGAGTTTTTCCACTCATATCGGATCTTCATTTACTGAAAAAGATCAGTTCATAACAGCTATCCAAGCTATCCTACGTTACTGCTTTGCAATCCTGCACCATAACATTACATGTTACCAAACAAAGAGCCAGTGTGAAGATTTCCAGCTGCCCATGAGAAGTGGCACGGTGCTGAGTGCCTCCACAGCACAAAGACTCCCACTCAGGCAAGTCAGACCCCCATACCATCGGGCGTTCCTGCTGTGGGCTCCGAGGGGCTGCCTGCGGTGTTGAGGATCTCCTTATTGTTCGAGCCCTCCTTTGTGGCAGAGTCTGGTATATTAACAGCGGGTGAAGCTGGCCGTCTCGCGGGGCGTGCGCTGCTCTCCAATTTACACGCAACAGGAGGAGTCCAGCGAGGAACAAAAGTTATTCCTTCTTCCTCCAGCTGCTTCAGGTAGTATTCTATTATTTCTTTTCCCTTCAGAAAGGAAAATTTACTTCAGCTACTAAACACATCCATTTATATGCAGAAAGGGCTGGATACCCATCAAGGGGCCAGACCTCTCTGAAAATACAGACCCACACACACATGCTGCCCCAGGCTCAGGAGTAAGCAGCCCAGCTTTTTGAGCAGAGCAGCCTGTTACTTAGCAGCAGCTACATCGTCTTTTGGTAACTTAGAGCCAGGCACCGCCTTCACGACCGCCAGCTCACCTTTTTAATATTGCTGGTGTACTGCTTCATAGCAATCTTTTCCACTGTGCTTTCAAAACCAAAAAAAGATTTTATATCCAGACTTGCTGACTGTTCAAAACAGGTCCAGTCTTCATTGTCAGGATGAACCTATTAGTTGAAAGGAAGTTATGCAGTTTAGCTACGCATTTAGTATTTTTTTTTTCCTCACAATATTTGCAGTGGCTGTTTCTTGTTTTACAGGTTTACATAGCCAAAAACATTCCAGTGGAATCTGCAGTCCTTTGCTTCATTTGAAAAACACAGCTGGGAAGAGGTAACACCACAGAACAGAAAGGTGAGAAGCCCTCCTATCGTCCTGTGGCCAGCACACTACATTTTTTTCTTAAAAAGAAAGGGGAGGGTGGAGAAATACTCGTGCACCAGTCAAAAGCCAAAGGATAGCACACTCATACAATTAACACTGTCTCCTTCTAGACATGGGCTGTGACTGCAGTGTGTCTGTGCAACAGGGCAAAATACTCCCCAGCAAACGTTCTGCTGCTGTGGGCTAGACTGACAGGCCAAGGGCAGCTAGCTCGAGGACGGCAGCAAGCACAGGGTAAGCGTTTCCCAGCACTGCAGTCTAGACATGTTTGCAACAGACACCTGCAATAGATTTCTCCCTCATTGACCTACGAGGTACCTTAGTGTTCTGTAGACTGAAAACGATTTCACTTTGTTCTCCTATGATAATGCTACAGAAAGAAGTGTAAACTTCTTGCTCAGTTGACAGCTGCATAAGCCATCTTAGAGCACTCACAACTTTCTTCTTAGCTTGTATCTGTTTGCTGAGAGATGATCCTGAGACAGAGATGTTACCACTCTGAAGGAAAGCTGTTCTCTAAACTCTCTTCAGCTAAAAAAGATTTGTCTAAGGAACTTCCAGGCTGGGCTCTGAATTCGTGGCTATACAAACACCACAGAAGGCTGGATTTCTGAGCATTCAGCTGTCCTGATGCCTTAAAGTTCCCCTACCCCTCTCAAGATGCTAAAATTGACTGGGAACACCACCAAGACTTCATAGAGACAACTATAGGAAAAAAACCACATTTCCTTTCATTTGCTTCTCCTGCATTAAGGAATGGGGGGTACAAGAATAGCTTTTACAGCCTAATAAGCACAAATCATAACAATAACATTTAAGAATCTTCCTGTCCTTTCATAAATTCAATTACAAAATAATGTTAATAAGAATGAAATTAAAAACAACTTCTTGAATTAAAATTCTAATTTTTCATTTACCTACTAATTTCATGATCAAGTATAGCAAGGGAAAGGAGCAGTGTTGTGTTTTGTACATATTTATCACACGCACTTCTCTGTATAGCATTTCCCCTGCTTAAACAGAGCTTTCACAGAAAAACTGGTGGCAGAAAAGTGTTTTTAAATGTGCCTTGGAAATAACTGCAGAAATAATAATTAACAAAAAATAATCAGATAATAGCATCAAGGGGGTTTGACACCCAGTCACCTTTTAACCATGGTTCTGTACACAGCAGCAAATGTTATGACCTGCACATAACACAAACACTACAATACAAAGAAATCAGTTACATTTGCTGGCTTTGCTTTGACCTTTAAGATCGATTTGAAGTTTTATGGCTATATAGGTGTGCTGTATGAGCCTCTGAGTATTGGCTAAGCCATTCAGACAAAAACATGCCCAGAGCACAGCAGTAAGCATGCCACCCAGCTCCTTTGTATCCGAAAACGTCTGCGCTGAAGACCAAGAACAGCCACAAAGGAAAGGATCAGGTTAAAATAGAGCTGACTCCAACACTTGTCTGAGCTGAGCAGAAGGCCAATCAGCTACGCTGAACTTTCCTTTAACAGTTCTGTCAGGGTATCATCAGCCTCACCAAGCCCCACGCTGCTATTACAGACCACAGATTTGCCTAAGCAGAGCTGTCAAACACAGCAAATTATGTTGTGTTCTGCTCTCTGAGAAGATGCTCAAAGCAAGAGGGTGTCAAACTTGCTTCAGTTCCTCAAGCAAGTGTGTTACTTTTAACACTAACAACAATTATCACTCATGGTGGTGTGTTGGTTGTTTTTTCATGCAAGGCAAACGCCAAGAACAACCCAACTTCTGTGTACAAGTCCTGAAATCTAAACACCGACTTTGCTCCATCTGTAGCACCACCAAGAGCCTGTTACTCACTGTGTAACAGCAGTGCTCGTTAATAATGACTCTGTTAGAGAAGGTTTCATTGTAGGCTTCTATATGCAAAGTCCTTTCTCGTCTGTTCAAAGAATTCTTCTGGACAAAGTAGACATAATCCACTCCTGCAATCTGAAGAAGATGACATAGATTCCGTCAAGGTACAATACTCATGTGAAAGGATATCCAAAGGCATAAAACAGGCACTTCAAACCTCATCACCTTTTTCAACAGCCGTGGTGCATCTATATCCAGCTTACAGCGCCGTTCAATCACATGGATAGCTTCATCCTCACTCTTATATTCGTTTACGGTGTCACTGGCTACAAACATAGGGATCAGAGGACATGTAGGAAACCTTCTTTCATATGCCTAAAAAGATGGGAAGAGAAACAAAAACTACCATCACAGTTAATTCCTGAGGGCGTGTGTAGGGTTCCTGCGCTGAGGCACAATGTCCTTCATACCTTCTGTAGCAGCGACGAGTCTTCCTCGAGCCCTCATCGTAGCTGCAAAAAGTCACAGTGCATTCCAAACCTTCCATTCACTAATACGTTCCTCATTTAGCCTTTCCAGGGAAAACAATTTTTAGAACACCACACTAACTACCCCATTTCTCCCCTCTCTCCAGAAAGGAAATTGCGCATTGTGTACAGTGACAAGCCTCTTGTCAGCAATAACAGGAAAGTAAGACCCTCTAGTTCTAAAATACCACAAGACAAAACAATTACGTGTTGGATTAAAAAAACCCACATGCTAATTATCGGTGTTTCACCAAGCCGTCTAGAGGGTTTTCCTTACAGTTCCCAAAGGTCTCATGAAAACATTTCAAAGCCTGTTTCTTAAGCTAACATAACTCTCCAGTTCCCCGTGTGCAGGGTATTCATAATGATTTCACTGCACAGTGTATCAGCTGACAATTTTTCCAAAAACACAGTTGAGTCTTTCCAATGCAATGAGGCCATTTCATACTTTTGAAAATTGCAATAATGCAGAGCTAGCTAGCTTTGATTCTGGTTAAAGACTATAGTCATGTAAGTAAGTTCATCTCCTAAATACTTGACACACACAGGGAAGGTGGTATTAAATCAGACACACTCAGAAAGACAGTTAAGAATCTAGGATCAGTAAAACGGGTAGGAGGCAAACAGGAGTTATCCCCATTAGTAAACTTGGCGAATTTTAGTTTTAGAACCACCATGGCTGGAAAATACAACACAACTGGTGTGTTGTTTTTTTTTTTTCTCCCCCTTTTCTTTCGTAGTCACTAGTGTACCTCCACTTCTCTTTGGCTTTTTTTCCTCATGGAGTGCCAGTAAAGTAACTAATTCTTTAGCCTTCTTTCCAAATGCTCAATTTTTGTTATTTTTGCTATTCTCAGAACCCAGCTGGCTTTGCTGAAAAGGTAGGATTTGCAAGTTGTCCCAATGCAGAAGAAAACTTCAGTAACAAATTAAATCTGAGAGCAGAACATGAAACAATTCTTTAAGAGCTAAAATATCCACTGTCCTTTCAGATAAAGTTTTAACTGCTCTCAATATAGCTGGGTTGCAGCACCCAACAGCACCAACAGGGAAAGGGTGTGGAAGAAAATAAGGAGCAGCTGCAGAAAGTATTCCATGGTGGCACTGGAAGACGAAAGGTCTCTTAATTCTCCCTTTATAAGAATAAAAATACTTAGCTTGAACGCAGCGTTACCATGGTGACAGTGGTGCTATGCACTAAGAGTGTCAGCTTTTCCCCCCTCCTGCATTTTTTAAACCGTTTTTACAGTATGACTGTCCTGAGCTCATAAAGCTCCTCTGTAGCACACTAGAAGTACCACCAGTCAGTGAGTACACACGCTCCTTTTTTCAAACTTTTCATCTGTGCACAGCTGCTTTTGTTTAAATTAAGAATAGAAGTAATTTCTGGGTTCAGAGCTGTGTGCACAATAGAAGCGACAGACCATTAGTATTGTAACACAACAGCAAGCAGTGCGAAACAAAACCTTTCACAGCCCCAAGGGAAAGAGAAGATGGGTCCTGCTACTCTGGTATAAGAAGTTTCTTTTTTCTTCTATGAGGCTCTTGTTCTGGACAGAAGGCTGTGCATTTCAGTTGTTAAGAATATCTCCAGCCCTCTCACTGACTAGGTCTCAGCATTCTTTCTAAATTAATCCCTCTTTTAACTATATTGATTGCAGTTAAATGTTGTCCTAAGTCAGAAAAAAAGAAAATAATTCCAGAAGAAGCAGAACTGAGAAGTACTTCCAGTTTTCAGATTGCTTCATTTCATATTTTTATTTGATGACTTTATGTTACAATTCATTTATAGATAGGAGAGAAGGGGAGGTAGATATCTAACATTTCTCTCACTATTTTAAAAGTATTTTTACTTTTTGATCACAATGGATTTTCCCCATCTAAGTAGCCTCCTCTATGCCAAGCCTTTGCAAGTCTCCCTCACTGCATATACTGATGCATTTCTCATCTTAGTCCTCAAAACGCTTCCCATTTGCCCTGTGAACACTCGCAAATTACAACATTACCTGCTCAGAAGTTTTTACTGAACTGCGAGCAAGAAAATGCCCAAGAAGAATTTGTGGTTCTGAATTGGAAGACTGAACTGAACATGTTCAATTTGGAAGAGAACAAAATAATCATCTGCCAAAAGTTGGCAAGCTCAATGCTTACAGCAACCAAGTACTTGAAGGTTTCAAAGAGATTAACAGCGACACAGGATTCTTTCTTCACTGAAGAACATGGCCACAGAGTACTGAAAATTCTTCACAGTCGATTTTACTGGGCTCTTAAATTAGGCTGGTTTTATTCTTTTATGTACCATTGCCAATCTGTTCTTGTAATGCATCATTTCTTAGCATAGCCTTGTTTGAAGAAAAAGTGATTATAGTAAACTGTAGCCACATCAGAATATTCAACCTGACTTAAGCATTGCTGGCTGTCCCCCACTTGGCAAACAGTTCCCTCTCACGCTGCCGACCAGGCAGGGAAAAGCAGCTAAGGGCTGTAGGACACAAAGACCTCGCTTCACCACGTACCAGCACGGTGCAGGAAGAAAACTGGTAATCTGTGGTGGACACATGAGCCAAGGCAGCACACGCATCGCCAAGACTGGAGCTATTAAAAGAGCATGAGAAGATTAAAGAAAGACCAAATGCTGCTTTTTCTTTAAGAACAGAATTGCATGGATTTTTCTAGGTTACTGGGGTGTTTTGAACCAGAAACATTGTCTCAAGTCCAGCTTTGTGGACACGAAATAACTGAACTGCATTATCCAATATTCCTTTAGCAGCCTGATAAAGCAGAGTATATTATAAAATGCTGTACATTGAGTATGACAGGTTTCTCTTTACAAATAAAATCATTAGATATTACACACCCTTCTCTCAGGATTTCAATTTTACTGTATAGATACAATCACAAAAGACAATTGGTTCCTCAAAAGCAAAGCAGCCGCAGTAATCCTGACAGACTCCATGCTGTTGCTTGTAGGACTAAACGCATCTCAAAGATGTTGCAAGGACGTTACTTCATTTTACCATTTTCTTCTGTCACACTTAAAAATTACCATATGTGGAGATTCTGATATGTAACACAAGTGAAAAGAGCATGTGTGCTCATCCTCAGAACCTCCACAACTGGTGCTGGGCTTGACATGAGAAGTCGCAATGCCTCGTCAGCCAAGAGAGACATCCATGCACAGATCTCTCAAAAAATTATCTTATGCCTGCAATTCTATTGTTCCCTAATAATGTACTTTTACAATTTCCCACCAGCCTCTGGAACATTTGTGTACTCCGATATGTTAGAAGCTGGCATTGTGCATCAAGAAAAACACAGTATGGTGAAGCAGCTTGAACTTCAAATTTAATGGGCTCATTATACAAACCCTTAACTTTCTTAATGCATGTGAACAGTAAGAACACTGACAAGCATAATTTCAACCAAAATAGCACTGTATTAAAGCTTCTTTTCCAACTGCATCCCTTAGCAACTCATGTTCAGAGTAGAGTCAAAATAACAGGATTTTAGTTTTATCTTTGCTAGTATTTCAGCTGTGTTTAAAGACATGAAAGCAATTCAAAAATGAGACTATTGTAAACCCACTGCAGTCATTTTCCTCACCAAAGGGAATTACACTTTTTGCCACTGCCCTTAGATTCTGGTATTCTAATATCAGCAATACCAAGATTCTTCCAAAATACCACCTTTAAAACAGCATTCAGGTATGACCCCAACCCAATTTTCAGGAGGACCAAAGACTCTGTCCTGGTTTTTCGCTTCTCAAACCATGCCTAGGGCTAATACCTTGATAACAGGCATGTGCTCCGTCCTCAGTGGAGAAAGCCAGTCATTTAAGCAACTAAGTTATTTAGCTTCTCTGGCCAGATGAATACATTCTCAGTCTCCTGCCTTAAAGGATAGGGATTGTTCAGTATTTCTATTAGACAACTCAAAACTAATTTCTGTGCTTACAAGAGAGAAAAAATCCGGCAAAACTTGCAAGCAATCTTATACTGAGCTGTTTTTTTATAGTAGCTGAATCCTCCAAATAGAACTTCTAACCTGGTGAAGCAAGCAGGAATTATAGTCACCATTCAGAAAATGAAACATATTGAGTGCTTTAATAGCTTAATTGCATGAAACAAGCTGTGAAGATGTTTTATTTTTTAGATGATTTCTTTTCAAGATTGTTAGAACAGCAACCTTCTAAGAGGAGCACAACATTCTTCAAGGACACCTCAAGAGATTCGTCCTGGCAACCAAATCTAGTCTGCTGCTTTTTGTGTGTGCCACATACACCCTTTAATTTCTGCCTTCAATACCTGACCACGGCGGGGTACTAATCTGCAAGTGCGTACCAACATTCACCACGCTTTCCGATCCACTTCGAGCACGCAGCAATTCCGAATTATTCCTAAACACGCAAGAAGCAAGAGGGGTCACTCAAGCAGGATGCTGCCCTAGCTTGACAGGCTGCCTTCCAGCAGCTCGATGGCTCCTGCGTATCACGCTGTCCCCTTCCTTCCTTCCCCGCCCCCCCCCCGCCGGCACTGGAGCCCTGTAGATCAATAGGAAAAACATTGACTCATGGGAGGCCAACCAAGAGGTTTCAAATTATTGGCAGCTGCATTTAGAAAGAAACAATTCTGGATTAGCTCTCACAAGTCAGCAAACATCTTCTCACCCCCCATATACTGCTGTTCTTAGCTCTTTACCATTCTCTTTAGAATACATACATAGATTTAAAAATCATTATACTTCTGCAAAGAAGTATGTATCTCAGTGCCAGTGTATCTCATGGATGTTAGTTCACGTGTTAGTCATCAGCTCGGGGGCGTGTGTGGAAGAAAGCAGATGGTTAGAGCGGATATACCTCAAAAAGCTCTAGAAATATGTTTTTGGTAAGGTTGCAATCCCCAGGCACCAGGAGCGGGGAAGGCAAACTGCACTGCAGCCTGGGGAAGAAAAAACTTCTTTAATATACAGGTGGTCTCTGGAAAGGACCATCTCTGTGAAGCCAGTTCTGGAAGGACAAACTGTCCTCTAAAAGGAAACCCTCACTGCTACGAGCCAGACCCTGCCACCACGCAGGAAGCACAGTTCAGCGTTGCTTTTTTTGCAATTAACTTCCCCCGTCAGCATGGGTCTTCACAGCAGCCCTTGTTCAAAGTAGGCTTAACTGGTTTTTTCTCCACTGTGTTTTCACTTCATTAAATGTTCTCATTTACAAAGAGAGAAGTTATTTTCTTACTGCTGGGAAACAAAGGCTGCTTGGCAGTGACTCAGTACTAAGAACTCTCTCTCTGGAAAAGTCCAAGCAGGCTTTAGTTACACAAGACTACAAACAAGGCTTATGGGGACCACAGGCAACCCACGAGCATGACAGAGGCAGATTCAGACCTATGAATGAACGGCTTATATCATCTGAAACACAAAAACGTTCTATACCCACATTTCTGGTCCTTGACAAATATGAGGTAGCATAACCAACCTTATTTTTGACTTGTCCGTGAATCTTGGCCCAGTCTATGCCATCAAGGTATGACTAGTCTGATTTTCAAAGTATTGGGATGATGATCCACTGCACAGTTGGTATTTGTGAAAGTGGATATTAAATGCAAGAGATCTTCCCTATTACTTTTCTTAACAGAGCAGAGAACACTAGGGCTTTATTTTTAAAGGGAAAAAATTAGAGTGTAAGCCTTCCATTGCAATTTCTACTAAAAAAGTATTTAAAAAAACCCAAATTAGAAGTAGAACACAAGACGCTCCTCCAAAGCTTTTCCAACACGATTCACCAATGGTTAACCTGATGGCTATCACAGCAAGATCAACAAACAAAATGTTTGCATAACGACTTACCCTTGAACAGGATTTAAGTAATGAGAAAGTACATCAGGAAATACCTTGTGTGGAAGCCCTTTGTCTGAATTAAAAATGATAATCCTTCACCTGAATGAGAGCTACTTCAAAGGCTTTAAGAACCAAGACAAATCAAACAGTCAGCAAGAATCCATTAAAAAGGAAGGCTCTGTGTTCCATCTTGTTTTTTTAAAAAATGAAACCAAATCCCAGTGCCCCAAATTTGAATACATCTTCATTTTAATACATAAATTTTGGAACAGGAAAAGCTCTTCCACTCTATGAGAAGCAGACCCTCACTGAAGAGAGGAGAATCCAGCCTTCACAAACGGAGGCGTACGCGAGAAGGGTGTGAACAGCAGAGCAGAACTGGCAGCACACCCGATCTGCCAGCCGTGCAGATGGCTCCGAGGGGGCAGCTGCAGCGCACGGGGGGATGCATTGCGCTGAGTCTCGTGCAGCGAGAACTGACTGGCATTCACCTGGCAAATGGGAGCTGCCCCGTATCCTAAACTACAGGCAAAAAATTGCACAGCTCTCCTTTCTCCCCACCACACGGGCAACTGCACCTTGGTCTTATTCTACTTCTTCCCTCTCCTATCCTCCCTCCACTGCAGCCCAAAGGCATTTCACCCTGTTGTGGCATGCGCCACTCAGGAACAGGACACACTGTCTTCACCTCCATTCCCTGGTACAAAAGGAAATTTGGCCTGTTAAGTATTAATGACGACTGTTAAATATATCCAAAATAAAATAAATAACCCTTCTATAAGGCACACAAAAATCCACAGGACAAATCAGTATCAACAAGACAAGCACCCTGCTTCATTTTAGAGGCTAAAAAGTTCCTATTTACTGCACAAGTGTAACAAGTGCTATTGACCTAGGACTTTCTGATTAAATGATCATTAGTGTATTAACAGTGTAAGCTTACGGCACTGGGAACAAGCAGTGTCTGCACTGTTCGGTTTACTGAAGCAAAGCATTCCCAAGTAACTGCCCAAAATGGCCCAGGTGCTTCTACCTTGCAGGAATACATCCCAGCTTTAAACTTGCATAACGATGGCGTTAGTCTAAAATTTTCATAAAGGTGGGTGTTAAAGTTTTATATAATTATGCACTAAATCTTTGAACTACTTTTTAGTTTTTGAACTTTAATTTTGTTGTGTTTTTTTTAAATATAGACCACAAAATACACATTATTATACAAATCATGAGACAAGTACTAACAAGAATCTACTCTGCACAGATTCTGTTCATGAATTCTAATTGAACACTAATTAATTTCTCAAACAATGAGAGAAGCAAGCCTGAAAAATTATCGCAGATGTTCTCCAATGCTGTGAACTCAGCTTTCTGGTAGAGTAGCTGGGAAGAAAAATTGACAGTGTTTCAAGAACTTATTGCAGCATGACATTCAGATTCCTCTAATGCTGTATTTACGATATTGCACTGAAGTGGTGCTCAAATTTGTAGCCCAGGTCTCTGTCTGTTCTATCCAGAAGAGCAAGGGCCCAGCTGCCTCAAGACAGACCAACACACTGAATCAGCCAAGAACAGGCAGACCCCCCTGGATCCTGCACAGGACTCAAAGCACTCCCTGTGTTCTGAGCACCCGCAGGCGTGCCACGGCCTAGGCTTTAAGCAGCCCGCACGACCCCCCAAACATCAAGGTCACTACAGAAACCATTTCACTAACATCACCAACCTTCACTTGATCTTGTTAGAGTATGAAGTGCTAAGATGACTTGCTGTTTACAATATCTTTGTCTCCAGAAAAGCATACAAAGCCAATTGAGCTTTCTCAGCTTGCACTGGAATAGAAACACATTCCTGAGAAATTCTCCAGGAAGTCAGGAGCTGAAACCAACAACAAGCAGAGGTGGACAAGAAAACATTTCCTTCTCTTGGATTCACAAAGCCATTGCATTCTTGCCACTGAAAGCTCCTCTGTCACTCAAGAGTTCTCTGCACAGAAGAAAAGTTTTTATTAGGTGTGCAGAGAGCAAAATCCCCACACCACCTTGTCTTCTTTAATGCTCATACTCTTTCAAAGGGGTCCTCTTGATTTAACCAGGTTTCACTGAAAAGGACTTCAGAGCCTGCACTGCTATGAATGACCCACTTATAACTTGCAAATAGCCACACAGAAGAGGAAGAGAGGATGAGAACAGAGATTTATTCCAATGTATTTAAATTCACCCCTTAGCCTAACTATATAAAGCCTTAGGTTTCAAATCTTTGTATGAAGAGAGCAAGACTGTTCTGTTCATTTTTACTTTTAGCTGTATTAGAAGCCCACAGTACTTTAAAGTTAAGTATCCAGTTATGATTCTTGCACATTTCAAATATACCCTACTCTTAGATGGTATGAAGAGAGCTAATAAAAATCTGTTAATCTTGTGGATGTCACCACAGAATAAATAATACGTATTTGTTCTACCAAATAGGTTAATAAGCCTGCCACATGCAAAGCAGGCACAGCAATTTGCTGCTCAAATCCTAGAAACACAGCAAGAAAGCTTCTGACCTTCACATCCGTTCAGCAAACTACTGAAACAGAAAGCATCTGAAGGCAGTGAGGACATCACCTACAGCCATTACAAAATAACCCAGTACACAGACTAAAGTCAAATTCGTTACTTCGTAACGTTGTATGAAGAGCTTTGATTCAATAAATTAAAAATCTTGGTGGAGTCAGGAAACAGAACAGAAGCTATTTCTGTGCTTTAGCTCAAACAAGTTACTCTAGCAGAGACCGTAAAAATTTAGAGACAATTTTTTGTCTGCTTCTCAATCACCATCACTCCAAACAGCACTTACCACCAGTCTCCCAAAACGTACACGGGATGTACACAGGGGAAGCAAACGACCTTTCGGAACAGAAACCCTGTGGCTTTTGACAAGGAACAAAGCTCTGTAACACGCAGCAGGAAGGCTCACGAAGCTCTGCAGACACAGACCAGGCTACTTCACACCTATTTAACCTCTTTGAAGTCTTTTGCAGTGTAAAAGGAACAGCTTTATGTTAAATTTCAGACATAACAATAGTTTATAGACACTGCCAACCGCAAAAATCATGGACCACCACTGAAATGGTGCTATAAATGAAACTGTATGCTCAATAGCTTGCAGTTAGAGGTGCTGCTTATACAACCCATCACACACCGCCCCGAGTTTCTGACAACAGGACCTTTCATGTGCATTAACACTGCTACAGAGCACCTTCAAGTGCCGGTAACAGCACCAACACACAAATACTGGCATTTCTGTTCATCTCTCTAGTTCAGGCAGCATCTCCATGGTTACAGAAGATAGTGTTGATCACTACTGGCTTTAAGTACATTCCAAATATAGGCCAAATGCAAAGCCTGGCATTTTAAACAGCCCTAATAACTACCCCACAGGCTAGTTCTTGTAAACTAGCTTTGAATCCCTCCGAGGTGTAACACGCTCAAACATGCTACAGCACTGCCTGAAAACTTCACAAGCATTATTATAAGTTCATTATAGCATCCGGGTCGCTTGTGAAAGCAGCCTCTCAAACTGGCCGGGTCTTCAAGCAATCTCCTCACAGCGGCTGCACCGTATTCCAAAGCTTTGGTACCCATCTGAAAAACAGGTTTGTCTTGCTTGTGCCTAAACTTCTCTGCTCTGAGGCCACCGTGCAGGGGCAGCACCGAGAGCCCTACTGAAATCAAAACATCCTTACTGCACAAAACAGGACCCCAAACCACCTGCATTTGGGGATATTATCTTAGCTGTCAATCACAGCACAGTGTTTGTAACAGGTACGCCTTTAGGCAGCTGTGGCAGAGAATGTTTTGGAGAAATTCATGCGAAGTCTGCATTGTCTAGAGAGGGTTATGCATCTTAGTATCACTTTCATTAACATGATTTAGAACTAATTATCTTCTACTGCTATTAAAAGTTGTAGAAGACATCAAACCCAACCTCAAGACAACAGTAACATTTTTAGAAAAATATACCTTTTCCCTGTAGTAATTTAAAAAGTTTACACACATTTCAGAGTTTCAGTTTATATTCTCTGTGAAGTATATGCGAACCAAGGAAGTGCTTATTTTTCTGCTAGCACACCAACCAGAAATCAAAAGGATTCCATAGGCAGCTCGCTGAAAGGATGCTCCATTTAGATAGCACCTACAACTAAGTACCAGTAAATCTCTGAGCTTATCCAAGGAAATACTTGACAATATATATTCACAAAGCATTCTTGACAAATTCGAGTTGTACTAGAAAAGGGCATAACATATCTGCTTAAGACTGCCCAAAACCAAAAGCAAGGCAGCGGACAGAAGAAAAGGCAAAAAGTAGGAGCAAGGAGTTACTGGGGGACAGGAAGGTCTGAAGCAAACCTCCTCTGTGTTGGAGCACAAGTGCGCAGGCTACAGAACCTCAGCTTCGGCACCCCGCGTTTGCAAGCACAAATAAAGTTACTTTAATACTTCAATATTTCATTGAAATAACTTAGCCCTTATAAATCAAGCAGGAGATTCAAAACAGGCTATGAAGCGATCTGCCAGATAAGTGGAATTTTACTGGTAATTCACTGTTGAGTTATGCAATTGTGGTAACCAACTTACCAGACCAGGCAAAGACCCTCTGTTTTCCTGCACCAGAAGAAATCGCCAGACACAGAAACCTCTATTCTCGTGAGCGATGTGACCAGTCAAGCCACCCGTGTAGGCTCTTTCTGTACAGATCACTCGTTTAACCCCCTCCATGCACCCTTCCAGCATGGATACTATTCAATAGCTGGGCATTTTCATTTCAGAAGAGCGGTCGCATAGAGAAGCTTTACTAGCAAAATGATAGTGGCCTGAGTGTTGCATACAGCCCCATGTCATGAAACTGGGACTGGCTCTTAACCACCTAAGGACCATTTCCTACATGCAGAGACACAATCTTCTTCCAGATAAAAAGTAAACTCTTCAATGACTTAATGCAATGTTAGTCAAGACTTTGGTGATACAGGTATACTGATTTAGCAGGCAAAACAGTTTAGGGATAAAGAATCTGACCTTAAGACAAGGGCTAACATTTCGTCTTTTATCTGTAAAAGATGCTCTTTAATAACCACAAGCATGCCTCAACAGTACTTTAATTGGAAGAGTAGTTTCTTTAAAACAGATGCAAGTCATTTGTGGTTTGCTCAAATAAATTTGCACAGCTGGAACTATGTAATACTTGATTCTCTCTGGGAGCCTGAATGTCCATCTTCAGCAAATAAATGAATCACCACAGTGGGATTCCAGGAGAAAGTGGATGGCCAGTGTAAGAGCTTAAGAGTTACACCTGCTTGCCTCGTGGACACTCACAAGAGGATCATTAACTCTTTTCCTCCCTTCTGGAAGTCCAGAGAGCCCAAAAGGCCCCAAGGTGTAGTTCCACTCCACTGAACAGGGAGCAAGGCTCACTTCAGTTGCAGCCTCTGCACAATAGTTAACCCTGAATCTCTAAAACAAGAAGCTAAAAATAGAGAAGCTGGGCAAGTACCACTGCCTTCTCAAGAAAAAACGATTAAGGACAGAAAACCCAAACATGCTCAATGTAAACAAAATAATTTTATTCTTCCTTTCCTTTGGAGTAAGCTGGGAAAGCCTGATCACTCAGGTTAGGCTGCCTTGTGACTGGAAGACCAATATTAAATTTCTGGTTAGAAAAAAACCCCTGACGTTGTTGTGGTCTAGGTTGAAGGTGAAACATCCAGGACAGACTTCATAGCCATGCCACCGTAAGTTGCTCTTCAGTATACACAGCTGAGGTAGTGGGGGCAACAGCAATACCAAATTGACTTACAACTTAATTTTAATTAATTTATATTGAATGCATGTGCAAAACTATTCTACAGAGAAAACAAGTGTTCACTCTGCCCACGTTCCCAACAAGACAGACGGAAATCCGCGCTGGCCCAGAAGCCATGTAGCTCTGAGCACAACACTTTTTTTGACAGAACGTGCCCTGCAATTAGAGTCAACTTCAGTAGTTCCTAAGATGGGAAACTCGGCTTCTGACCCCAATTGCACTGGGCATGGCTGTTTTGGCTCAAGGTTAAAGCACTATGGAGAAGAGGCTGACCTCCAAAAGAGCACCCCAGTAAAGGCTGGCAACAGGCCAGTGAAAGCTTAAATGCTCGGAGACCAACATGGGATTGCTGAGGAATGTGAGCTATTCTCAAGCATTTCTCTGCAACAATCGCAATATATAAACCTTCACACAATGCAGGAACATATCTTTCTTTGAAATTTTTAAGATACATACATCAAAATGACTATAAACCATTAAGATTGTCTTACTATTGCTTGTAAATAATCATTGCTTGTCTTACAGCAGCTGAACAATGACAGCTACGTTCGGCATTGCTAACAGGCATCTAACAAACGCACAGGATAATACTGTCAGACTGAAAGCAGAATTTGGTACTTTGCTTCCCCATTCCTTTCCAGTTAACAAAACTGCATGTCTGCTTCCTCTACAGTCAGTTTTACTTTAAAATTCAGCTGCAATCCTACTGTGTCCACTGAGGATCTATTTTTGGAACAGCCAAATACGCCTTACTGCTCTATCGCTCCACGCTTAAGTCTCATTTTTCCAAGTCCTACAATTGGTATTCATCACTTTTCTGGTCTTAGAATCACAGTCACTTTCAATAAGCAGGACTGTTAAAACACGTCTAACATCTGGAATATGTTCGAGCAGTTTTAATACAAATATTACTGTGTAGACAAAATCTAATATATGAGTGGGGGAGGAAAGGATGACTACAGCATTGCTACCTTATAGGCTCAGAATTCCTCATTAAACGATGATCTGAAAGGTTAAAGGCTTGTACTACCACAAAGAACAAAGTCTCCTGATCTCCATCCAGCTCAGCCCCCCCACCCCACAGTTCAGTGTGAAACAGGTTTGACTTCATTGCCTCAGACTGCACCCACCAGGTCTCCATCTGGCCCAGAGGCAACGGGCCTCTAAGCACTGCAGGAGTGATTCCACTCTACCAGGAGTATAACCAGCACAGTACAGACAGCTTTGCCAGCCGGGCAGAATTCAAGGTAAGTAGCATGGCTCTACCACAAAGGTCTCGGTTTGGCTTTTGGACCAGCAAAATATTGGCTTTTGGACCAGCAAAATATCAGCTTCCGGGTAGAGAGCAGCTGTACTCTATTAAGCAAACCAATTAAAATTTATTAAGTATGTAAATTAAATCTTGACCATTCACTAATGTCAATGGAATGCCATCAAAATGCGGCATGATAGGGTCTAGGGCCTGCAGACAACCTACCTCTTACACTAGGAAGTTAAATGTAACATTTAAAAAATATCTTAACCTTACCTACACGTCTGATGTATCAGGAGGTGCCTCAAAAAGGTTAGAAACTGATGGTGGAAGTCCAACAGTGGTTTCTCATATGGAATCATAAGCTATCAAACAGACTAAGACTTATCACCAGGAAAAAGCGCAATTTAAGAACGGAGGGAGATCTTTTACAGCTCTAACAGGGCAAGCAGCACAAAGAATGCGAGCAGGGTTGCGCTGCCTCATCCAACACAGAGCAGGTGGCGTGCAGGGAGCGAGCAGGAGCCAGGCTCTCAGCAAGGGACGCATCTCCTGACAGAGCGTGTCACGCAGCACGGGCTCCTGCCGAGGGGTGTCACAACAGAGTTCGCTCAGCTCCAGAAAGGAACTGGGCAGGCAGAAGAAAGAAACCACATGCGGTGCCATGACAGACAGTGGGCACATTCTGGACCAGAAGGGCTGTCAAGACACGTCGCTGTAGGATGAAAGAGAATCCCAAGAGAGTGTAACCGTGTGTTTGTCTCATTCTCACCCTCTTCCCTAGAGGCAGCCACTGCCCTTGGCCACTGCCACACACACAGCACACCAGCTAGACAGGCTTGACGGTGCAGTTCAGCACTGTGGCTCTCATTAAGAGACAGGACACAGTCCTTTTCCCCACAGCCAAACACATCATTAGGATATCAATAACCAGGCAATACAACTGCTAGATGCACCACTGGCATGTTAAGGTGGTACGACGTCTGCACCCCCAAATCTGCTCCCCAGTGAAATACGAATGGAAGGATACCACCTAGCTTCAACAGATAAGCCAGTTAAAAAAGAACAGTCAAGACTCCTTTGATTCTTTCCTAAAAAGCAATTAAAATAATAGACTAGAGACCATCAGTTCTTTGTTCTTTACCCTCCTTCACAGCAAAGCAAGGCAGACAACGAAAAACAAGAATCAGTTTAGTCAACACAGAACAAACAAATTCAAGCAAAATTGCTTTAAATCCTGTTCATTACAACATCAGTGGCTGCACCACGCAGACCATGAAACACTTCAACAGAAACAAGTAATTTCATAGAGCCAGGAGTCCAGCAATGAAGAATTTATTCACGGGCCAATGAACTGCACAGCAAAGAGAAGAGTTTTGCAAATTAAGTAGTATAATTTACACACTGAATGAAATAGGCAGGAAAACGTCCTCTGGAAAGGATTCCACTGACTGATGTTCCTGAGCTGGACTTCAATGTCTACAGCATTCCCATTTTACACTAAATGAAGAGGCACAACACACTCACAAAAGAAAGTGCTCTCCTTCTGCTATAAACAAACACAAATGACACATCGCCATCCTGACCACCACCAGAGAAATACTCGTTTTCTCAAAATGAGAGCTGTTATTATCAAAGCAATACAATATAGTATTACAGCAGCAGTAGGCAAGGCAGAAAGTGATCTGTCACAGAAAGGCTGAAACGTTAAAAGGTTTGAAATGCAGTTCTCAATTGTTACACAGATTGATCTGCATATATTCCAAAAAGCATCTATACTCAAAATTTGAGAATACAAATAACATCAAAATGAAAACAGCTGTCATTATCCAACAAGTAATCAAAAGCCTACATAACCCTACAGATTTAGGTATTTACCTTCATAAATCTGACCATGATGGTCTTCAAATAGTAATTTAAGAGAACCCAAACGTATATGATTAAGAATAAAAACAGTTTAAATAAAAATTCACTTATAATACAAAAGGGTAACTTTTCTTTGCTCTCTCCCACGATCCCTCTGCTGCCACCAGAGTTAAAGCTGTTAGGTTCCAACAGCCCTGTGCTATTTTTATTTTCAAATTTACTGATATATAGTCCCCAAACCTAATTATCATAAAGTAAAACCCAAGAGGAATCCGAGACAGAAAATGTTCAAATCTGAAGTTTCATATGTGAATACAAAGCAAGAAGCCAACCAGTCAGCTCATATGCTACCCCATTAGATCATACAAAATATCCTTCTTTTTAAAAATTTTTATTTTTCTAAGGTAAGGACAGATTCCCCTTTATGCCAAAACAACTCACAGAATCCACAACTCCAAGTCATTAAGCCCAATTTGCAAATACTTTGCTAAAGAATACCATTAAGTTTCTCATGGCCCCTTCATCTACTGACACAGACAGGCTGCAGCGTTTTTCAAACTGCGGATCTCTAATTATTTCCCCATGGAATCAGGGGGCTCCCACAGTGCAACGTGTACTGGCAAACACCCTGCTGACTCGCTCGTTCCTTCTCAGGGCCAGCAGCCACCAGCTCACTAACCACGCGGGGGGGAGGCAGAGACCAGGACCTGCCCCCACAGCAGTGCTCGCCAGCCTCAACTGAGGAAATGGGGCTGACGAGGCACTGCTTTTCCTTTTCTCCAAGGCAGCTTTTGACCAGCCTATCTCCCCAAACTGGCTTGCTGATGAACGTGTCTTTGCAAGAAAGCAACAAGAGCAAGCTGAACACCACCTCAGCTGTCACGGGAAACCACACACTCCGTTACGTTTCTCTGACTCTTAGCAGAGGCAGCCTATGACCCACAAGCTGAAAACCTCTGCGGACTGGGCAGAAAACAGTATTACCTGAGCAAACGCAATGCCGAGAAAAGCCAAGACCTTGGGACCTGATCTCAAACTCCAATGGCTCATCGCCTGCTTGCACTCTTTTGGCAACGCTGCCACGGAGCCCAGCTGATGCCAGCCAGTCCTTCCAGCACAGGCTTCCCAGCCACGCTGCCACCATGTCTTCCACCAGCACGAGTTCTTGGCATGGCTCTCACCTCAAACACCACTCATTACAGCCGAAACCAGCTGCATGCAAACCGACTGCGAGAAAGCCGAATTATTAAATTACCTGTAATAGGTCTTACTTCACATTTTACCTGAGCTGCTAACTTGACCTGTCTTAACTATATCATAAAAATGAGATAAAAAAGACTTAACCCAGCTTAACAGCCTAATTCTTCATTTAGAATATATACACAGTAATTTTAAACTACATGAAAAATTTGAAGACAAATTCACTTGGGAGAAAAGAAAATAGCCCATTTAAGACTAACCTGTAATCAGTTTTAACCTGAGCTAACTAAAAGATTTCCTTGCAAATTCTCAGAAGATTCATTCTATATTTGGAACACAACAGTTTTAAGATGACATGGCCGCCCTCCTTCCAGAAACATACCAAACTCCAACTAAGTGCAAACCAAAGCCTGGTTACAAGAATCTCTCAATTCTGTGTTCCAAAACCTGGACTCTGATTGAACATGCTTTACGGAGAGCCCTCGAAGGCTGCTTCCTGTCCCTTGGGCTCTCCTCCTAGGTGTGCTTGTCCCCTCCAGCCAGCGCGGCAGCCGAATCCCTGCTGCACGGCAGGCAGCGGCAGCGCCGATTGCTCGCGCTGCAGGTGCGCTAAGCAGCCGCACCACACGGAAACACCCCATCCTACGTCTGCAGGCGACATCTTGCATCTCTAAGTGACCTCTGGCTCCTCACTGGACATGCTTTCAAAACTAACAACAACAAAAAATACACCACATCTCTTTGTCATGAGGTTTTGAAAGCTTTTATACATCCTTCTTAATGGCTAACCACACGTTAAATTACGAGCACGAAGCTATGCCTTTTCCAGATCGTAACTGTACTATCACGGGTGTCTAGGACTCTGCGGAATGCGTTAACCACTTCCTTTCTGCCAGGTTCCCACGTGTTTAACTTTGAGATTTTTAACTCAAAGGCAACGTCACTTGGCTGATCAACAGATCCTAGAGCAGCACTTGCATCAGTCTCAGAACTAAAACACCTGCAAAGGGTGAAAAGCTTGGAGTGCTTTCAGAACAAAGCAACAAGAATTGTTTTGATACATATTTTTCTTCTATCAACACCTTTCAGAGTTTGACAGTAATGGTGGCTTAGCTTTGAAAGTGTAAAAGACTTGTTAAAAACACTGACTAAAAGCATTTGGTGAACAAGAGAACTGCAGCTGTCAGCTCCACTCAGGTCATGTGCTTGCCCACAAAAACCAGGAAACAGCTAGCCATGGAAATATCTAAGCAGGCTGTGAAACAACACGTCAGCTGCACAGCAAGCAGGCTGCTAAGTCAGTATTTTTCCCTAGTGCTCATCTTAACTCTCACATTTGTTAACAACGGCTGATTCCAAACAAGTGGTCAAAAACTCATTTCTTCCTACAATGTGTGCTAACACAAGAGACCATCAACAAAACAAAGCAGCAGTTAAACTGCAGACACTTCATACAAAACCAGAGAGTCCATGCAAGGCGCTGTTCCACCACAGTTTCACCAATGCATTTCCAACCGTAAGCAAGCCTGAATTTTCAACAAAGAGAGGAAGCAAGGTAGCTGAGAGCCTGGGAGTTACACGACAGAAGGGAAAACCGCCAAGCAGCTTCAGGAGCGGACACTGCGTCTGATCCCTTCCCCAAGCTCTAAGCCCCCAAGACAAATCCTCCAGAAGGTGCACCGCAGTGGGGGAATAAATTACTTCTCTGCACATTTAAAGCCTATTTTGTGCCTTTAAAAGCACTTGGAGAACAGCTTCCTTTTCTCATCGGCCTCTCAGCCGATGAATGTGTCTACGCACATGATGTGTAGAATGCATTTTTTCCAAGAAAAAGGCGGCGAGACTAGAAGGAATAAAAACCATAGGGATTTATGAGCAGGTGTGGCACTTAACTTGATACATAGTTGTTTGGGGTTTTTTTAATGACATTTTAAAGTAATAACCTTTAAAATGAAAAGATGATGTGCTGCCTGATCAGGAAACTCATTACAATCTAGATCAAAGGATTATACTTTGATTTGTCAATCTCCAAAAAAATAGATACATTTTTTCTAATCTACTCTGTCACTGAAGCGTATTTATGCCATCTGCAATCTTATTACTTCTCCATGATTCAAAGGATCCCTGAATTACAGGGATTTACCTTAAAACACTGGCTTTTTCAGGTCCATAAAACCAGAGAAAGCCAGTCAGCCTGTTGTCCAAAAGCAGCAAACCTGAACCATTAAAATCACAATATAATCAGAAGGGCAGTACACATTACACTCTCTAAGAAAGATTCATGCTTTAGATAGTTTAGATATTCTGTCTGAACAAAGGAAAAACACGAGACCAATTTTTTTAAAGGATTTTGATGAGAATATGTAGTTTGGAAGGCAGTAGTTTCCAGCCTTAAGGCAGTGCAAGATTAATTGCTATTTTTATTTAAAAATCAAAGTCAAATGCTTTATTTCCACAGCTGCAAGCTGCTGACATTGATGACTGGTTTCTTAATTGTTTGGCACCAATGGAAGCTGACAAATGCCAGAGGAACTTTAACAAAATGGAAACACTATTTTCGGTATTCAAAAGACTGCAAAATACCTTTGAAAGTCTGTCTCCTGTCACAGGCAGATTTGAAAATCTCAGTTTTCACAAAGCCACAAATTTTTAAAACCTACGTTAATTTGACTAAATTTAACAGGACAGGTTTCAAGCACACTTGCTGTGCTCAGTCACATTACTATTCATGCTTATTTCTGAAACTAAGTAATTTGTGGCTGTAAATAGGACATTTTCTAAACAGGTTGAAGAGCAATAAGTTTTCCACACAGCTTCCACAAACTGAAAAAAAAAAAAACCCTCTGGTCAATAGTTCAATTCAACATGGGGTTATTTTTCCAAAAATCTTACTTATTTTCCATTTGCATAAATTCCACCCTTGGAATGCCACAGTCGCTGATTATTTAAATTTACTCTGGAAATTAAACTTAAGGGGAATTATCTAATACATGCCAGACTGAAAATGAGCTGTGCATCTCCAAAGTTAATTTTAGCCTCACGTGTGTTAAGAAAGATGCAAGTTCTTAAGTGCCTTATAACATTAAGAACTACTACTTCGACAAAGTCCCTATATTACTTTAAATGCAAACCTCTTTAAGCTAATATAAAAAATTGAATTTATAATCTTTAAAAGTTTTATAAAAGTACCTTCTCGGTTTTTCTCCAATATATTTCACCTTGGTAACCTGACAAGTGAGTCTAAGCAAACAGCGATTTTTCCACATTTCAGCTGCTTCCAGCATTACGTAAACTTCAACATGAACAGGAAGAACAACAAGACGAGATTCTATTCAGTCTGATGAGCAGCTGTGCAAGTTGTTGGTTTGTTTTTTTCTTAAAAAAATATATATACACACACATACACACAGGGAGTTTACAAGACCTTGATTATGGCAGACATGCCACAAAGCAGCCAACAGTCAGTACCCTGTCAGTATCGGTAACGCCATTTGGTGAAGTCATATTGCCTGCGCTAGGCGTGTCAGAATAAAACCTGATGACTTCTAGCCTACAATTCTTGACTATTTTCAAGTTCAGAAGTTAGCTTCATTACAAGATTTGCATCCAATTCTTACTGTTTTCAAAGCAACTGAGATATTATCTGGAACCACACAATTCGCCAGTAAAAGGCAATCTGCAGGGGAACTAGCTTATACTAGATTTTACATAGCTTGCCTTTACTGCTGAAGGCAGGCAAGAAGCATGCAGCCATGGATCTCCCAGCTCTCTGCCAACAACAGCACTTCCCCAGTTCTCCCACAGACTTGGGAGATAAGGGGTTGTGCCTCAAAGTATATTGCCACAGAGATACATTAGGGCTCAACAGACGATTTTTAAATTTCAGTGGAGGAGCATAAGAGAGAAACCTACTTTCAACACCAATTCAACTCAGAAAAAGAATTTTCACTGTGTCTATTTTAAAAGTCTTTATATCATAATTGTCTGCAAAACACTTGTCAATCTCCGTTTAGATCAAAGTGGAATTAAATCCAATTTTTTCTCTTAATATAGCTGCACTCACCCTTCACAGAGAGAACAAAGTTCTCTCAAAACACACTAGAGCAGCATGAATGGAATGCTGATTGTACTTTATTCTCCCTCAAGTACCTCTTTGAAACCCAGGAAAGAAAAAGGGGGCAAATAGGAAGTTTGTAGTGTAAATGACCCATTCTGCAAGTGGCATTCACTTGGCTGCTTGTAGAAAAGAAGAGTTTTATGCCGATTTCTCTATCTGAAAGCTAAATATTAGTTTGACTTCATGAGGTCCAATTTGCAATTGGAACACGTATCATCCAGGAAAGCTTTACAGTCCACATGGGCTTCACTGACACTGGTGATCCTCATTACCACTCTACAGAATGAATTACCTCTCCAGTTCCATGAAACTCCAGAGAATGGGAGGACGATTCTCCAAAAAGCTTTAAAAGTACTCAGCACCTTAAGACAAAGATGAGATCCCACGCCACAAGACCCAGGCTAGAAACAGTGGTGGTTGTTTGCCAGCTCAGCATAAAGAACACTGCTGCCACGCTGACCAAAGGTTTCTTTGAGAAGCTCTTACTGACAGCTGAGCATCTCTGGCACGTGGGTTTAAACCTCTATTTAAGGACACATTCTCTCAAAGGTTGGGTGCAAATAAAAGAGGTGGAGAGAGAAAGTCAAACAAAACCTATTGCTGAAGTCCTTTGTTGGGTACTTTGAATTCAAGCCTGGTACATAACAGGATGTGTTCCTCATTTCAGAAGAGCTGCTGGCACTGTTAAAATAACATTATAGCACTTCTCTGTTGAGAATATGTAACCCAGTACTTCCACTTCTGTGAGCACAAAATTTGACTCCAACATTTCTTCCAGAAACACTGCATCAACTTCTGCAATCACTATTCAATCAAGTGAAAACAGTAACAAAAAGCATCAAACTATCATGTACTGTTTAATTTCTTTAAATAATTTGGCTCACGGAGGCACTCCTCCAAATATTTCAGAAAACATAAGCAGTTTTGATAGATCACCACCAGGCATTTTACCAGTTTTAAAAACCAGTAACAGAAGCGACACGGCAGGAGAAGGATGTTCATCCAGTGATCACATTCTGAACAAGTTCAAGTGATAACTCGCTGCCCTTACACAGACAAAATAAATCATACATATTACCGCTAATCTAAACTTCCAGTCTCAGAAAGCATCCTGTTCAGCTGACTGCTTCTTTTTATAAACATTCTTCTCCTCTTAGTTCACTGTTTTGATTCTTCAGCTATTGTTTTCCCCCCAGTTGCGTATTTCTCTCCAAAGAGGAAAAACGCTTTCATGTAAGAGAAGATTTAATATTTGTTAAAGATTACTCTTCAAATGTTATCCCCAAGATACAGAACAGTTTGAGAACTCCAAGCTAATATTAATCATCTGAAGTGTTTCTAATTACAGCCAATAAAACACTTCGAAAAATCCTGATGTCAGCATTTTAACACAAAATACCCCTGAGGAAGTAACTTAAAAGAAGAATTTTTGCCTTCATTTCAACAACAAAGTAAAGACTCCTCAGTTCAGCAAACAGCCAGAGAATTTTGTCTAAGAAACTCGTTTGTGTTGACTGATCTAAGAACAAGAACCAATATATTTCACTGAAGGCCAAAGTTACACACACAATCAGATGTGAGAAACTGAGAAACCCTCTGAAGCCTGGCTGTCACAGTGCAGTAAGGTTCTTTTTAAAAGCTCTTCAACACAGTGCAGTCAGATTCTTCACCACTCATGAAAATAACCACTCTCTGCCTTGAAGTGTTCGCAAGAGCAAGACCTGCGTGTGTAATACCGGAGGCAGTTTGAGGAACAAGATAAAAAGAAATGTAAGTATCCCCTGTAGAGCAATCTAACCCTTTTTTGCCCTGTGACCGCAAAGGATCACTTCTGTAAGGGAAGTCTGCACTCCAAACCATGTGAGCTATCTAAATATTTACACTGTGAACACTATTAAAACTCTCCTCTGAAGCCATTAAACACAGTATTTTCAGCAAGTGAAACAAAATAATTACTATTTAGATTATTATTCAGTTTTAACCAGTTGTATCAGGTAGAAGCTGACATGACTGCTCTCATCAACTGCTCTTCGTAACTCATGAGAGCCACACAGCTGTGGTTTTGGCTGAATACACTCTAAAATGTCAAATACTTACTCCCTTTCTGTTTTCTAGAAGAAAAAAGGGAGGGAGAGCGGAGAGAGAGAGAGAAAGAAGAGGGAACCTAACTAGGATTTTTATTTTTTGTTACTATTTGTAACCTTAGCGCACAAATCAGCAACCATGCACCCAAGAGGCTTTTTGTTCATCTCTCTGGCCTCCCTAGCAATATTTTTTCCCCTTCCCCCCAAAGCATTACCAATGCTCAGAACACTTTCTCCTCTTCCGTTCAGGTTTATCCATGCTTTCACGGCTTCCTCTGTGCTTCCTGGTCCTGTAAACTCTATACTGATGAAGACGCAACCAGAACAATCTCTTAATCAATGTACTTGACACTTTCTGCCATGCTAGAACACAGATTGCTCCCAGTCATCAACTGGGAAGTACGCTTTGAGACAACTTTTGCTCCAATTTTAAAATAAAATCTGTGAACTATATCTAAACTTCAGGAGTAGAAGAGAACATGTTATGTAAAAAAAAATACTCTGGGTAGAGAAAAAAAAACCCATCAAAACACATAACTCCCATATTTTGTATACCGTATCAGATTTGTATGTTCTACAGTACCTACCAAACAGAGCCCAGTAAGTACTTAGCAACACAAGGAACCATCAAGGAAGAAAAACACCACAAAAATTAATACTTACAGCCATAATTAACTCAAAAGGGTGTTTATACACCCGTACGGGGGATTGATACTTCTGCACCATAGCTGCAGTTTGTAAGATCAGCTCAAACCTGAAAAAGAAATTTTTAAAGCCATCTGTCAACTGTAGGAAGCCATTTTCAATCCTCTTTTACAATGATTCTGTGCGTGATACCACGCTAGCAATTCTAAAGGAAATCCTTCACAATTCCTTGACGACTTTCTTTTTTTCAGAAGATGCAATGGGACCCTGAAAAGCTACGTATATTTTTGTCAGCTACGACCTATTATTTCTTCCAAAGACGACACAGAATCGGCACACTTTCAGTCCAGTTTTAGCCACCGATCCTCAACAGACTTTGTGACTCTTCACCGGGATGGCGAGACTTCCCGTGCCACGGCCGAGAATCCGGCGCTGAGAGGCACCAGCTACAGCTCCGTCTGAACCCGAGGAAGAACTTCTTCCCTCTGAGGGTGCCGGAGCCCTGGCCCAGGCTGCCCAGGGAGGCTGTGGAGTCTCCTT
>Ga0065711_1032257_pt1 | contig 27687 bp, 15 predicted proteins | sample Hoacrofraction12_FD_59098 | JGI IMG/M metagenome (GOLD analysis project Ga0065711, IMG submission 59098) | Hoatzin crop microbial communities from Cojedes, Venezuela - Epithelial fraction 12 v2 (version 2) | ecosystem: Host-associated > Birds > Digestive system > Esophagus > Crop | place...
TGGCCTTCTTGGCAGCCAGGGCACACTGCTGGCTCATGGTTAACCTGTCATCCACCAGGACGCCCAGGTCCCTCTCCACAGAGCTGCTCTCCAGCAGGTCCACCCCAAGCCTGTACTGATGCATGGAGTTGTTCCTCCCCAGGTGCAGGACCCTGCATTTGCCTTGGTTGAACCTCATCAGGTTCCTCTCTGCCCAACTTTCCAGCCTATCCAGGTCACGCTGAATGGCAGCACAGCCTGCCGGTGTGTCTACCACACCTCCCATTTTGGTGTCATCAGCAAACTTGCTGAGGGTACATTCTAACTCTTCATCCAGGTCGTTGACAAAGAAGTTAAACAAGACTGGGCCCATTACTGACCCCTGAGGGACACCACTAGTTACCATCCTCCAACTAGACTCAGCGCCGCTGACGACAACCCTCTGAGTTCTGCCATTCAGCCAGTTCTCTATCCACTTCACCAACCACTCATCCAGCCCACACTTCCTGAGTGAGACATCCTACTAGAAGCTACGCTAAGGCACATGGAGGACAGGGAGGTGATTTGGGACAGCCAGCATGGCTTCACCAGGGGCAAGTCCCGCCTGACCAACCTAGTGGCCTTCTACATTGGAGTGACTACATCAGTGGACAAGCGAAGCGCTACGGATATCATCTATCTGGACATCTGTAAGGCCTTTGACTTGGTCCCCCAGAATATCCTTCTCTCTAAATTCAACAGATATGGATTTAATGTGTGAATTGTTCAGTGGATAAGGAATTGGTCAAACGGTCACATCCAGAGGGTAGTTGTCAACAGCTTCATGTCCAGATGGTGATCAGTGGTGAGTGGTGTCCCTCAAGGGTCTGTACTGGGACTAGTAGGGTTTAGTATCTTTATCAATAACATAGACAGTGAAATCGAGTGCACCCTCAGCAAGTTTGCCGACGACACCAAGATGAGTGTTGTGGTTGACACACCTGAGGGATGCGATGCCATCCAGAGCGACCTGGGCAAACTCAAGAAGTGGGCTCATCTGAACATCATGAGGTTCATCAAAGCCAAGTGCAGGGTCCTGTATCTGGGTCAGGGCAACCCGTGCTACCAATACAGGCTGGGGGATGCAGGAAATGAGAACAGCCCTGCCAAGAATGACTTGAAGGTACTGGTGGATGAAAACCTGGGCATGAATCACCAATGTGCGCTCATAGACGACAAGACCAACTGTATCCTGGGCTGCATCAAAAGAATCATGGGCAGCAGGTCGAGGGAGCAGATTCTGTCCCTCTACTCCACCCAGGTGAAACCCCACCTGGAGTCCTGTGTCCAGTTCTGGAGCCCTCAGCACAGGAAAGATATGGACCTGTTGGAGTGGCTCCAGAGGAGGCCGCAAAAATGATCAGATGGATGGAACAACTCTCCTGTAAGGAAAGGCTGAGAGCATTGGGGTTGTTCATCCTGGAGAAAAGAAGGCTCCAGAGAGACCTTACGCATGCTTTCAGTGCTTAAAGGAGGCCTATAAGAAAGGCGGGGACAAATTTTATATCAGGACCTGTTGCAATAGGACAAAGGGTAATGGTTTTAATCTAAAAGATGGTAGATTTAGACTACATGTAATAAAGACATATTTTACCATGAGGGTGGTAAATCACTGGAACAGATTGCCCAGAGAGCTGGTAGATGCCCCATCCCTGGTATCATTCAAGGCCAGGTTGGATGGAGCTCTGAGCAACCTGATCTAGTGGTAGATGTCCCTGCTCATTGCAGGACGGGGTTGGACTAGATGACCTTTAAAGTTCACTTCCAACCTCAACTATACTGTGATTCGATGATACTATGATAATGGTGTTTCCAGCTAACAGGAAGTTAATCTTAGTCTTAAATGCCTATCATGGCAGAGAACTGTTTCCAAGGGATGTACCCAGATTTGCACTACCATTTGCTTGAAGATATGTTATTTCAAAACTGTTCATTTTCAGGCTTCTTACACTTCTGATTATTCTAGACTGTGATAATCATAGCAGGTGGTAATATACTACTGTAATTTAGAGGAACATATTTTTTCATATTATTGTTACACTGTCTTCTTTTTTATTGGAAAAAATGAAGAAAAAGAAGTCATTTCACTTGAATATACTGTGGTTGATACAGCTCAGAACAAACAATCTGACTTTCAGGGCCCTAAAATACCTTGGAAATCCACTTATATCACTGCAACGGTGCTCACTGGTCAGTGTGTAAATGAAAAAGTTGGATGGGGTTTCTCTAACTGATCTTTATAAATATAAATGGATGAAACCTCTACCCAGCCTATCTGTCCAGACTGGTCAGAGGAGTGGAGTTTTCAGTTTCTCTCCTTTGACTGTATAATAAAACTAGAAGACTAGTTCAAATGTAGACATAGATTAATTAAGACAGGTGAGTTGACTCTCAGTCTTGCAACCAAGACCTGTGAAACAGCTGCTTGCTCTTGTAGTCCTTCCAGAACAATATCTGCAGCCTTCAAAGAATGTCTTCAGATGCCCAGTGTTACTGTATTGTATTTTCTTTTCAAAGCACTTGTATTTGTAAGTGTATCTCTTATGGCACCATATCATTGTATTTTCCCACAGCTTCCTGCAAGCAGAAGTCCAGCTTTTTAGGTGAACTCCTTTGGACTAGTGGAGATTCTTGTAGTTAATGCTTAGACCCTTGATCTGGCCATTCCCCATCTTCTCCCACCTTCATGACATGGAGTTACTATGCTGTCTGATAGATTACTAGATCAGCCCAGGCCAGCAACAATATGTGTAACCTTCTAAGGCCTCTACTGTGAAGAGCCTTCATCCTTCCAAAGATGGTTGTTCAGTGAGGAACTCCTTAGAGAAGGACCTGGTCTTCCCACATACTTAGTGTTTTGCCCGTTGGATTCTCACTGTGGTTGGGACCTGGAGGTATCTTGTGCCCAAAGGGTAACTGAAGCATCACTGATGAGCAAAACTGCCTTCCTACTCTGCTGTCATGACTCCAACTCCTGATTCTACAGGGACCTTACAGTGCAGTGCAGGTTTCGTTAGTCCCAGTGGAGGGGAAAGCAGGGACCTTGTTTTAATCCGAGCAGACACGACTTGCTTTATTGTGCTGCACTCCAGTACTAGCCATTTCTCAGCCTTGGTGGTTTGTGCTGGATTCAATCCGAAAGGTCAGCCAGAAAGGGGAGGCTGGGCAGTCACAGAGACTTGGAGTGTCGGAACACTATGTTTAATTACACACAAATTTACTGCAGCATGTCAGGAGGGAAGCAGGGAGCTTGTCCCATGGAAAGGTCAGGCTTTGTGTGGTGGCTTTACCTAAATTACACCAGGAGGAATGGAAGTGAGACCCTGACCTTGTATAATGAATATACAGCCAGACCCCAGCGGGCACAGTGCACTCATGTGTTCGGTTCATCTTAACTTTAACTCCTTCTCTTGCTTCCCCAGAAAAAGCAAAAGTAATTTTTTTTTCCACACTTACTGAAATGCAATAGATTTTTCTTTTCCCAGGAAGTGATAATGTTTCAGACTACAAGACACTACATAGATTAGGATGCTCAAAAAAAAACGGGCAGTTTTTGGCTACACAAAGACATGTCTCTAAATGGGAATCTGAAAGAAGCCAGGAAACCAAAGTCCAGAGAAGAGCTTAAACAATCAGGATGCAGAGTTTCTTCTTCCAGGATATTTTGATAATTTATGCCTCTCTGAGAATCTTAAATTCTCCAACATTAGTATCTGAAGAGGTCCCATAACGGGGTTTTTTAATCCTTTTCTTAGTATAATAATCTAAACAAGGAATGGATTTTTTTTTTTTTACCTCTGCATTTATTTAACCTCTTTTGGTTTTAGTTTGTTTGTTTATTTCTAGTGGAGGAAAAGGTGGAGTGAGGGAGGGAGGAGAGCTGCTTGGACTGTCACTATTGATCAGTGTTTCAGTAGCACCCAGTCACCACTGCCAAGATGAAGATCCCACCGTGCCAAGTGCGGAGCATGCACCCATTTAAGTATGGTCCCCATTGAAACACTGTCCAAATCCAAGTAAAACTAAAAAGGGTTAAGACAAGGAATAAAAGCAGAAGCTGGAAGAAATTAAATTTGTTTCTCAAGATTACAGATGATTATTGACAAACTGGATGAGAACTTAGTTCTCCTGATTTCCAGTCTAGTTCTGAGCCTTGTTCTAGCCTTGACATAGACTTATTCAAAGACATGATAATGATGTGAACACTTCTTCAGGGAAGCTGCTGATTAGAAATTCTTGTAAGTAACTCACAGTGGTTAAGTTGCAGATTACATTAATAGCTTGACACGACTTAAGTGCTTCTGTAACTAACCAAATGTGATGGATCCTATAGATTTCTTTTTCCTTGAAATGGAAAATCATACACTGATCTCATTTTATTCAAAGCAGTTGTTCTACTACTGCCTTAAACAATGAGATTTATATTACTATTTGGCATCTTGGCCACTTGGGATATTCTTTTAGTTTTCTTATATGAGAAATGAAAAAAATATAACAGCAGTGACACTTACTAGTGCTATATTCTGTATGGATGAACTTACTCATTCCATGAACAAAGGTAAGATAACTAATTTCATCAATCTCTTTCCTGATAAACTATAAGAACCTAGGTAACTCCATAAAAAGAAGGGATGGCATGAGAAGGAAAAACTGCACAAAGAGTACAGAATGAATTACACAGTAAGAAAAAAATTTAAATATAATAATACATTAATGCAATCCAGTAACTGGGGACTATATATCCATAGAAAGTTCTCCATAAGCACCATCACACAAGCCAGGAACTATCAAAGCTGAGACTCGAGGCTGTTTGGTTGCTTTGAAATAACAGCAAATTAAGCAGTATATTTTTGGGGAACAGTACTGCCTTAAGTGAAGTTTGGACTACATGACTTCCTAAGGTGGACCTGTTTCTTTTTGGAGATTACTTGTCACTCCATGTGCTCGATTTTGTCTAGTTTTATGGGCTTTTAGCGTTCTCCTGCCCTGCAGATTTGAAGATGCCTGGGAGATTGTCAGCAACTCAGTTCAATACAATTGCATATCAATTCAGTTAGAGAAAGTACGTTTTCCAGTGTAAGCACAAAAAAGGCATGTGCCTATGGTGATGGCATATAAATGAGCCAGCCTTGTGTGTTATGGGGTTGTGAAATGTTATTGAAACATGCAGAGGTCAAGATTACAGTTCAGAGGCCTCTTTGTTTAGGACTATATATGTATATAATAGACAGATATTTCCAGCCCCATAACATTTTTAACGTCCAGATTCATTGCACCCAACTGAGTCTCGACACTCTTGGAGGTAGATTCAGACCCTAAACTGAATACCATCCTGGAGAGGCCTAATTCTCACCTATCTCTCTCCATTTTCTATAAAGTTAAATGGTGGAGACTTGTCCCTTTGAATTAGGTGGGCCAAAACCAGTCAAAACCCTTCATTCTTCAAATATTGTCTGTCTAAAATATTTGTGTCATTGCTTAATCTGAGCATCTCAACATCACTAAATGTTCTGACGAGTCATGGAAATGCTATTCATTTATTTTATAGTGTGTGTGGTGTGGAAACGAAATATAGAGAGAGACTAGACCACAAATACTCAGACAGCACTAGTAGTCCAGGTCCATGGGTTCTGCACGTGCATATCCGTACACCAACAAGGTATGTTCCAACAGAGCAGACATTACTATCCAGTTTAACCACAAGAAAGTGTAGAGGTTAGTTTTTCTGAACTAAGAAGAGATCAAAGTAAATTCTTTCCCAGTATTCCTGTCAAGAGTTAGTAAGGAGTTCTTTTCAGCTAACTTTGCATTTTGAGTAACATTTATAAGGCCTCTTTCATTTATGAGATCCATGTGTCCTCCTTCTTCTGCTACTATTCTAACACTATTTTTCTCCTGAACACAGAGTTTAACTTCACCCCCTTGCTACAGGGTATCTGCAAATCTTTTGGTATCTCAGTGATTCCACTGATCACTCATAGCCCTTTTCATTTCCCTCCAATCTCTCTTCTTGCAACAAAGAAATCAGCAGAAGTAGTCCTTGTGTCTTCTCACGTGGCTCAGGTCACAAGTTTGAGTTAGTGGCAATCCAAATCCATCACCCGCTGCAAGGCTGACCAGGAAATACAGCAGTCAGTCATGTGTGTCTGCAGCAGTGGTGACAACTGCATTGAGAGGGATGTCAGCCCCAGCCACACACTGCAACAGCCACTAGTCCATGTAACAAAACCCTCTGCCTCTTTTGGGGGCTGACACACTTGGAAAAAAGGCAGGAATAGATCACAGGTTCCTTATACCATTTAGAAGTTACATTCTGAAGGTTAAAAAAAAAAAAAAGGAGAAGCAAACCAAAAAAAACCCCAAATCTACTGAAGAATGTAAAGCACGGAAGCAACAGAACAAAACATATGAACAGACATGCACACAAAATGTTCTTCCAGCACAGAGAGTCAAAGCTGAATTTAATACAGAGAACATTTTTTTTTCCCTTTTAAACTGAAATACCCAATAATTGCCTAGTGTTTGTAGGAATGTAAATTACTCTTTTTGGTCTCTATGTGGGGAGCAAGGAGATGAATGGGAGTCTAAATTGGTTTTGCTTCCTGTTCCCTGTAGTGGATGCAGGATCAGTCCATTGTGCCTGTTTGCCCTTCCATTTCCTTGAAGACATGGGGAAACCTTCATTTTGCCAGGAGTTACTTACTCATTAAAATGAATCAAACAAGCCAGATTGTAGCAAGCATTTGAAAACCTGCTATCTGTCAAGAATTTTAAATTTAAAATTAACATTGAGTCCTCCTTTAAGACAAAAACCTTGACCTTAAGTTGCGTAGTGATTGGCAAGCACTCCCCATCCCCTGACTCAATTAACATTTAAATGCCATTTTGTGTGAATATGAGTGGCGCCTTTGGAACAAACAAATTAATAATGCCTTCCTTCAGGAATGGAGCATCAGAAGTGCCTTATTAATTTGATGCCTAATTGAAAATCCCTTTGTTGTTCTGGAGAGGTCTATGGGGCCTAGGGAAAGTAGCCAAGGGGTAGCTCTTAGCCCCTACAGATGATATTCCTGTTAGCCTATTCTTCCTTTATTTGTGTTTCTGGGCATACTCTGCAGTGGGAGAAAGAGAAACGCAGGGGAAAACCTGTCTTATATGAGGAAGCGTATATGCTTGGTGTTTGATCCTTCTGGGAACGAGCAATAAGTAACAATTTATGACCATTAATATTTACAGCCTATAGTACAGTACATAACTGCTGTACCAATGAATAAACAGAGATATTGAGAAATCCATGTCTTTCATGCAAATTAACAGAACAGGCCAAAACTGGAAGCAGATTCAGAAGTTCTGAGTTTCGGACTATTGGTCAGTTGGATTGTTGGTATTTTAGGAGATGAGCACTTTGCAGCCCTAACCACTATCCATACCACTTGTTCAGCTCATCCTAAATAGTGTTTGCTGGACCTCATATATTGTTTTGTAGCTCATGCAGGTTATAGCCTATATGTCCCCCCTACTTCCCCCCTACTGGTGGGTACACATCAGAGGTCTCCCCGCTCTACATGACCCATAGTGAATACTTTCACACTGAATTATGATCTAAAGTTTTCAGGTTAGCCTATCAGTCACATGCTCGTGCTTTGCGTTTCAATAAGATATCTGAGGGCCTGTGCACTTGGCAGGGGAGAGGATAGAAGAGAATGCTTCACCAGCCAGCACATTTATCTGCCAGTACTAATTGTGCAAATGGGGAGAAATTTGTAAGATGCAAAGGTACCACTCAGAGAACAGCAGAATTTGCTGCTATATCGAATAAATAAGTATGATTATGCAAATTACAAACGGGCTGCTTTTTCTTTTTTTTTTTGTCCTAAGATAATGCTTGCCATCTCCTTCAAATTATGTCAATTTGACATTACAAATTTGCAAGATACACACAGGAATCCTGATACACCAGACCTGGCACTCATTCTGTTTGGAATGTTTTTCCCCCCATCTCATTAACTCTGTCAGTTAATTGTTGTTCAGCCACTTTAACATACTCTATATTTAAATTTTGATAATGAAAAGATGAGATTTTATTTAATTACTCCCTTGTCCCACCTTTTCTTACTAGAATTCCCATTACAGTCTGTCTATGTAGACATGCTGCACATAATCTGTAGCTGCAGAGAGTTTTGGGTACATATATTTGAGTTAATCAGCATGAACTTCTGTTACGGTCAGTAGAGAGAAAAACACTCTTTTATGATGTGTTTCCTCTTGTCTTAATGCTGAAATCTAAAAATCAGTAAAATGTACTATTTCCCAAAAGCACCCACATCTCTTTGTTGACTATAGAGAAAATCAAAAGTGACTTGCTCAGATGGAGTCATCTATGTTCAGTGACCACATCTGGCTGGATAAACTGAAACTCACTCTGGTGTCCTGGAATAGAAATGTCCTAGAGGCACCAAACTCAAGCTTCTCAGCCAGGCTCCTTAGTTCACTGCAGCACTATTGTATCCATAGTGTTAAAACTTCGTGTGTGTTTAAAGATTAGTGAAGGTGTAGTTGCATCTGCATGTGAAAAACATGTAGACATGTCCTAGGTACTTCTCTGGCTTCAGCTTTACCAAAAGAGGATTGAGATATTTTGTTTCAGTGTGCTCTTCTCTTGGAAAGACATGTCAGACTGTGTGGTGACAGTGTCATCATATTTTTGTGTTTAACTCCCCACCCCTTGCCAGGTCAAGGATGCTTGCTCCAAACAATATTTAATCTCCAGCTATCTTCTTCATACCTTAAAGTAATAGTGTGATGAAGCTCCTCCTGACCTGAGTGTTGTGCAAAAGACTTAGGGGAAATATGTTCTTACAAGATTTCTGGCTCAGTCAAACAAAACCATTTATTTTTCTATGGAGTAAACATCAGAACTTCACAGGTGTTCAGTCTTCCAAGCTGCCTCAGATTTTTACCCAAATTAAAAAAAAAAAAAAAAGCATGAACTGTATATGTGTTGATCTGTGTCCAGGTGGACCATGTGAGACAAAAAAATTTCATTTGCCTGACTTCATCACATGACTTTTATTCACAAGTGCTGAAGAAAATTGTAGTATCTGAGCATTTAGGGGGTTGGCCTGTCAGAAGTTCTACTCTTTTCTTGAAATCCTGGGTTTAATTTTCTCACACAGAGGTGATAAAATTAATGGACAGAGTGCAAGTGACCTGGTCAAAGGTGTGTGGTTAATTCAGTCAATCACCTTGTTTGCTCTTCATCTTAGGGTTGTGTAATTTATAAGACCACTGTTGTACATCTATTGACAAACATGCATGCCATTGGCACTAAAGACTCGTTAAATGTGGGTAACAGAAACCTGAAAACAGTGTTCCTATAAAGTTGGCTTTTTATAAACTGGATATATATTCTATAGCTTATCATGCTAGGAGATGTTCACTTAACATTTTAAGTAAAATATAAACATATAGGGATTCCTATTTTTTTTTAAGAAGGATGATCTGGAATAAAAGGTGAGTTGCATGGAGAGGCTCATCATGAGCAAATGTCCAGTAACGTGGCTGTGGACCGCCACATACAGGAGATAACAGCAATCTCAACATTTCTGAAAAAAAGTGCTAGAAGGATGGATTAGATGACATATGATGCAATTTTGCCAATTGTTTGTGTTATGCATTTCCTCTTCATCTGTCTGACGGAGTATTCAAGATCTCAAATAAAAGGGCTTTCTTTATTTCCCATGGTGGTTACAACCTAATATACTTTTCATTTAAGAAAATTCTCCTTGGTATTCATCTGTGTCTTTCGTTTTTCTATGTTTGTGTGTAACTCTATCAGCAGATGTTCTGTTGAAAAGTGATAGCATTTTGGAACCTGAGGCAGCATTTCCCTCCTGCAGCATGATCAGCCAGTAGTAAAAAGCTCTTGAACAGATCACTGGCTTCTTTTAAGATTTTATCTTTCATCAGTTTCCAAAGGAAAGTGAGAGTAGGCCAGAAGTCTGAATGGGAAGTATCTTTATGGACTTGGATGCTGAGACTTCATTTGTCTGTGGAATAGCCCATTTTGAAGGATTGCCAGTATATGAGGAACAGCACTGGAAAATACAAAGCAAATCAGAAAACAGCACATACTGTTCTTTCATTCTCTTTTCAAGAGAAATTTATTTTTCCCACACAAAGAAAATACTAATGGTATGAAGGATTCCTTTTCATAAAATATAGGAGAAAGAATGATCTCCAGATTGTCTTCTTTAAAATTTGGAAAGTTTCCAGAAAGACTAAGTGATATTTAGCTTTATTTTTTATGAAATTTCTTGTACAAAAAGAAGCCTGATGGGGAAAATAAATCCTGAACTTTTAGGGAAATAAGAAGGCTTCACTGATTCTAAAGGTTTATTTCAAAATAAAAAAAACTTACTGCAGTTTCCAGTACATCTATTAGCATTCTGATGCTGGTTGTTCTTAGAAACAGCACAAATAGTTTAGGTTTTCATCAAACTAAAGTAAAAAAGAAAGTAATGGTGTCTGCTACGAAGTAGAGGGCAGAAGTCTGGCTGTACACGTATCTGCAGTAGGAAGAGGCAGAAAAATCAGGGAGGGGTTTTGAAATGAGTTTGCTTTTATTCAATCACTTGCCCAGCTTCTTTCTTAGTGCTTCAGAAAGCTTTCAATAAAAAACCAATAAAATGCATAATATAATATGGACTCACAACAAAAATTCAAATGACCATCGCTGTATAGGCCCATAAATAAAAGATGCGGCTAGTAAGACACCCACAAAATACATTTTCAAAAGGCTTTTAAACTGATTAAGGAAGTTGACTTTATGTATATTGATAGTGGAGAGTACATTTGCCTGCAAAGAGCAGGTGGGCGAGGAACAGTATACCAAGGGTAACCCAAACTGCAGTTTTGTGAGGCTGTAAAACCAACCTTCCCAACAGGTTGTTCTTAGAAGCAGGCTGTCATTAAATCTTAAAGAAAGATTTAGGTATGTGTTCTTTTTCTTTCTTTCCTTCTTTCTTTCTCCTCTATCTATTTTAATTCCAAAAAGTTTTACAATCCTCAGTGTAATAGCTCATCTAACTGCAAAATAAAATAGAATTTATTCTGTAAGCCAAGCACATGTGAGCCTGGTATTCCTCTGGTTTTGTGTCTAGGGACTAGATTTTAAGTTGTCTAAAAAGGTGCATGCAGTGGCTAAATCTTTGCTTGTGGCCAAGACGTTCATGATGATGCTGACTATTGTGGATTTTCTGTTATCTAATGAGAGTGATCTACCAACATAACCCTTCCCCTCAGTGACAGTGGAATCTTGTGTTTTGCTGTTTGAGGCTTTTTTTTTCCTATACTGATGTACGTTCAGCTGAACCATGCAATAATGTAATCAGGAAAGAGTCATAGACTAACACACACACAACTTCATGACATCAGCTTCCTTTCTTTAGAACATAGACCTCTACTTACAAAAAAAGGACTCTAGGACTCATTTCAAACAGTTGCGTCCAAGAAAAAAATATTTTATTCCATCTTGGTTTTAAATCTGTCTCATGTTTTAGGGAAGATTGATTATACATTTTAAAATCCTTTAAAATTAAAATGTTGCATTTTTAATGAAGAATAAGGATATCATTGGCATATTTCTTGATACTATTATCAAAAAGTGTCACAGTACCGCCAAACACAATACATTCCTACCACCAGTAGAAAAGTATACATAGGTGAGGAGGGATTAAGTAGTTGTCAGTCTCTGTCTTTATCCCCCTTGTTAAATTCTTGCTCCTATTCCATCTGATGTCTACAAGTGTAGGCTCCATATTGCTAAAAATAAGATTTTTGACAGTCACATGACTATAACATAAGGTGGGGTTGGCTTGTTTTCCTTGTTTTTCAGGGGTCCAACAGGCAGGATGTATATGGGATTGCAGTGAAGGTTATTGGCTATACAGATACTACATCTCAGGAATCACCTGAACTGGAAATGATTGGAGTTTAGGAGAGTATTCAGGGTAAATATGATCTTCATTACCCAAATTTGCACTAAGCACCAACTATGGAGGAGGGCTGATGTGAGGAACTTTAGCTGGATGGACCCATTCTCTGATCTGGTAGACCTGCTATTATTCCTTAAGAATATCTAATAACACAATATCATGAGTCTCCTGTGATAGGAGAATGGCATCCATCAGCTCAGAAAATGAGCTGAAGGAAAACCTCAGGATGCTTCACGTCACACACACACATGCAGTAGACTTGAGTGCAGTGGTTATGTCCAGGATTGCTGAGTACCCTCAAATAAATGGCCCAAGCCCTCTAATCCAATGTGCTTACTGTGATGTAGATAACATTGGCTACAATGATGCACTTACCGGGCATGTGAAGGACAATCAGGGAATCAGGCCCAGCCAGCATGGGTTCATGAAATGCAGGTCCTGCTTGACCAACCTGATCTCCTTCTATGACAAGGTGACCCACCTAGTGGATGAAGGTAACGCTGTGGACATCATCTACCTGGACCTTAGTAAGGCCGTTGACAATGTTTCCCACAGTATCCTGCTGGAGAAACTGGCTGCCCATAGTTTGGACGGGTGTACGCTTTGCCGGATGAAGAACTGGCTGAATTGCGGAGCCCAGAGAGTGGTGGTGAATGGAGTTAAATCTACCTGGCGGCTGGTCATGAGTGGTGCCCCCCAGGACTCAGTTTTGGGTCCGGTCTTGTTTAACATCCTTATCAATGATCTGGATGAGGGGATTGAGTGCTTTCTCAGTAAGCTGGCAGATGACACCAAGTTGGGCAGGAGTGTCGATCTGCTTGCGGGTAGGAAGGCTCTGCAGAGGGATCTGGACAGACTGGATCGATGGGCCGAGGGCCAACTGTATGAGGTTCAACAAGCCCAAGTGCTGGGTCCTTCACTTGCGTGACAACAACCCCATGCAAGGCTACAGGCCTGGGGAGGAGTGGCTTAAAACTGCCCGGCAGAAAAGTACCTTGGGGTGTTGGTTGACAGCTGGCTGAACATGAACCAGCAGTGTGCCCAGGTGGCCAAGAAGACCAACGGCATCCTGGCTTGTATCAGGAACAGTGAGGCCAGCAGGAGTGGGGAGGGGATCGTGCCCCTGTACTCAGCACTGGTGAGGCCTCACCTGGAGTACTGTGTTCAATTTTGGGCTCCTCACTACAAGAAGGACACTGAGGTGCTGCAGTGTGTCCAAAGAAGGGCAATGAGGCTGGTGAGGGGTCTAGAGCACAAGTCTTACGAGGAGTGGCTGAGGGAACTGGGGCTTTTTAGTCTGGAGAAGAGGAGGCTCGGGGGGGACCTTATTGCTCTCTAGAACTACCCGAAAGGCAGTTGTAGTGAGGCAGCTGTTGGTCTCTCCTCCCAGGTAACTAGTGAAAGGACAAGAGGCAATGGCCTCAAGTTGTGTCGAAGAGGTCTAGATTGGATATTAGGGATAATTTCTTCACTGAAAGAGTGGTCATGCATTGGAACAGGCTGCCCAGGGAGATAGTGGAGTCACCATCCCTGGAGGTTTTTAAAAAATGTGTACATGTGGCTCTTTAGCATATGATTAAGTAGGAATGGTGGTGTTGGGTGGATGGTTGGACTTGATGATCTTGGAGGTATTTTCCAACCTATCATTCTATGCTTCTATGATTCTGTGATTCTATGATGTGATAGAAACAGATGTATGTTGGAGATGTGATAGCCCTTAAAAAATCCTTATCTATATCCTCATTTACTCATTGGTTTTTGCTTGTTCAGTGGGAGAGTGTGGTTTTGCTATGTGATATAGCAAAGTCCAGCTCTTACCTAATTGCATGTTAGCACACAAAACGCTTGCACCTCAAGCACTCAGAACATGAAAAAAGACAGGCACTGAGTGGAGAATTTAAGTACAGGAAGATTAAGTGACTTGCCCACAATTATCCCAGGAGTCTGTAGCAAAGCTATGGACTAACCCCTGCTTTCAAGCCCTACCTCTTGCTTCAGTACATCGCTTGCTTTGTTTTCATGTTTTTATCCAGCAGTACTTTGCCTGAGGACAGAGAAATTTCCCAAGTCACTGGATCTTTTGTCAAGGGAGATAGATAACTTCACAGTTCCTCCTTCTCCCCACCTTCTTCCCCCCATTAGCCAATCCAATTATAGAAAATCAAATATCTTGCTAGAGCTGGACAAATTCAATTACACAGGTACTTCTGGGTAAATTTTGGCAGTGAATAGTTTGCTGGCTTTACCCAGCCTTTTCTCTTTAATAAAATACTCCCAGTTAGTCAGTACATCTTGTTATGAAATAAAACAAAACCCCACATATAGATGCAAGCATAGATAAGCAGAGATGTATTCTTCAGACACTTTCTGGGTATACATTTTTTCGGCTGTGTCCCAGGACCTCTATAACACTTTGGGTTTGAACTGTTAAATCCTGTCTACCTCCTCCTGACTGGATGGCAGAACGCAAATCCTGCCTTTCAAAGTTGGGACTCAGCAGGCAAATACTAAAATTACACCTGCTCAAAATATGTTCCTATTTCACCTGGAAAAACATAACATTAAAAATAAGGTATTTCATCTGGAAGCTGCAATTTTTTGTTAAAGAATATCAGAGCAACACCTGGCGTTGGAATGACTCATACTCTTATTTACCTCTGTACATTCAACTCTGTCTTTAGGTTGCATCTCATGTCTCCTCTGCTTTAAAAGGAGCCATCCATCACCAGACTTTAAGTCTGTGTGGGGTTCACTGCCCTCAGAGGAAAAAGGAGACCTCTGGCAATTGTCCATGTAGCCGCATGGGCTTTTCTGTAAAAACTCTGGGGTGCAAAAGCAAAATAATATTTTCCATAGGCATAAAATTATTGTTTATGAGGTTTTGTAGATGGCCAAATTAATGATTGGACAAGTTAAAGGACACACGACAATAACAGAGTGAAACAACAAATAATTTGGAACCTCAAAGAACAGTACCCCATACAACTGTTTTAGAGATCACTGCACCAGTAATCAAAACTCCACACGTACTTCACAGATTTGGGGAAATGCAGACAGAAAACATTGGCCAAACTAACAAAGCCTCCACTGTCTGGAAGTTATAAGATATTGCCTAAAAATGTTTCGATATGTCTTTAAACATTTTTGAAGCTTCATGCAGAAAAATACTACCAGAATTCTCTCCCCCTGAGCCCTGTGGTTGTATTCTTCACCTTACACAACTCATCCAATAAAATGAGACACTGTGCTGGCATTTGAAATGAGGCAGAGTTGATATCTCTCTGTATTCTCTTGGGCAATACTTCTTCCTCTCCTACTCAATTTATTCAAATGGGGTGTAAAGACAGTGGCCCAGCCAAGAAACATGCACCTAAGATGTCTAAAATACAGTATATTAACCATGTCCTCTGGATCCCTTCCAAGCTGGTTCAGTTACTAGGCTTGTTTCATAAAGGAAATGGGTGCTAAATGCAAAAAATGAAAAGTGAAATTACACAGAAGGTTATTTTTCAAACTGCTTTAAAGATTACAGCCAGATAACACAAAATCAGTCATCTCCGATTTCAGTGACTGAACTCATTCTTCTCCCTTGTTTCTTCCAGGCTGGGCAGAGCTGCTGAGAGCTGTTAGATAGGTTACTCAATCCTACCCAAGTAAAAGATGTTACACTTTTTTTTTTTTTAAAAGAAGTGTTCCTAGTCTATGAAACCAAAATTTTGACAATTTAGGAGGAGGAGGGGAAGGGGGAGAATGGGATTAGACTTCTATTGGGTAGCAACATTTACAACTGTGAGGATTAAAATAAAAAAAATCCTAGAGCTTCAGAGTGGATAAAAGCTTTATTGCTTCAGTGCCTAAACCAGCTTCTAATTAATGGGGTTTAGGAAGACTTTGCCCTTATGAGTATGTTATCCCCATAGCTGCCCACTGAAGGGTGCCCTGCCTGTTGCAGAGGAGCAGATGGTATTGACCACTGTCTGAGACAGACTACTGAAAGAAGACTGACTGTTGATCTGCTCCACTACATCTGTGCATCTAATCTAATCTCATCTAATCTAATCCTAATGCATTTTTCTTATATTTCTCAAAAACCCCCAGGTTTCTACATAAAATATTTTTTTAACCAACTCCTCAATCTCATTTGAAAGTGGCCTTCGGTTTTGAGACATCCTCCCACCTTATCAACCCAGCTATGAAATCTTCATCCTGAAGAGTGATGTCATCCATTATGGGCATGACATTCTCACAGTCTGCTGTCCGGAGTAGGGTTCAGTTACAAATGCTTCAGTGTGGGAGGAAACCCTCCTACCAGGTGTGGACCAAAAGAGGGTTGTTTGTCCAGAAAAGGTGCAGGGTGACACACAAGTGTGTTTCAACATTATAGAGTCAAGACAAGCCATCTGTGACGAGGTGTTTGAGGATGTTGCAGACTGTAGATGAGTGATCATTCCTGGGACACAAGATATAAAGAAGAGTCTGTGACTTGTACAACTGGGTATAAATCATGGCATGATTTTTTTTTTCTCCCACCAGTCAAACAGTCAGTGTTTTAAAGAAGACTTTGTCATATTTAATAGTGCTGTCAACCTTGCAGTTTTTCTGGCTTATTAATAAGAAATTCCAAAATGACACTATTAACCACCCTTCTTCCAGTGTTGGGTGAAGTCAGCCAGTACAGAGTCTTGCCCAAGTTGGGATGAAAGCCTTCATGTTGCAAAAATGATAAGCTAAAGTAACCCCCAGGGTAACTGCAAGAGAGTTGGGAAGCCAGTCTGCCACCTACCTTGAAAGCGGCAGTTACAGAGGAGTGAGTTTTAACCCTTGAGAGTAGATATGGACGTTAAGGAAAATACAGGTTGAGGTCCTTCTCAAAGTAGATCATTTATATTCTATATATTGCTGCTGCTTATTTTTTCCTCTGGGTGCCATCACTGTGTGAAGATTCACAGAGTTAACAGGAAATATCCTCTCAAACCAGAGCAAGAAAACACTTGAGGAACTTGGTAGATAAAGTTGTACTTTTTTTTTCCCACTTTGTTGAGAGGTTTATTCTGCGATAAACAGTATGGCAGGAATTCATACAGACAAGTCCAAACTAATACCAAACTCCAGCCACAGCAACTACGCGATCTGCATAGTCAGAGTCTGCTTCTCATTCTGTGAGAAATGACTGCCCTAACAGATAACTTAGCTTTAATATTTGCTATTAAGAAGCTATAGTGATGAGATGGTGCATGTTTGCCCTGTGCATATAGTCAGTTTCTATTGAGTTTGCATATGGTCTTTTGCCCCATTCACCAGGCCATCTTGCAACAGAGAAACAAGGAAGAATAAAAAATCCTTCTCTGTCCAGAAGGTTCAAAAAGCGTCTCACAGCTGGCTGGAGTCAAAAGGGTAGGTGTTGTTGTTTTTCAACTCTCAGACATAGATTCCTCTCATTCAGACTCTTTCATTTCAGTCTTTCGACGCAGGTGATTTGATCTTACATGAAAAAATAGAAAGCGTCTGTTTAGAGTTAAAGATATTTTTGAGAGTCACAAGCACCCGAACAACCAGTTTCAACTTCCATGGGGTCCTCCCTGATGCTAGCTTTATTTTTTATTCATCCCGGTGTTGACCTGGTTAATTGTGCATTGAAAACAGCACCGTTTGCACCATTAACATTGGGCTCATCTGTTCTATCAACAGAGGAACTTAACTTAAATGGATGTAAAATGCCTTTCAGCTGAAACTTGCCATGTGAGATCTCATTCCAAAATAGATTGTTCTCCCCACAGTTTGAAGAATAAAGAAGTTAAAAAAAAAAGAATGGTTTCCCCTTTGAAAAATATAGAGCAACTCACAATATCAATAACAAGTATATGAAAGGGAGAGAGTGAAATTTTGCTAGTGTTCAGATAATTCAACAAATGTTTGATTCAGCATTCACTGAAGTCAGCAGGATTCTTTCCATTCTCTCCCTTGTCCAATTGCAGCATCATTAGTCACGTTACGTCTGACTGTTGGGCATCTACATCTAGTATTGCCCTCTCAATTGCAGCACACAAAAATAGAAAATTGGAGAACTCAGCTTTCCGCATCAGCACCTGAGAAAGGGGACTGAGTGAAACTTCCACCTCACTCACCCAATTACCTTCTTGCCCAGATGCACAAAGTTTTGAGCACCTTTCCTTCAGTTTGGGCAGTATTATCTACTGCATAATATTTTCCAGATGATGTTGTGAATGGTAGACCTTCATAGGCAAGATGCACAGCATGTTGTTCCTGAAGCTGTAACCTTTGCATTTCCTGTCTTTTTGCTGCTTCACATTTGGAACATTAACATTGCATTAACATAGGGATGGGTTGTTTAATATTAGTATGTGGTCATTTGCAGATCAGTTTGCGAAGCACTTTGGGATCCTTCTGGACGAAAGGTACTATATAAATGTCAGTCATTATTACTATCATTATTATCGTTATTATCGCTATAAGTTCACAAGGAGACAAACAGCTGCATTAGAATAACACTGGGGGTAGATTTTTCAGAGCCACAATGGAGATTTGAGCTGTGTATGAGTGCCATGAATACACAGTTAGTGGCAGTCTTCATGGATTACTCAGCACGGAGTGCTTTGGCCTTGTGTAAAGGAAGGGTAGTTTCAGATCTACAACTCCAGTCCTTAAACCAGTGTATTTATGTACTGCCAGATAATTTCACCATCCTCCTTTCCTACCATGAAGGATTATTCATATCAGGGCATGTGATGGGGAATGTTGTGGGAGGTTATGGAAGGAAGATTTGTGGAAGTCTTGGAAGGCTGCAACTGGACCAGGATTTGCAGGAGGTTTTGACCCTGTTGCATGACTTGCATATTCCAGGATAGCAGTGGAGCTGCTCACCTTCTCCATAATTCTGTGCAAATTCATCACAGAGCAAAACCTTTCCTCCAGATAGGTGATGAAAGGAAGTCAAGAAGCAATCTTTCTGGCATTTTGAAAGATACAGCGTGTGTCAGAATAGAAAATCATTTGCTGGCCTCTCAGAAGGAGGTTGTATACTTTACCATTATACATTCCCAATCTTCTGCGTTGGAGCCTCCTGTCTGCACCACTGTTGTATGAGAGATTACTGCCCTTCTCACCTGTACCAACAAACTTGCTTGTCTGTATGAACTTTAAATAAAATCCATTGCTGGTGACATTCCTATTTGGGATTGGGGGACTTGGAGAGGGTGGGTTTTTTTTTTAATTTGAATTCTTTTATTTTTTAATATTTGATGTTTTGCGAATGGACCATTTCACGGACAGTTAAGCTGAGATGTTTTCTGAGGGCTCTGCAACGGACGGAGTTGTGCTGTGAAACCATGCCCCAAGTTAAGTGTAGAAATATAGCCCTAAATTTTTAGTGCCTCTATAGATTGCAGTTTTTACTTTTAATATTGTAATTTCATGCCACAGTCTTTCCTTCTCTTGGCAAAGCTAAAAGCCAAGGGTTTGGCTCAGACCAAACATCACATTTTAAAACATATTATAAAGCAATTGACTGAAACCAGACGTTATTGTTGGGAGGTTGCATGGCTGAAGTGGAAATGACTGTAAAGCTTACTTACCTACCTACCTGGATATACATGGATCCAGGGCTCATTTTATAACATAATAGTCTGTAATGATATACCAGAACTGATTTAGGTATATCAGACCCTGTTTTTGAAAACAATAACAGAAATAGCTACTGCCCTAGCCATATGCCTTAGTATTCAGGCACCAACTTCCAAACAAAATTAACCCTCGATCTGGATTTTAAAACACCTAATTTTAGTCTAGATTCTTAAGAAACAGGATTTATGCAATCAGCCTCTTTGTGTTCCTGTCCATCTGTTCCTCCTCCTCAGGAACTGTGGAACCACTAAAATTTGACTGATCTGTGGCATATTTGGGGTGTCCGGTCAGGTGTTGGATTTTTATGTCAGTGGAGATAAAGCAGCATGAAATTCAGCCCTTCCAAGTGACTTGGATTACTACTTACTTTAAAGGAGAGACAGATCATGTTACATTCTATGTGCTAATGAAAAGGCAGATGCTACCAAGATCCTGCTGCTTTGCTGGGCAGAAGCATCCCAGACTGCATTCCTCATGGCGTACTCTAAAGAAAGACAATTTGAGATGAGTGGTGCCCATGGCATTAGCCACATTGAAGTAAATCAAGGCTAAACTGAGGGCATACACCCATTTCCTCAGTTTACCAGGAAATTTCTTCACTTCTCACTAAATCAGGCAAGATTAAGACCCATGTGAATACCATACAGTCAGAAGAAGGGGAAAGAACCAAATAACATTTACTTATTTTTTTGTGATAATCCACCTGTCCATATGGTATTGTCTTATGATTAGAGAGAAAACCACTTGAGACAGGAATTTGTTTTTCTTTGTTTTCTTTACAGTGCTGATCATAAAAGGGTGTTGTTTCACATCTGGAGTTCGGTGTGTTCCTTTGATATCGATAATTTAGATTTTTTCAACTGGGCTCAATTAACCCTCTGTCCCTTAATTTTCCAATTTATAAGACAGAGCTAATAAATATCTCCCACTTACAGAATTGCTATTCAAAATTAACATATGCACCACTGCTTTGCAAAAATAAAAGCCCTTTGTAAGTGCAAAGCAATTATTGAAGATGCATTTAGAGAGGTATGATGATAGATAACCGTACACAAAAATCTAACTGCAAATCCCAAATGCAACTATGTAGCAACAGCATATTTCTTTAGTAAAATTTATGGATTAAGAGACCAAAAGGGATTTGGATTTGGAATGGATCAAGCCCCTCCAAGGTTTGTATTAGCCATGTATTTCTGATATAATCCCACTATCTTCACAGTATTTTCGTGTTCAGCTTGAAATACAGCAGTCTTTTTCCCATCTCTTCAATGATTCCTAGAGTGCAAAGTTGTTGATTACAATTCAGATGTTAATTGAGGAACTGGAGGATGAGTGAGGGTTTTTTTGCAGTGGGATTTTTTTGCTGGGGAAAAGAGGTGGCAAAGGATGTTTTTGACAAACAGATGCCAATTTAATGCTGCTACGTACACTATTCCTACTCTCCCCTGCAGGGGCTTCCTTTTACAATCCCACAATGTGCTAGTTTCCAGAGGCTATGCCTCTGATTATCTCAAAGTTGACAGCATTTCAAATAGTCAGTAACCCTGTTTTAAAGTAAGCTGTGGTGATTGGTTGAAAAATACAGCCTCAAGGCCTCCTGATCCAGGAAGCCACTTACACACATGACATCTTCCCCATACCCTCACTTCTTCAGATCCAGTCAATACCAGTTTCTACCATGATAGTGCCCTCGGGAAACAAAAAAATTAATAATAGCTAGAAAAATGTGAAGTTAATTGATGCTTATTTCATTATTCGATGAAAACTGTAGTTGCCCGTGATAGAACTGCAATAGTATTTCTCTTCCTCTGTCTTCCCTTTTGGCACTGCACAATCTTTGGGTCAGAGAAAGTGATTGTCATATGGATTTGATGAGTCTATGTTCTAAATTAACACTTCTTTTGGGAAAACAAGAGCTTTCCCCCAGTACACAATTCTTTTCTTGCTTCATATCTTGAACATGCCTTATAGAAAACTGAAGCTGATTGAGAGATTTTAAGACTTAGAAATTTAACTCCCAGTTAAAATAAACCACACTGTAATTTTAGTCATAGTTTGTCTAGTATGACATTCTGTGGTGCCTTTACCTCCTAAACTAAAATGTCCACTGTCATCAAAAGTTTTTTCCTTTTTTCTTCTAATAGGTAATAACAAAGGGCAACAGACTTTTCCTAACCTTTCTATGTAGAAGCTACATATGTAGAATCCCTAAATCCATTCCTGAAATAAGGGTTTCAAGTCCCCAGCTAATTTTTTTTTACTGTTCTAAATCCATCACTTTTTGTCAGTATTCAATCTGGCAACAGGGCAGTAGGAAAAACCACTGTTTTGAAGTACATCCTCAGTAAAGCCATATGGATAAGTCACTTTTGTATCTTTTTCCTTAATAAGCGTTCATTCCTGCAACTCACAATCTTCTTGATCCAAGGAATCATACAGGGAATTTGCCATGCTGGAGGTATAACTTGAATTCTTCTGGTGTGTTGCTGTTATTGTGTTGTAGATATGTAGTCTTGCTTTCTATCTGTTATAGTTGTGAGATTACGCTTGGGGAAGGAAGGGGAGGTGAATGTAGGACCTTTGGGAGGAAAGGAACATTTGAAGGAGGAGAACGTGGAGACAGCATGTTCCAAGCATAACAGGGACATAAAAAGGAATGAAACATCATTTTGGACAAGAAGAAAGGAGGCAAGAAGACAAAAATGTTGAGTTGTTGGCAAGCACTAAATCAAGGAGGTGGGCCTTGAAGTCAAGGACAATGCCTTCCATTATATCAATACAATTAATGGCATCCTTATGTTCAGTTATTTGCATTAACAGCAAAGTTAATGCAGGCAGAGATCAATGCTGAGATTAGCGATATCCAAATCAACATGCTTTTAAGCAAATTATTTCCACTGTCTGTGTCCCTCCCCTGGTTAGTAGCATGAATCTTTGGTGGTGTCTGCAGCTCCATCATCAGATGTCTCTTAAGGGCTGCTGTCTCTTAAATATAGTCATCTTAACATCAGTAACACTTGCACAGTAAGTGGGAATACCAGGTCAACAGATCCACTCTCTGTGTGTGTCTTGTACATCAGCCATGATGGCCAGAAGCAAAACTTTAAATTTTCATTAGTTAATATTGCTATTATTATTGAGAATATTTTAATTTCCTTTTTCTGCTTTCATCTGTCACACAATCTGATCTGCTTATTTCTTCTACCAAAATGACACTGCTATCTTGTAGCATCAAATGTAAATAAATAAATCACACAAAATCCTGTAAGCCACCTCTAGCATGTTGCAAAGGCAAAGCAATCAGGCAGTCGTGGTCAGTAGTAGCGCAATAATATGGTGGCAACATGCTTCAGACGACAAAGTGTTTCCTGCCAACAGGAGGCCTGGGAACATAAGGCCTGCAGGAGCAACTTCAAAAAAATGCCTTTGGAGGGAAGCTGGTGAGAATAAAGCTAAATGTGGCAGTAGTAAAGTATCCCAAGAACTTCCTAAGGAAAACATCCCTGACAGATGCAACCCAAAGTGTTCTGCACCCAGTCCACAGTGAAAATAATTTCTTAGTCCTAGGTTCCTGACTGGGTATTGATCCCCATTCAGCTATTCCCATATATTCTTGTCTGTCTCTGGGTCCTCTTATAGAACTTAGAAATTTTGCTAATTTGTTTTTGCCCTTAAGAAATTTTGCTAATTTGTTTTTGCCCTTACAAACACTTGGACTTTACAGACATTGAGTGCCTTTTGGCACTTCGAATGTATGCAATTACCAGCGATGGTGCTTTCTACAGATCCACAGAGACCACGCCCAGATTATTCAAAGTAGCCGCTGGCAACTCTAGGCTGGAAAGATGTTGGCAAGGGCTGATCAAAGTATTTTTGACAACCTTTTTCTACTGAAAAATCATGTTTGTAAAAAGATGCATCATTTTTTTCAGAAACAAATCATCAGGGAAGTCTCTTAGATTCAGGCTTGAATTTCTTTTGAAAATTAGTGACAGTGAGACAAAGAGAACTCTGGAATAATAGGCTTTCAGGAAAGTATCCAAACAATTCCCTTTTGCTAATCAATCAGCTGTTCCCTAACATTTTCTTCTGTCTCTCTTTTTTAATCATTACAATAAATCTGTAGACTTTGGGAACTAGATTTTCAGTTTATTAGCAACCATGAAATTAGAAAATTGAAGAGGATCCTTTAAGAAGTATCTTCTCAAATACCATTCTGTTGGAAGACACGAAAACAAGTTAATCTGAAGTGCAGATCATTGACGAGATAGTTTTGCTGGGAAGAATAAAATAAAATTTTAGTTCTATAGCAAAGACAGCAAACAGACGTCCAGAGCCCCAGGCTTGCATATGAACGGAGCAGCAGTGATATCAGTACACTTTCTGATGGCTGAATGGGCAGGTGGACTGTGACATGTAATATTATTGATATCAGGTAGTACTGGATAAGCATTTCACAAAGAAATCTTGACTAATTAAATACCATGGCTTTGCCACTTTAAGGAACTGTGTAACCTACTTAGATTCTAATTCCCCTAATTTCTAGACACCCCACCACCTCCCTTACAACACAGCAAACTCCCCCCCCCCAAGCCCAGGATATTTCATGGTGCCAAGATTTCTTTCTTGCAACCTTTTTCTTTCCTGATAGCCCCCCAATACTTGCTAGACTATTACGGAAAGCCAAAGGAAGGTGAAGAAAAAGTCTTTGGGTTCTGGTTTAATTCAGAGCACCTGCTATCTTCCTGGATGCCAGAATTGTATAGCCTTGTTGGGAGCCAGGATGTAATAGCCTTGTGTCTGATAAATAGCAGCACTAAACGTGCTACAGCAAAGGTTTTCTGTACTATAATAATTGTGGGTGCTGACTTGGTGCGATATATCTTTGCCAGCTTGTAGTGATAGAATAAATAGCTGTTTTTAACTATAGGATCAGGACAAGGTAATGCAGTGATTGAGGGAAAATATCCAGCTAAATGTAGTCTGTCTCTGACACCTCGTCCTTCCAGCTAGTCCTACCTGTGCTGGGGAATGAGTGATGGACTCCGCTGCATTAGCATCCAGTGCTCCTCCTGCACCCCAGTGGAGCAGGTTTACCATAAGCATGCATTGTAGGGGCTGTATCTGCCCTCAGGATGGCTCCAAGGCAAAGAGGAGGAGACTGAGAGGAGGCTGAGAAACCAGATGTCCCAGGGAGCTGTTGAAGGGGAAACTAATCAAGGTCACCAGTTCACAGTTTTTGCAATCTGGTCATTCTTTGTTGGCCAGCAGAAAATTAATGTGAGCCCAGCCCAGCTCCTCACAGGATTTTCCTCCCACAAAAGGGTGCCAGAATGACTGGTCACCATGTTGACAGTCCTGCAGAGACCAGGATTGAGAGGGGTCTCGTTATCTAAGCTAATATTAACCACTTTTTTTCCTGCCCACACTTGGGATATTTTATCTTGTTCAGGTGGTTGTGGGGTATTTCACACAGTCACTTTCTTTCCTACTGTAGTTTTTCCTGGAAATAAAATAAACAGAACTCCAGAGAAGATCTCACATTGATACTGTGCTTCAAGGGACAGCCATTGGGAAAAGTCAGGCTTTGCAAAGTGGTGTCAGGGAAAAGGATTCTTTTTGGAGGGTCGGCTTGGGATATAGGAGATAAAGGTTTTCCTTCCTGGGCTCTGGAGTTTTACATAACTCAATTTCTTACAAAAGTCTGCATTACATTAACAGTAACTCTAGCAAGGGACCTTTGGAGCACAGGTAAGGATACAAGGGGAGAGCCCTTGCTTCAGCTTGACTGTCACTGCAGCTAGCCAGGGTTAAATGGGGCTAAGGAAGGTTAAGTCTTTGGCTCCCAGACACATTGCCAGACAGATGTTGACCCAGGACCTCCCACCATTCCCTACGCCATGTTGCATTCACTCTGCCCTGCTTTGCAGACTATTTTTCTTTCCATCTCTCTTTGCTATGGCTTTGTTGGCTCTTGCTGCTTCTATTGAGAGTACAACTTGTGTAATTTACCTCTTTCCTAATGAGGACATGGAGGCCTGGCTGCAGCTAATGGCACCAAATTAGTTCACCTGCACTCTGAGCACTGGATCTCATTTACCAAAACTGGACTGCATCTGTGGGAGCTCCTGGCAGACTTTAAGGTGCACACATTGGAGATGTGGCTGGGAGGTCAGGAAAGTATTCAAATGTGAGTACAGGGAGGGAAGAGCCTTCCCTTGGCAGAGAGTTAGGGTGTTTGAATTCTAAGTTGATTTCTCTACGACAGTGAATGCCATACTCTTCTGGGTCTGCCTCAGTTGGACTTCAGAATAAACTACCCTCATCCAGGACTAGTACTGCTAGAGAGAAAAGGTCTGCTTGAACAGCAGATCTGATAATCACTATACATGCCTCCTTTTCATGCATACAAGCAGTGTGTTTCAGGTAGGCCAAGGAAGCCAGTACTTTGTTGAGTTTTTTAGTGACTTGTAAGTGTGTTTTTCATGCAGCTAGGAAAAAGAGGTAACTAGAAAAATCTCAGAGAGGAGAAGTGAGGCTTTGGAACTTTCACCAGGCAAAAAAAAAACAACAAAACAAAACCCCACAAACAAAACCCGCAAAATACCTAAAATGCAGCAAAAATCTTCTACCAGAGCTTCCCCTTTAAGGAATCAAAGCCTATGGATTATACTAGAAACCTTTTAAAAGGTAGGAAATTACTCTGTGCCAGACTTGAGCACTGTCACTTTACCCAAGGTGTCAAACTTTTCATGAATTTGATCAAAAAAGTGCAGGAATTGAAGGAATTTGCAAGGTATTTAAAATGTGGCTGTTGATTGTTGGATGAGAATTCCATCCTTACATACTGTCTGTGGGGTGAGGAATCTCAGCTGAGGTGTAGTTTCATGTTTGTGCTGTGCACATCAGTCTGAAGTAAATTCAGTGCTACTCTGGTAGGACTTTTTATGTAAGAAGATATGTACTAACCTGTGGAGTCAGATAATGATTCCCAGACTAGTGTCTTGTCTATCAGTAGCAAGTGACACATACGTAGGGAAAAGGTATGAAAAAAAAAGTGTAGCCTGCCAGTGACAACCCTGATTCATGAAACATCTGTATTTCACACAGTGCTGCCACATCTGGAAGGAGTTCCCATCATCACACACAAAAATTAGTCATGTTGACTAGCCTTGCTCCACAGGCAGTGGAGAGAAAGTGACATCTCAAGAAGACAGGAGCTATCTTACCCTAAGATATGTAACATTTCCAGGCACAAAGCATATCATACTTGAATTGAAAACTCTTCATAACTGTTTTCTGAGCAAAGTGCTTAACATATTTGAAGACTATTTTCGTATCCTTACTCATTCTTTTCTTCTGGACTGTAAGCAGGCACAATTCTTTTTACTGTTTCTTATGGCTAGTGTTTTTTCAGCCTCTAACTCTCCCTCCTCTGAATTCACTGATCGATCCACATATTTCTTGAAGTACAGTGCCCAAACTTCAGTTCAGCAGAGGCTGTTTCAGTGCAAAAGGACTATAAAAGCTGTTCTCCAATTATGTCTCCTGTAGTGGAGTTCTAGCCACTTTAAGAGGCATAGTGCACCGCCCTGTGCTTAAAGACTGTGCCAGGGCCACTAGAGGATATTAAATATTTCATTCATTGTTCTTGTTGTTTTTCCCATCACACTGTATGATTTCAGCATGTTCCATAGCCTAACAGAGCTTGCTTTATATAATAAAGACTAGTTAATGCAAGGCAGAAAACCTCTTGCATTGATCCAGTGGTCTTTTCTGGCCTTAGATTTTTTCAATTTTTTAATGCCTTTACTTGCCTTTCTAATCCATACATATGTGTCCACATACATGATGTATGTTAATGTACACACCTACCTGTATATTTATCCTTATAGCAATCATTGCAGATATTTATATCACAGAATCACAGAATCACAGAATAATAGGGGTTGGAAGGGACCTCTGTGGGTCATCTAGTCCAACCCCCCTGCCGAAGCAGGGTCACCTACAGTAGGCTGCACAGGATCTTGTC
>Ga0065711_1004113_pt1 | contig 27683 bp, 17 predicted proteins | sample Hoacrofraction12_FD_59098 | JGI IMG/M metagenome (GOLD analysis project Ga0065711, IMG submission 59098) | Hoatzin crop microbial communities from Cojedes, Venezuela - Epithelial fraction 12 v2 (version 2) | ecosystem: Host-associated > Birds > Digestive system > Esophagus > Crop | place...
TCTCCATCCTTCCTGTAGCCCCTTCAGGCACTGGCAGCTGCTCTAAGGTCACCCTGGAGCCTTCTCTTCTCCAGGCTGAACAGCCCAAGCTCCCTCAGCCTGTCCTCATAGGAGAGGTGCTCCAGCCCTCTGATCTTCTTGGTGGCCCTCCTCTGAACCCGCTCCAACACATCCATGTCCTTCCTATGTTGGGGGCTGCAGAGCTGGATGCAGGACTCCAGGTGGCGTCTGACGAGAGCAGAGTAAAGGGGCAGAATCCCCTCCCTGGCCCTGCTGGCCACGCTTGTCTTGATGCAGCCCAGGATACAGTTGGTTTTCTGGGCTGCAAGCGCACATTGCTGACTCATGTTGAGCTTCTCATCCACCAAACATCAAATTTTTACACTGCTTTCTTCCCAGTAGAAGCAAAAAACTCTGCACCATCCATCCCAAAGACATGTTTTTTTCTACTCCAAGAGATTGCAATGTCTTCCAGAAAACAAAACAAATTTACACCCTCCTATACTCATTTAGCCACACCTGGAGCCCCAGCTTCCTGTTCAGCATCACTGTTAGAAAGCTGCCAGCAGAAATCCAACAACCTTTCTTATGTTTGCAGCAGGAAGGAGGAGATTTCTCTACTTACTTTTTGAGTNTCTAAACTGTATCTATGGAGAAAATTAAGGCTGAATCTTACAACACTTNAGGAAGTTTTTACNAAATAAGAAAATAAAAAANAAGAAAACCCCACTGACACCTGTGTCCTCTGTATTCAGGTCACTACTAAACTTACACACGCAGAACCGGGTACTTCGAGTACAGCTACTCCTGCCTCCCACTCCCCTCGCTGTCCTCTGCCTTTCCACTTGCTGAACTGGAGCTTCTCCAGGCAATGTAAACCAGTTAGTATTTTCAGCTGATGCTAATGGATACCTGACACGAGTCTGCAGCATTAGCCATGTCCAAATCCACATAATTTCAAAATTGTCTTACCATACCCCAGCTTTACCCCTTTACGCGAGTACAATCAGACTCTTAAATGTAAAGAGAGGCTTTGATTTAAGGATTTTTTTTTTGCCTAAGTGTTGTCTTTGCCTGTATTGCAAACTGGAAATACTCTTGGAAACCTTTGCTGAGAGAGGGTATCCTATAGCAATTAAGGTGTCTCAATGGAGCTGTATAAAACACTTCAGGAAAATGGAGTAAAAATTGTGAAAGACTGAAATATTCATCTCCTGACATCTGCTGCACAGGTTATATGCTATTTTACTCTTTCAATGCCTATAATCTCTCTATGTACAGCAGTTTAAAGTCTGTTCTGTTTTAAAGTAGAAAGGTACAGCTTTTTTTCACACCCCATTTACTGGCCAGCTGGAACTGCAACGCCTGTTCCTGCTCATTTATGAGAGTTTAGAGGAGAGGGTTGTGGGCAGCGCCCCAGTTTAGCTTCTCTGTGAAAAAATGTTGATAGGAAACAAGGGGAATAACAGCTGTAAAGATCTTCCTTAAAAGGCAAGACAGGTCTTATGAATGAGAACTGCTCTCCTTAACTTCATTTCACAAACAGCCTTCTCAAGGCCAAAATCACTCATTCAGAAAGGATCGCAGAGACCAGCCAGAACACGCTGCGTGGCCTCGGAGTGTTCTTCACACCACGGGTGGGAAGCTGCAGCAAAGCCTCAGACTCAAGACCTGGGCCGAAACAGCATTAGAATGCTATTATAGGACACAGCACTACAGTTGTGGAAAAGGAAAGTGCGTAACAGCAGAAAACAAATCCAATTAAGACACCATTTTAGAAACTGTTGTGGCTCACATATTAAAAATGCAACAAAGTATTGTTGCTCTTTTTTAAAGGCAGGGGTTTATTGTTTTCATTTTTAAAGGGTGCACTTGGTATTCTGTCTGCTTTATGCTGCACAGTGTCATTTTTTCCTATCTATGTTTCCTCTTCCTTCGACCGCTATCTTTCAGCCACTTCTCCACAGAGCGTTCATTCAAAGTCAACAAGAGGTAAGCCAAGTGTAGATTAAATATTTCTGGCATTTTCTTGTCAGTATTGCCACTATCCTTTTTAAAACAGTCCCTCTGAGTGTCTCTGCAAAAAAACACCCCAGATTTTCACCCCAAGCGCCAGCTCAATGCAGTACCAGGTTGCTTTTTGGCTGACCTGCCAGCCAGCATGATGGTTTACCAGACGCTCTTTGTTTGGACAGTGATTGGTATCACCATCTTTCTGGGTTAATTTTTTGCCCTTCTTTTTCTGAGTATGGGCCAATCTGTTCTATTTTGATGTGTGCAACAACCTGTTTTAAATAAACAAAGAGTGCTCTTAGGTCTTCTCCAGCCTACATTGCAGTCAGCGGGACTGCAGTTGAAGGAAGAGGTCCCACGCTCTGGACTTGGTCCTGGAGCTGCTGAAACAGGACCGCTGGCTGATGCTGCTTCAACAGAGGAGAAGATATCTTCCCATGGATGGAGCGGGTCAGCAGCAACCCTGTCATCCTTCCTCTCCTCCAGCTGGTGGAACTTCAGCCGTGTCCTGGTTGAACCAGGCTCTGCTCCTCACTGCTCACTGTCTGCTGAGGTGGGGAAATGTCTCCAGTTTAGCAGACTGCATTCATGCAGAAGCAGGTACATGTGCAAGAACTGGTGACATATTGCTGGCTGTGAAATCCATGGCACCTCAGATTGTTCTAGGTCTCTCTCTTAAGTGTTCGAGAGAAAAAAAAAAATATATATCTATATATATGAAACTGGAATCTCTAGACAAAAAAAGCTTTTGGAAAAGAGTGGAAATTTGCTTTTCATTAACCTAATTGAGAGAGGAAGGACGGGATTTGCCATGGTTCTCTCCCATCTGCTCTGCAGCATTGCCGAGTTGGAGCGCATGAGTGCTTGGGCTGTGGCGTCTGTCACTGTCCTTCAGCTGCACGAGAGCCGCTCGTACCGCAGTCAGACCTCTGAACTACCCCTGATCTCTACAGAAGCACACCCATGCAGAAGGAGAGCCACAGCAGTGACCAGAATTTCATTTATCTGTCAGGGAGAACGCAGCTGATGAAATATCTATGTTGTTCCCATTCTTCAGAGGAGAAAGTCTATTAAGTGAGAATTTTTTCCTCTAAGAGGTGTCTGCTTTGCTTCAAGCCCAGCATTTTGATTTGCCTGTTCACTGCTGTCATGAAACACGGGAAAAATCCTCCTCAGGAGTGCTGAAGACAATCTTTTGAAACCAAGTTACCACATGTTCAGAAGGAAAAGGAAAGTACTCATGGAACATGTCCCACAGGCTCATAAAAATGTGGTCATTAACAAAGATTAAAAAAAGAAAAGAGTTAAAGTGTGACAGTTACAGCAGGAAAGAAAATGCCAAGAGCTGCTCAGATCTGGAAAAAATGAAATAAAAACCCACCCCAACCTTAAGAGCGGAAAGAACATGAAGGATATTTCTTTCGATTTTCTGTACAAAAATCCTAAAACACATGTTACTTGAAAAGTCTATAGGATGCTTCTTAGTCGCTTCTTAACTTAAAAGTGGCTGCAAATTCCACATCCACCGTAGCCCTGCGAGCTGGTGCGGAGCGGCCTCCTTTGCACCCCCTGTCCCACAGACCCTCGGAGGAGAGCCTGAATGTGTCACAGCTGTACCTTTCTAATTGCATTTCAGTTATTGAAGTTGAGGGCTTGTATTTGGCCTGTGCGTGAAAAACACCAGTTTCCCAGAATGTTTCCCCCACTGGGTGCTTTTTTTGTTAAAAAAAAAAAAAATACAGTATGTTCTAACTCTCTAATGAAAAATGGGAATTTTATACCCTGCTGGTGGCATAATGGATCTGGTAGGCTCCACAAGGAGAAGATATTGTTAGGAAAAGAAGGAACAAGACTCCTGTAAAGACACAAAGAAGGCAGCAGTGTTCTGGAGGACGCAGAGATGCTTCGCGAGTTAAACCTGGGTGGAAAGCTGCAGGCTCAATGACCCGACCCTACTACTTGAAAGGGACCTGGGTTTCAACGCAACATCTGAAGCTCCAGCTGTGTTACACACAGAGGCGTGCTGCCAGGCTTGTGGTGGGAGATGGGCTGTGCATCTCCACTCTCAACACACTTCCAAGTCAGCCAAGCAGCGGTCAGGACCAGATGTGTAATAGCAGCAGGTGGGCTGTGGTTTGCACAGACCCAACGAAGGCCGGAAAGGCACTACAGCATGGGTTTGCACAAGAAAAATCAACAGAGCTTGTTTCAGTTTGATTTCTTTCTCCATGCTTCCTCAGAGTGACCATCACCTCTCTAACAAGGGTGATGTAGCTCAGATATCTCTTTCCTTCTCTGGGGGGTAGCAGGCTGAGGTTTCACCCTCCCAAAGTAGACTTTGAGGCAGCATTGCTCGGCTTCCCTTGCAGAATAGTCTCTGCACAACCATCACACCTAGGAGAGACTTAAACCACACTTGTAATAAAAAACTCCCGAGTTCTTTGGTGTCTTTGGCACCTTTACAAAGTAACTAATAAAAGCATTGGCAAAACAGAAGGCAAATGGCAGCCGGCGAGATTTGGAAGGAACCTTGGCTACAGTTTTCAAAAGTGGAATGACTTTTCCTTCTTACTGCATTTCCTGTGAGATCCTGCCCTTTAATCAAGCACTAAATTTCAATGTAACTTCACCATCCGTTTTTTTTCTCCCTACCATGCCAAAACTCAGTCTGAAACAGCTTGGATAGCACAACCTGAATTTATTTTCCATCGCCCAAGCTAGCTCAAATGCTACTTGGGGCAAAAGAAAGCCATATGCAATAGTGGAAACTGTAGTAGGGTGTGTTACAGATTTTTCTGTAAGAGGGCGTTTATTCAGAGAGCCAAGAAGCAGAGCTCATGCTGTGTGTGGGGGGGATGGACACAACAACAAAACAGAGGAAGCACTTTAAGGACATAATGATTGTGCTCTATAAAAAACAGAAGTCTAGACTTGAGGTCAATTTGCAAAGGCACACACAGGAGGCTGCAGGCCCCCCAGGTTTGAAAAGTTAGGTAAGAAATGTACAGCCTTAGATTATTCTGAATCGTGAAAATCAGCTTACTCCACACGAAGAACAGCAGATAACAAGAAACCCCCTTTTACCAAGACGAATCAAAGCAGTTGGTGCAAATGGTCCGAGATGTAAGCATCGGTGCTGGCGTTAGCCACATTCCTCTCTCCCCACCGCACGGTGGGCAACTGGAATTTACAATTTACAACTGGCAGACTGCTTACATGTTCTCCCAATATGTTAACCGTTGTCTTGATTTGTATTGTTTTTTTTCCTAACATCACAGCTCCTTCGCTAGGCTTTGTTGTGGGCAAGGTTATGTGCATGGCAAAGCTTCCCATATGGAACAGTTTAATTGCTCTGGGATATCAATGCGATCACTGTGGTTTGCAGCAGATGGGGCTTGGTTAGACAAGGAGCCAGTTACCATGGGTGTTTTTACAATTGTTTTACGCAGCTCTCCTATCACCACGTGGAGGTAAAGCAGACAAGTGATGTCTTCAAGGATGTGGAGGCTGGCTAGAAAGGACATGTTGGCCAAAAGAAAGAGGGAATGAAGGAAAGCAGAGGGTTAACAAGTAATGTTCATGGCTATGTTTGAATTTCCACTAGTGACCAGCCCTGTAAGTGCCACCTAGCCACTGAGCTTACTATCAGCCATGAGGTGGCCACTAATTCTTCTCCAGGTTGTGACAGATCCAACCAGGCCAACAGCCAGTGCAGAGACCACAGCCTTATCTCCTTCAGCTGTTTCAGCCCTGCTTCCTCTCTCTCCATGCACCCCCAGAGATCGAGATGTGCTATGCAACAGCATGCATACTAATGTCACCACATGGGCAGAGAAATGTGTTTACAGCCTCAGCACAAAACCCTGGGTTGAAACACCGCGGCCCGAGTTACAGCTTGCAGTCATGAAAAGCAGTTGGAAATCCCTAATGTTTTGCACGTGGGGTTCAGGTTTAGGCCATGGTTGTATTCCACAGCACAAAGGTGATTTGCAGGTCCTCAGCTTCATATTTTCCCTCAGGGTTTCTCCCCTTGCGAAGCAATGCAGCGTGACCCCACTGCCCGTGCGTGCTGATTACCACTTGTAATTTGTGTTTCTCTCTGGGGAACTGCCAACCCTGGCTTCCAAACCACGCTGAGAGAGGCAGAAGGCAGGCAGTGGTGAAAATTAACCTGTTGAGGGTTGAACGCACCCTTCCACTCGTGTGAATTTCTGAAGCAGGCTGCTGGGAAGCACCAAGCATCTGCAGGATCATCGAGGGGACATGGAGCAGGAGAAGGTCAATAAGCTCCAAATGCTCAGGGAGACAGTGTGGAGATGGGAACACTATCGCCTTCCCCAGCTTGGTTCGGAAGAAAACCTACCCTTGGCCCTTCCACGGATTCGGCTAATCTTATATATAATGGAGTCACAGATCTCCTACTCTCAGGGTCAAGGAGCAAAGGAGAGGGCAGGGTCCGGGTAAGTAACAAAACAAAAAATCAGCTGAAACAAAGAAGAGCATTTAGATGAGGAAAAGAAGGAGGAGCTGCGTAAAAGCAATGACATTTTTGATGGAACAAAAAGCATATTAGCTGAAAGCCAAGTGTGGGATCCAGGGAGGAGATTTGACTCATCCCCTTGGATCCGCTCCACTCTTAATAAAACATAAACTGTTCATTGAGAGCGAGCACACGTGTGTGCATGAATCAGTAGCCTGGCGGGTCTTCTTTTGAGAGATTAGACTTCCCGAGCACCAGTCCTCTTCTAGTAAATGTTAATTGTTTATCCAAAGTGGAACAACTTCAAGAGGAGAGGCTGAGGGCTTCCCGACTGCCTCCTCCCTGGGCAAAGCAGTGACAGGAGAACTGGACAAGCTCCTTAACTGCTCCACCATTCAGCAGAGAGGACACACTCACAAACCTCCTCCTCCCCTTCTCGCTGGATAGAAATATTTTGGGGTTTTGTTGGAAAAAAACCTGGAAACCAGAATCCCTCTCATTACTATCTGACTTGGATTTACCCTCGCATTTTTTCAGCTGCAGAGCAGCACCGGTGCTGACCCAGGAAGGAAGGAGCCCTTCCCAGCCCCAGCTCTCCCTGTGGTCCCCAGCCCCGTAACTGCAGCCGCCCATCTACCAGGAGATTCATGCTCTCCTTCAGAACGTGAGCTGACTAGATACCGCGCAGAGGCAACCAGATCTCTACAAGCCCTGCTGAAAGCAGCACCTCGAGTGGCAGCAGGGAACGGCTCCCCTATAACAGCCAGCCACCTGTCTCGGGCTTTGCCGTGGCCACAAAGCCAAGAGCAGTAGCAAGCCTGTTTTAATTAAACTCTATTTAAAAGCACCAAACAGTAACATAACTTACATATATCAGCTGGTCACAGGCAGCTTTTAGGCAGTATGTTTTGAAAAACTTGCTTATGCTTCACACCAGCTGTTTCCCCGCAGGATGAGTCCCTGCTAGCATGCTGAATCCTTAAAAGCAGTGTTTCCCAGTCATTTCAACATCAGAGGACAACCTACCACTGTGGGGGAAGAGAAGCCACCATCCTTGTATCTCTTCTTGTTATCAGTTGCATATTTCACTCGGGCACTGCCAGTCAGGAAAGTTGTGTTCCCATCGCCATGATCAGCGAGTAGGATGGTTTGCTGCCATCGTGTCTCCTACCACCTTCCTACGCCTTATCAGTCACCCATGGACCGCAAACTACGGGCTGCACTAGAGTGCTCTATGGCAAACATTGCTAGCCTCTCGTCGCTTACTTTTTCTTACATGCAGAGAAAGCAGAGATTTGGCTCAATTCGTGACAGGACTGCACTGCTCATCCTGATTTACACCGAGATACAATGTGCGTGCACAGAAAGAAGGTTCTGCCCCAACTCATACACGTACTGAGCTGCAGGAGACCCAGTGCTGCAGCATTCTCAAGCCAGAGGGAAGGCAACAGAGCAGAGGGATGAGAAGGAAACAAGGGTGAAAGCCCCGGCAGCAGAGGACCTGGACTCCAGAGGCACGGACCGCTGCCAGAGGTCCCACAAGAGACTTGGCTTCCAGCGCATAGGGTGGTCTCTGAGTCATCCTGGTCCCTACTGCAGAGATCCCTTCCTTCCTCCTGGTGCTGGGATGAGGAGGGAGCTAGTACTCTCACATACCCAGAAAAATCCTCTGCACTGGGACATTCCCAGTTGCTTTGCAACTCAAACATGTATGAGGAACTCAAAGGGGCAAAATTGCACTGGCACAGTCGGGATAAGGATTTGAGGATCACAGGTTCATAGGAACAGGCACGGGCCATGAGACCATGCAGATTATTTGCAGACCAAGATGAAAAGCACCAGATGGATTGGTTTCCTGTAGTATTGGAGCTCTTCCCCCCACGCTGCACAGTGCCAATGTCGTCTGGGTGCTTCGCATTCCTTTCTAATTCAGCAGATTCAACTTTGTGAGTCATCCAAGTGGATGGCTGAGCTAGATCAAATACAGGGCATGCTTCGCTAAGATAATTACAAAGTCAGTAGAAAGAAGCTTACACCAGGCCCTAGGAATTGCCCGGCACAGCTCTGCTAGATGGAAAGCAGCAGCAGCTTCCACATGAATAATCCTTGTGTTGGAAGGCCTGCCATTAGTCCTCAGCAAATCAAATCCAGGCAGCAGCAGCACACAAGATATATTAACAGACTGAAGTATCTTGAGGGTTCTCTCTTCCTAGAAAACAGTTTTCATTCCTTTAGTTACTGCTTTTTATGGGAATGACAGATGTGCTTGAAAAGTAGGGGAAGTCCTTTAAGTCTTTCTAAACACATACAGGCACAAACCAGCTCTGATCTGGAGCAGAATCGCAGAACCACAGAAAGGGTGAGGTTGGAAGGGACCTCTGGAGGTCATCTGGTCCAACCCCTCTGCTCAAGCAGGGCCACGCAGAGGTGGTTGCCCAAGACCGTGTCCAGATGGCTTTTGAACATCTCCAGGGACTCTACAACCTCCCTGGGAAACCTCTGTCAGTGTTTGGTCATCCTCACAGTAAAAAAGTGATTCTTGATGTTCAGGAGCATGCTGCTAGATTTATTTGGGACCAGACAATGACAGCACTAAGAGCAACCTACCATAACGAATTTCTCTGAATTTCAGAGCTGGTTGAACACATGCAAGAGTTGCCTGAAGAACACCAGTCTGACAACACAGGTACAGGCTAGGCCAATTCTTTGACTGTATCTACTATAAACATATACTACCCACCACGAAAGCATATGAGAACAGATATTATACCCACGCTCCAGATGCACATCACTCCACACATGTTCTGTTCTCATATATATGCACACAATTTACATAGAGTTATGAGTGTATGGGATATATACAAGCTGATGTGCCTTTCCCCATCTTTCTCATTCACACTGAAAGCAAAAGCGGTTCCTTTCTCCAAAGCAATAAAACCCCTCTTAGAGGAAACAGAGCAGACTTGGTAGTCTGGCTTTCAGGCACTTGTATAAAATTACACACACGCTACACTAAAAATCTCCTAATTGTTATGGGAAGGGGGAATACTTGCAACTAAGCTAGATAACTCACAGGTGTAAAAAAAGAAAGAGACTGAATCAAACTTAATATCATATCAAAGTGCATCTGACATTTCTGGCATCCCAAGAAACCTGCAATCACTCTGCAGAAAAATAAAATATTCCAGGTTCCTTGGAAGCCAGCTGCAAAAATCATTAAGGTTTCCTGGAATAACAACGTATTCTCTCATGGCTTAGCTAGACCTGTCAACACCAGCAGCCCTGAGGGATCTCCCATGCTTGCTGGTTACATCCCTCGTCCTCAGGGTCCTTACGTCACGCCATGACGCTTGTCTCCTGGGCAGAGCACAGCTGGCTGAAACTTCCTCTGAAGCCCACCAGGACTGGTGCTGAAATGACCCCACAACTGCCAAGGGGCAAATCGACAGCTCTACTGTGGAAGATGGCTACCTTGGACATCTGGGGCTCTCCATGGGACATGGGCATCCCTCCCTGCCTCCTGCTTCTCCTCTTTGGACACGTCCATTTCTTCCCCTCCTTAACACATACTCTTCCCTCTTCTAAAGCATATTTTGCCCTTATTTATTGCCACTGCACACATAGCCGGTGTCTTCTTTTTCTCGTCTTCCTTTTCATCTGTGGCCACCTGATCTCCTCACCTATGGAAGAGCAGCTCTGTTCAGCACGAATGGAGTAGAACCAGCAAACTACTCTCAGGGCACAGAGCATAACTTACAGCACAGGCAGGGAATCCCAAGGAAAGCACTGAATAATGAGACAATTTACAAAAGCAAGGCACGTGCAGGCTCTATGCCAGCACAATATGCTAGAGCTAAGCCTGATCTAGCATCTACACACATGCTTGCAGAGCTACTTCCACACACCTGGATGATTGAGTTATTATCTCCTTGTAATGAGATGTTCACCTTTGAGTCATCAAACAACCTGTGCAGAATATTAATTTGTGTAATCAAAATTTTAATTACTTGAATTAACAAAGTTTAATTAAATTATAATTAAATTTAATCACATTTCAATTTAAAAATATTACTTTTAATTAAGAAAAAAGATATCTTAATATTTTCAAGTCTTTTCATTTTATTTTACAGTGTTTTCAGAAACACTGACAGCTGGAAGGCTTTCTCTGAGAAGATGATGTTAACAGAAAGACAAAGGGAAGTGCTTAATAGTTTTAGTTATGCTCAAGTTTTCCTAGAAAAGCGGCTTGAACAGAAGCCTAATCTTTTGGTTTTTACAAAACCAAACATTTCTTTGTAAATCCATTTCCAGCTTCTGCAACTGGATCTATACCACCGTCCCTAGAAATGTTACAGTTGTTAGTGAATGATCAAGGGACAGTACATTGCTTTTGGGTGATGCTATTCCCTGTGTCTTTTTTCCTCCAGTCAGATCTCTTTTGGGAAAAAAAAACCATTAGAATTCTTTCTATAGACTTCATGATTATTTAACTGGTACTGAGAAGATGAGGCCACAGTGGTGATCTATTATGCTCCCAGCACAGGCCATAAACATAGTTACAGAAGAATGGCGATTCCATCCTTGCAAACAGTTCAGGGTAGCCCGAGTCCGTGATGAAATTCGAGCTTAAAAACCATCTCCTGTCTTTACAATGAGCTAAGCCAAGGTAATCTTTATTCCTGAGCAGGTTTGAGACAATGACTTGGGAGCCAGCTAACACACTCAGATGCAAAAAGTTTTCATCTCTATAAATTTTTGCTTTTGAAAGCAGATTTCTCTCCAGTTCATCTGGTCCTAGAGATGAAAAAAGAGCATCCTCCTCCCAAATTTGCCCATCCATACTGGAACAAGGTCCCCAGAATGAAAAAGTCTTAGGAATAAGGGTCCCACTCCAATGGTCCAAATCTGGCAGCAGAGTCTGAGCAAATTCACTCTGTATTCCATTTGAGAGGGTTTGGCTTCAGATATCCAAAGACAAACACATCACTGACTAACCTGCTCCACTTATTTTTGCTTCTAAATACCAGGGATAAGAACAGTATTCTTGTCCATCTTTTGGGTTACATTACTGTGACTTTGCAAATCAAGTCGTGACATAAATGTAAAGTGAAAGAGAACTAGAAACGATGAAAAGAATGACTGAGAATTTACAGTTCTTTAATTTTGCTGTTAAGATGGCATCATTTTTCTGAAAGCTCTTCATAGTCTAGGCAATTGGATTATGCATGTAATTAAACCTGTATTATGTCTGTATTCACACAAAATGTATTGACCCTAAGCAACCACAATATGCGAGCAACGTGCAAACCCAAGGTAAGGAAAAGAACAGAAAATGAAGCAAAGTCTTTCTCTACATATAAGAAACCTCTTCCATGCAAAGTACATGACTTGCCCACAAACACAGGGTTGGTAGTACACGGTATCTCCAAGCCAGCCGTCGGAGTCTTTAACTAATAATCCCTCCACCACCACTGCATCCAGGCCTCTCTTCTCCGGTTTTGGCTGATATTTGTTGCTGTGTGTCTCTGTGTGCCTGCAGGTACGTATATATCAACTAATACTGACCGTGTCAGCTCTCGGTATCAGCTTTGAAGACGAACATGTCTCCATTCTGGAAAGGTTTCACATTTTAAACAAAGTTTTTCTTTACTTGTCATCAACCCAAAGCAAACGAGACAGCCAGGGAAGCAAGTTTTACATCTTTTAGAAAGATATGTGCTACATACTGCCAGCTCCTGCCATGCCTTATTGAACCAAAAGCCTCGGCACACACCTCCCTTCAAAGCCAGATGTAAAATGCTTGACTTATGCCTTCCAGGGCTGGTGTTAGATGTGCACAGGCAAAGCAGCACTGGGTTGTTTGCAAACCTAAAAGAAGGGCACGTTGCTCAGCTCAGCTCCACTCACCCAAGAGCAAGCAACTCCTTCCTGCTCAGTTCCGGAAATCTCTACCCAAAAATCTCCAAAACACACGTGGAACGAACAGCCAACCTCTGAAAACAGGGCCAAAAAGAATCCCTTTCCACAAAGCTTTAGCAGGATCTGCAGTCACAGCCAGCAAAGATTTTTGCTAATGGGAAACAGCACGTGGAACTGATTTAACAAGTAAATGAAGTATTTTCTACACCTTGTGTATATGCAAGTCTCTTACCCTCGGGCACGCTGTCAATGAATGCAACTGCAGCTCTGTCATGACAGCCCAGTGTTCAATAGCATCTTTGTCCGGGGCAAAATGCCAGGGTTTTCAGGCTAACTGCAATAACAGGTCACTGCTTACAAGCCCTGAGTCTAATTATTGGCAAAACAGCATTCAAAGATTTAGCTTTAGTTTGCACTGCGCTTGTTCTCCGGCCATTAGCAAGTATTTAAATAGAATTAATTGGCTACTTGCAAGGTCATTTCAATAACTTTTGCTACAAAGCCCGGTGAGTTCTTGCACAGACAGGGTAAACAGCACACACAGATCCGCCTGCCAGCAGTGAAGCGTGCAGCCCACAGCTTGAGTGACCCAGCTAAAAATTCATCCACTCCTCAGACCAGTGACCCCTTCTGTCTACACGCAGCTACAGATAACCAGTTCCTTTCTATATTCATCCTAGTTGCTTTGTATTCAGGGCTCAAACTGTCAATACAAGCAGCGATAGAACAAGCAAGGTGGAAGAAGGCTGGAGAGAAAGGGATAGAATTTTGTTGATAACTACAAATCGATATTTTTTTTTTCCCCATAAAAATTATGCATTTACCTTTGAAGGGAATCACGGTTCAGCAATACAGCCATGCCCTAGGAGACTGTTTTTTTTTTTAAAAACTTTCAAATACTCCTACTCTAAAGACAGCATTTCTGCTAGGTACACACTGTTTTGTCAGGAGAGAATTTAAACTCTATGCCTTCTTCATAGTTAACAGCTGCGTTAAACAAATCAGCTAGCACCATAAATTATACAATTAGCAATCTGTTGTTCTTGAGCCAGTCCTAAGTGATGTGCCAATTTGTAGCTTGATTGGGTAGTTTGCATAATTAACACAAACACATGTTCTAAATCCTATCTTTGCTCTCAAAGTTGCAACAGTCTGCAGACTGAGAATTACTTAATGAAGATCATGAACTTCTCAAAGGAGTTTGTCGAATGGTTGACAGAAAAATCACAAAAAATTGACAGGGAAAAAAAAATCAGACAAAAAAAGGAATAGGCATGGTACTCCTATAAATGTTTCCATAGTTCTGATAATAACAGAGCAAAATAAATGAAGACATGGGGTAGTCAACCATTTGTGAACAGAGCATTGTATGCTTGCCCAAGGAGGCAAGGTGCAGCTTGTAACAGCTGAGTCAAAATGGATAATCAGAGTTATGGCATATTGCCAACGAAAAGTAAGAAATGAAAGCCACACTTTATCATGGAATTATACATTATCTTTTTTTCAGAATATAGGCACTAGGGTTTTGATAATGTAACTTTGTCATGTTACACTTAGTATCGGTGCACTAAAAGTAGTGTACCAGGGAAAAACTACCCTAACTGTATCTGTAATAGGCTCTAAAGTATCCACTGCCATTCAGAAAAGAGATGTTGCGGTCGTGGGGAAAATGTCAACACCGTGCTCTGCAGAGACTATATGAAACATCAGAAATAATTTAAAGAAGAAAATGTTCTCTCACTGCATTCATCTGTGGATATATTCAGAGAATTTTTTAAACTATTTTTTTTTCCTGAAGGCAATAGTAGAACTACAAGAGAGCCCAAGATAGCACGGCAGATGCAATGAAGATGTAATAAATCACAACAGACACAGGGAAAACAAACAGAGGCTGAATATTCCCTTTTCCTTAACACAGAGGAAATAGGCAGCAATCAATCAGATTACCAAGAGGCAGCCTTAAAACCAACAAAAGGAAATACATTTCCAACCTCTGCAAAAGGTCTAAAGCACATCCTGATCAAGAAATAAACTGATCAGAGCCACAGAGCATTAGTCTTCTATGTACCTTAAACATGACAGCTTATATTCAACTTGTGGCTAAACATTTCCAAACCTGGAGAGGTTCTTGAAGGTGCCTTCAGGCACTCTATGCATAGTTTCTTTATTCTGAATATTTCTGAATATAGCGTAGGTGGCTATATGGACCATTACGGAGAGCCCTTGTGCAGCGACTAGCCCTGGTGTAGACACAGCTATAAATAATGCTTTTAGCAGTAGAACTTACCCTGGTCTGGAGCAGGAAAAGAAGCCAAGTTAATGCAAAGACCTCGGAGCTGCATCTCCAGTACAGTGCTTCTTCACATAACAATGCTGGCGAAAGAATTTTATAGGCTAGGCTTAGTCTATGTTTCAATGATCGTGGCGATGCAAGAAAACTGCAAATTAACATGTGCTGACACCAAGACATTTGGAGACCTACAAGCTTATCCTTGGCTCAGTAGTGAGTTCACCCAAAAGAAGAACAGAGACAGCATTATGCATTTCTAATTGGTCACAACCAACATTTCATATGTGGAACTCGACATTCCCAAACTATTTGATCAGACTTTAAACAGAGCTTGAGCTAAAATAAAAACCCATTGAGCCCATTTGTTCTGCAGAAAAAAGCAGTAAATTATCTGAATTAATGTTGCCATTGTGAGTTCTTTACTGAAGTCCCTTAAATAAGGAAGCCAGTAAGCTAGGTCCCAAAACCATGAATGATGTCACATAGGAATCAGAACTGAGAAGTTTTCTGACCAAAACCAGTGCTCACACGCTGTGACAACAGTCTGGTTTTGTCTGTGGCCTCCTTGTGCAACTGCAACGTTGAGAGAGAAGTGGCTGAGCTGGAGCTTGCATGCGCAACTTGGTCTCCAGGCAATTTACATCCAAACGGGTGCCTTTTGTGGTGAGCTCCCCAGGACTGACTGAAAGGAAAGCAAATGAGCCTCTCTCAAGAGTTTTTATGAAGGCCTTCATTTAAAATACCTGATTTGGTTGTTTACTTTAAGAGCTTTTAAGATGATACTGCCTTATCTGAAAGAGCTTGGTAATGAAAGGAAGAAAACCTCGTCCTTTCAACTAACTCCTTCCATCAGCTGCAAACGGATTCCAGCTTATCTGTTCAACAGGTTACACACTGGGGTGGTTTTTAACAACAGACCCAGCATCGAAAAGCAAAAATCTGTGTGCTGTTTTTAAAATATCTCAGGAGCAAGGTAAGCAGCCCTTGAGTGCTGAACACTGTCGTAGACCATACGGTGTGGTGGCTTCAACTTGCACAGGGCACTTACAGACCATCTGTTCGTCTCAGGAGTGCGCTATCAAGGCAAAGTTGTCCGAGTGCTGCCAGGCACAGTAAGCAAGGCAGCAGCCAGAGGCATGCCCATTAGCATCAGTCATGCCCTGGTTTCCTTCTTTCAGCTTTCTTCATTCTACAAGTTTTCGCGTTTGGTGGGTTAGAAGAAAGCAAATACCTCTGCAAACCTGTGTGCACCCAAGTGCTGTACCAGGAGCACTTTGGAGTCCAGAAGATGTGACCCAGTCTCTGAAGGAGAAGGGAAGCTTGAGCTGTTTTTGGATAAATTAGAGTTCAAGAAGGAAAAATATATGCCGTTTTTTATGCTGGCCTTACTTTTTCAAATCTTGTATTTCTGAAAAAAAGATCTTCCATCCTCCCTCTTTACACAGGACAAAGGAAAGAACGAGCAGTACAATTTCTGTACAGAAAAGGAGAAAAAATGCAGTAGCATCACTTTATTTAGGGTGAGGAGAGGGGCTAGCCTGCACTCCAAGCACCTCAGAAGAAGATACCACCACACACACCAGAGAGCAGTGGTAAATACAGTATGGCATGGTGGAACTGGATACACTCCAGTGCCTCCTACAGACGTCCCTTAACCATCCCTTTCCCAGCATGAGTTCCTGGCCTAGCCCAGCCCTTGCTCGGGGCTTTTTCCTGGTGGTCCATGGGTTTCACCCACCTACTGCTTTGCTCTGAACCCAAGAGATGTGAGGATACATCACTGTTTGGACCTTGCAAGTGTAGTTCATTTTCTGAATGGAATAGAACTCTTCCCACCAATCTTAAACACGTCTGTTTCTGCTTTGGGTACACAACTGTGAAAAGCAAAACTTCCATATCTTGGGGAAAGACCGCATTTATGTGGGGAGTGGGAGACCTTGGCTGGTGGCTAGAGTTACTTGCCTATGCAGAATTGCCTTCAAGCATGAAATACTCCAACAAGCACCAGAAAAAACCCATAGCGAGCAGCAGCCTGGCTGCACCATTGAGACCAACAGGTGCTGTTTGTTCCTAAACTGGTGTCCTTTCTCTGACTCCAGGCTGGATTTTTCTCCAGGCTGGGGTTTTTGTCCAGGTTTTTGTCCTGCCCAGCAGGATGTACTGTTCCTGCTGACAGTGTGGAAGCCCGGGCGTAGAAAAAGCTGCACCAAGCCAAAACCAGGAAGCACTTCTCCAGCGCTTGCTTACATAGACTTTGCTTATATTTTTTTCCAAATTACCACTTTAAAGGATGCACATTTTTCTTCTTTGCTAGAAACGACAGGATGAGGTGGAAACTCAGACGACTCTACCACAAAGCGATGGATGGGAGCTTCCTGCCTCCTTGGTTTAGCTCATGGAATAACAACCTCTACAGCCACCAACTCATCCCTTCCAAAGAGCCTTAGTGGAGGCTTGCCAGCCATCCAGAACAATAATTATTCATGTTTTCACCTTTTCTTTTTCTGAGGGCTGATTGTCTGTCATGCATATATACCCTCTAGACATACAGCACAGACCTCATAGCCTTGGGACTACTCTACAGCACTCTGCTGGGACTCTCCATGCTACTGCAACCCAACTAGTTTCAAAGAAAGACAGAATAGGACCCCAAAAAATCCTTCAGAAGCCAGCAAAATTATCAGGCCCCATAAGGAAAGGGTCCTATAATGAAGAGTGTGGGTAACTGCATGAGAAAATTAGGGGGAGATTTCTGAAGGGACTGAGGAGCCTGATGGTGTAAGTAAATGCCAAGCTGGGTATTCAGAAGCTTGCTGCTTCTGTCCGCGACTTTTGTTATCTTCATGCATCTAAAAATGTGACCTTCTGTCAGCTCACAGAGCTGCAAAGCAGGAATAGAAATCAAGCTCTGACGAGATTGCAGAGGTGGCTGTCACCAGCTGGCAAGGCTGGCCCTTCCATTATTTTTAGACAACATTTTGTGGCTGGTTGATATAAACTCATAAATAAATCGGTAGGTTTCCTAGCGAGGGTTGTTAGGAGCAGGCTGCCTTGGCTTTGGGGCCATGTGAGCTAGATGCTGCTGCCGCCCCAGGTCCAGCCACCACCACCCCTGTGGTCATCACCAGCTCAGTCCTCGCTGTGCCTGGCCGGTGGGAGCACCTCTGCCAGAGTGGCCAGGAGCTGGGGCCAGTGCCACCGCACCACGAGGGCTGTGCCGCAGCTCTGGACTCAGCACACGTGCCAGGAACCTGCCCCTGGGCTCCTGGGAGGAGCAGGCTTAAGCTGAGGTTGAATTACTTGCACATTCTCTAAGCAGATATTTAATTTATCTTATAGCTGTCCCAGCCACGTGGGAGAACCTCAAGCAGAGCCACACGGCATGATGCTTGCAGACTGGTAGCTAGAGCAAAGTTTGACTTTGCCATTTACCTCACACACGATCTCTTCCATGAGTTAACCAAGGCTCAATCGATGTAATTTTTTTATATTGGAGGGATGATTTACATCACCAACAGAAGATAAAACTCCTAAGGAGGACTCTAATTGCAAAACGTGAAATCTTTAACTTGTTCACAGTGGTGGAATCCATGGAGCTAAGCCAGCTTGGAGCATCTGAGTTTCTGTCCCTTCATGTTTAATGATGGACCTGGTCTAGAGCTTTACGACACAAAAATGGTTTGTAATTCAAAACAGACCAGCTCCGTACAAACGTTCCCAACATTGTTCTTCTTTCCACAGCAGACATTTAGAAGAGAGCAGCACAATAGTGTGACTTGAGAAACCTTTATTAGAATTAGAACAAGAAAAAACAAACAGAAAACAACCATTAGTGTCCAGGGTAATTTTCAAAACCTCTTTGGTAATTTCCTCTCCCCTCCTTTTTACAAATGTGGGAACAGTTAACCACTCAGGAAGAACACTTTGCAAATTTGGAAACCTGAACAATTCCCCTGTTAGACTCAACCCACATTAAAACAAAGATTTTATTTTTTTTTATCTAAGGAAGGACAAACATAATATTTCGTGTGGCAAAATATGAAACAGGCTTCCCCACCTCCTTTTAAGTCAGCTGAGATTTTAAATAGCTCTTAAAAAGTGTCATGTAACAACCAGGCTAGCAGTACCGCAACGAAATACCAAGGAAAATCTTCCTGCCTTTTTACACACACCAAGAGAAGAAACCCAGCCCACCAAAGATTAGATCTTGCATCTCCTCTGCGGGATGGAAGGACTTTGTCGCAGCTCGCGGGGTGAGCCCTGCTGCCCGCTGCCTGGCTGGAAAAAAAAGTCTGTGAAACTTGGAGGCGGCTCGGTCGGAAAGTTGTGACTCAGCTCGATTCCTCAGCTTCCCTTGCAGTTTGGACTACCCCCTCCCTCCTTCTCCAGCTCCCTCCGGCACCCACCTCCAGACCCCTGACATCGGGCTCGTTGGGTCAGACTCTTTTCACGCGTGTGTGTCAAAACCCATCTACTTTTTGATGGAGTGACACACACACCATCATGATATCTGTAAGGGATGAAGAAAGCCTGGGTTCAGAGAGCCCGGCTGCGACCACGAACCAGCCAGTCTTCCCTGCAGTAAGTGCAGCAAGAACACAGAGATACCATGCGTTCCCCAGGTATTTTTAGAGGTGCCAAGAAAAGCAGAAGGGACTAGAATCTCCCACCTAGAAGAAGGGATCTGGTGGCTCAGACAGCAGGTGTCCCAGAAGATTTTTGCCCAAAAATGTTTGTGAATAAAGATGCAATGAGGTGCTTGCCATGCTCACTCACTCCTAACTGTAGTGTTGTCCACACCTGAGAAGCTCTTTAGACCCTTCAGAAATAAGGATTTCTGCGAGGCTTAGCAAATACAGAGCTTCTCAAAGCCAACAGACATCTTGCCTAGTGTTCTATAGGGTGCTTTTTTGGTGAAGTGTTATTGAAGTCGAACATGTTAGGATGTGTTGGGCTGATAAAGACAAGAGAAGAGCAGAGGAAGAAAGAGAAGCTTTAAATGATCAAACCACACAAAAAATATATTAAAAAAATACATTAAAAAAATAAAAAGCATCCTTATCTCTCTCTAAACTGCACAAAATGTTTCAACCCAAGCACAGCATGGAGCAACTTCATGTTCAGATGTCCACACATCCGCTTAGCAACCAGAAAACTGTTGCATCTGGACCAGTGAAATCCATGGGCAGCGTAATCACCAAAGCCGGCATTTTCATGGCGTCCTGTATCCGCACACATGCTAGTTTGCTTTTACCTGTACAGCTGTTGTATGTTGGGAAGCTAAGAAAAACAGACCCATGATCTGGATGTAGATCAAATATCTTTACAACATGCGAAACCAAGCACTCTATCCCTATTAAAATTCAGCAGGGGTGATCTATCAAAAATCTTGCAGACTGCTGTGAAAGTTTGCCTTCAGGGCAGCTGACCTCTTTTATAGCCACAAGGAAGATTTTTCACTAAAAGCTCACTGAAACGTTATTACAACGAAAAATATTTCCCTGTTCCCATGAGATAACTGCATCGCCTGTTATCCTGGAGACAAAGATTGCAGAGCAAACTTGACAAATCCAGACAACGTTAAAAAAAAAGTGGATGGTGATTTATCTGCTGGGAGAAATCCAACCATTTCTAGACTTGTTTACTAGCCCCAGACTAGAGCAGCTCATCAAACTGCAGTACTTAAAACCAAAGTTGAAGCTCAAATATTTAAAAATGTGTTTTGGAAACACTCTGTGTATACCGAAAATCTTGGATGGGATTCAAAAGTTGTGTTTGAAACTGCCCTCTCCTAATTAAAATGGCATCCTCCTAAACGCTCTCCTCAAATGATACCTTAAGCACATTTTGTGGGTTGAATTTGTGTAGTGAATGGAAATCGGAAAATTTCCTCACAATCAGCTTTCACTGATCTGAATGTCTAAACAATTTTACAGTCTCATGTTTCCTTCAACAGCCTGATTAAACAGACTTACAAATATTGAAGACCGGGCTACAGTTCATTCAATGTCTTCCAGATTTTCGGCTGCATGATTCTACAAATGCTGGGCTGATAGTGAATGAATCACTTAAATTTGGGCAAAGCTTTAATAGAAACTTGTGAAGAGAAAAAGAAATATTCACACCTTACTTAAAGGTGCTGAAGATTTTTATAATTAATTTCCTTTAAAAATGGATGCCTGGGTTCCCCATAAAAAATGCAGACTTTCAGAACTTTTAAAGGAAAAACAATCTATCTATTCCGAGAGGATTTTCTTGTTCACGCAGTGGTATATCCAATGGCTTTCATTGAACATAAGCTTGTTAAGCATATTCTCCTGATAATGGAAATGTAATTCAAAATATAATTAAATGCAAAGTTATATGATGATGAAGCCTACATGCAATGTTTCTGAGGACAATGATGACCATCTGGCAGCATGTCTGAGACCTCAGGCTAGTCACCACTTCTTTCCCTGCTGCGGGATTACTAAAGATCGGGGGATTATGGAAGCTGAACAGATCTTTCCCAAAAGATTATTACTTTGTCGTCGGTGCTATCTTATAAGCAGTTCATCAGTGATGTAACTGATATCTCTCATACACGACCCAGCGTCTTTTGTTCACTTCTCTTATGTTGCAGGATGTTTAAGTGCTCTATTTAAAAGATGTACCACGGCATTTTACATCAGTGGCAGTAAATAAAAAATAATTATCATCTAAGACTAAGATGACTAAGAGCTTGTGGCAGTGCTGAGAAGACCATGGTAGCCATATAGAGCGATCTGGAAAACTCCACACCATATACCAGAGACAGCGAGTCCAGAGCCAAGCACGGCCGTGTTGTCAGGACCAGGAAACACAGCCTCTGTCTGCAGAACTGGGTGGGCACTAGGTCATCAATCCTAGGCACCCCATCCCTGGAAACGTTCAAGGTCAGGTTGGATGGGGCATTGAGCAACCTGATTGAGTTGAAGATGCCCCTGCTCACTGCAGAGGGGCTGGACAATATGACCTCCAAATGTCCTTTCCAGCCCAAACCATTCTTTGATTCTTGACTAGTTTGAGTTCATAACAGGCAAGCAATATTCATATTTCAAAGCTGCAGCAAGAAAAGCTGGCAGGTTTTCAAGAAAGGAGAAAGTAAGGGTGCGAATAAGGCACTGTTAAAACCAGTAATAGACTTCTACATACAGTCTGATGCTCATACTTTAGGTGCTGAAAAATCTGAAGTGGGTAAAAGAGAAAGACAAGAAGACACAGCGGACTTGAAGGCAGAAGAAAATGTGATTTACTGTAAAGCTTAATGAGCGAAAACCAATTCATTTTACAAAAAGAAAATGTTCCACGAACAACAGAATTCCTGATGTCTGAATTCATAGCAATTTTTAGTGGAATGGAGTTTGAGGGAAACAAAACTGAAGGAAAACTCTCCCTAGTCTTGATGCCTCTTATGATCCCTCTACCAGACGTGAGACGACACACGCTGCAGGTAGCCTGTAAATACATTTGCACTGACCGGCTGGTCCTGTGCCGCCAGACAGGGTGTGTGGCAGCTGAGCTCTCCCATCTTGGAGTCTCTCTCCTCTACCCAGGCCAATTTTTCATCAAACTGGTGTGAACTCTCTTCTTTGAGACTTATACACTCTTTCAAACTTGTATGAGATCAGCAAAGTATTCCAAAAGTGTTAGGTAAGAGAAGCTGAGGGTCAAAAGGAGCAGAAGGTCACAAATCTCGTCACTGCAGGAGCCAGATGCAAAATAAGGCTGACTTGAGGACAGTGTGGACTTGTGTGTACCAAAAGTTATTTGGGACTAAGAGTGCTTTTTAATCTGAAAAAAGCACAACACCTTTTTAACGTGCAAAAGCTTGCCAAATTCAAGGCAGCAAGGCTGACTTTGGCTTAACCAGAGAAGACAACAATTCACCATGAGAACCAGACACTGAAGAGCTGATTCTACTTCTCCTATGTGTTCAGCACTAGATGCTGATCTGAAAAAAACATTTTAGCTGAAGTGGATGAAGTATAATGGCTTAATGTAAACATGGCAGACAGTGGTCCCTCAGGTCTTAAGCTCTGTGAACCATTCCTCAGCATGGCACAGCAACGGTAGATGTCCATCAGTCATGGATGCTATCATGCAATAGGCTGATGTCAGCAAGGACTCCATGAGTAGCCCTAAAAAGTGGGCTGAATGGACCAGCTGTGAACACAGATCTTCAACCAGCAGAGACCACAAACTCTTCAAAACGCTTTTCTTTGCACTAGCAGCCCAAAGACCACCCTGCTTGGGTTCTTTGTCTAAGAAAAGAGTGTGATCCATCAACCTACACAGGTAAGCACAGCTCACGCTACGCCGTTGGAAATGATGGTTATTCCCCGCCATCAATAATGCCTTTTTTCAAAGTTATTATCAATAATAACTTTCTTTTCAGGAATGCTACAGCGCTTCACAACTGCGCTCGGCGCAGCAGCGATGCAGGTACGGGCTGCAAGGACCGGAGACAGCAAAGCTCTGTGTGTGGGAGCCCATGCCAGCCTCAGCGCAGGACCACCCTGTGTCCTCAAGCAGGGTGCTGCCACGGGGGGAACGCAGGGACAGAGACGACTTATTCCGGCTGGAATGATCTGGCTGTTTCAGCCAACACCGCTTTAAAAAGCAGCGATGAGACTGCAAAGCGGCCAAGACCTCCTACTATGTCTGTTAGACAAGATGCCTGGTACCTGTGTCCCCCACTGCTTGGGAACACTTTTGCAATTCCAGCTCAGAAGGATAACTGCCACCTTCCAAGCCTCCATTTTCTCCGACAGATGCCTGATCTTGCTTGTCTTGGGGAGCGTTTGCTGCAGCAGACACAAACAGAGCTGTAAGTGGAACACTTCCCTTGGGATTGTGTTCCCCCTCCCTACCAACTCTCACAGCCAGGCTCCATCACTGCTTGCCTAGGCAGGGCTGTTGGCTGGGAATGTCCCACCATAACCGTTTGCAGAACAAGGCTGGTGGAACCTCACACTCCATAACAAGACTATCGCAGCGGAACGCATCTGGCAGGAGGAGATACCTTGCGAAAAACGAGGGTGAGAAGACTTGAGCGTTGGCAACCCTAACGAGCTGGATTCCCAAAATGAACTTGAAGGATCTGGCAGAACTCAAATTACATTTTTAAACAGTTACTGTAAGCGTAAATGTTATTTTATCCGCCCCCTCGAACTGTATCATCCTGGCCAACCACCAGGCAACCACACCCACGCTCTTACTTTTACAGCTGCAGAGATGGGGTTGAGATCGTCTATGTTCTGTGTAACTTAAAGCCTATTATTGAAGTAAATCATTTGCAAATAAATCTTCCTTGTTATGCAGCTCCAAGTAAAGGAGAAATAAAATAAGAGTCTGTGAGCTTGAGCTCATTTGCCGAATGCAAATCCTACTCCCTTCCCTGACCACATTTAAATAGTTAATAAGATTTTGGCCACCAAGGCACCTCTCCTTATTTCATCCAAGCCTGAGGAAGTTGATATAGTTATCATTAAAGAAAAACAAGAAGAAAAAATCCCCCAAGGTTTAGCAGGTGATGGCTCTTGGCAGGAAAACAGAAAAGATCAGAGGATCTTGCAGCACTCGGAGGTCTAACACTGAGCCAGAACATGACCAGGAACATTATTCCTTCTTATTTTCAGCTTTCCTTTTTGCATGAGCGTGTGAGTGTAAACCCGGCCCCAGCTGAGTCAGGGTAACGCCCCACTGACGGCGGTGAAGGCAGGATGGCAGCTACTGGGGAGGGCTTGAAAACCGCCCGGGGATTGCTGGGAGGAAACAAGAAGCCTTATTTTCTGAAGCACTTTGCATGGTCTAGCCTTCAGTAATTAGGGGACCTTCATTCATAAATTCATTCAGGACCTTGCATCTACATGAACCGGCTCAAGACTTGTCTGCCTGCTGCTCGTGTTTTGGTTTTTTTTTTTAACTCTCCCCTTTTTCCATCTTGCAGGTCCACTTTGGGAAGGTTTTTCTGGATTTATAGGAATGTCACCGAATCTTTTGAATGATAGGCCAGAGGCATTACACATTTTCTTTTACTCTTCAGGTAAAAATTTCAGGTTTGTTTACTTCTGCAAGTCCGCGCGTGGTTATGGCTTTTTCCAGTACCTTCTTCCACGTTTCTGTAAGATGCTGGATATGCACGAGAACAGCAAACAAATTTATTGTTAACCAAACCTGGCCTGCAAGATTCATCATATCTTTAAACAAAACAAATAAAGGAACAACTTGTTATTAAGCACAATGTTTTTTTATGCCTGTTGCAATATTCACAAATACACATAAAGATTAGTCAGCTTTCACGTGACGAATCGAAGCCACGGGGTGAGCTTTAAGGTGATACCACATCCAGAGGAATATTGTGCTGAAACTGAAACGGCCAGAGCCAAACTTTTGTCTTACATTAAGATATAAAGATTTCCAAAATAAATTTCCACTCTGTGTATTCAAGGATTTAAAATAACCATTCCTAACGAAGTGTACCTTCTCTGACCCTGTGTTTTAGGGCCTCTGGTCGTCTAGCCACCCACTTGCTGCTGTGGCTATAGACGAGATCTTCACCAATATCCAAGCTGAAATACTTTTTACATTTCATTTTTATTTTCATAAAGATGATGTGTTTATAGTCACACACAGTTTCGTAATAACTACTTGAATAAATCCCACCTGAAAGATAGAATTGAATTTACTTAAATCTTTTACTGCGTGCAAAAGGACAAGTTTCATTATGGATGTTTCTAAAGATGCTGTGCTGCTCCTCAATATGTGGCCATTTGGCCTATAAACTTGAAACAGACTTTTCCTGCAGGAAGATTATATTTCCAGTAATTTCTTTCTTTGCTTTAAACTAACACTTTCACACAAAGAAGAAAGATATTTATGTGTTAATATTGGCAATATGTGGAAGCCATTACATTTTCTGAATTGCAGACTGAAACCAAAGAGCACCTAGAAGAAGCACCAAGCATACCTTCAGATGCCACACGTTAAGCCCCACCGCTTTTCCCCCCCTGTGGTCTGCGTGACTCAGACCTCGGGTGCTTCACAGCCAGAGCCTGGATGTTGCAAAGTGCCTTTCTGGACGTAACGCTGCCTGTTTCTGCTCAGAAATTCCTTAGCAGCTTACAGGAGAGAAACCATAAGCCATCTGCCATGCAAAGTCTGGGCTGTTAGAAAGGGAGAACTGAATGAAAAAAATACGAACAAGCTGAGCAGACTTTGTCAGTAATTAACTGTTCTCCTCCACCTCCCCTTCTCCTTCTCTCCATGGGACCTACCTCAGTCGTCTACTGAACTCAGCTGTGGTAACAACCTGTGAGGAGACAGCTCCCACCGCCAGCTCTCGCGGCACTTGCCACCCATCATCTGGAAATTACCTCATCCTTCGTCAACACGTATCTAGTCAGATGCTTGGGAATCTAGCAGTGACGGTCCCTGGCTTCGCCGGGGAATGGCCTCATTTGCTGAGTCTCAGGATAAAATTCGCCATTAGTACCAACAGTGCTCACTGCTCCTCCCCCCTTTTTGGCTCCTCAAATACGCAAAAAGCAAAGCAGCACACTATTTTTGCGCTTCAGAGAGATACGTGCCAGGAAAAGGACCTATGAGAGATTTGGGAAAAAAAAAAAAAAAGAAAAAAAGAAGTATCAATGGTCTCTTATTCACTCATCCTCCAAAAGACACCACAAAAACAAAGGCCCGACTGTTCCCACACGATGAAGGGCGCATTGAAAGCCCTCGTAAAAACAAGCCAGCATAATCACGACGTTGCCGGCTTGTTGAATCGGCACGGAACTGTCACAACTGCTTGATTTCAGTTTGTCTCTTCCTGTCATGACCACTGACAACTCAAATTGCCATGAGAGCAAAGGAAATGCCGTGCCGGCTCGGGCAGTCTTCATGCACAGGTTGAGGGTACCTAAGGAGGTATTGGAAGGAGGGCAGGGCATACACAAAGTGGAAATTTCAAGTAAAATATCTACTGGCTAATACTTTTTTTCATAATACTGCCTTTTTGGTCTTTACAAAAATCCGTAGCACTGTGTCCTACATTTTAGTTACAGGAGCATGCACAAGGGCAGCAGGGTCACAAAAAGTCGCATGGGAGTAAGTATCAGAGAGGACAAACCCTATCCAGTCAAAATTAGCAACAAACCAGCAAAAATATTTCAGCATCATTACAATATACACCTTCTCGTAATTTTGAGAGTGACATAAATATGAGGCCAAGAAGCGATGCACATGACTGATTACCTGGCATGTTGGTAGTTCTGCTAAAAAAAAATAATGTTTATTTTCCAAAGTTGTCAGTAAAACAAAAAAAAATAATTCCAGTCAGGAGCGTGGAACATTTGCATTCAACTGTGTAGAGAATTTTGAAACAAAACCCTTCTTAGTGAAAAAATATTTTGTTGATATTTTTAAGATAATGCAGAAGCTTTTAAAACTATGTCCTATCTTCTGCCGGTAGAAATAATTTGCTGTGATAAAGCCAGTTTTTTCAAAGCATATTCAGTTGCAGCCTACGTTCATTAAAGAAGTTTGAACTAAAATATTTCACTCAACCCTTACTCTCTCAGTCTTGTCTAGACTGGGATTTGTTAATCTAAGGGAATAGCACTGGTATATTCTTGTCATATTATCGGCCAACAGTGTTTGGAAAAACCCATGCTGTTTTCCAAAAAAACAACTGCAACAAAAGGGAAAGTGATATATATAAAACATATATAGATATAGATATTATATCTATATATATAATAGATTTCAGCATTCTTGTAGATTAGGAATAGCCTGTCCCTCTTCTTTCACCCTTCATAATTAGTATATATAGATATAATATATATAATATAATATCTATATAATAGATATAATTTATATAATATAGCTGTAGATATAGATATAGATATCTATATTATATATATTATATCTAATATATAATAGACATATATATCTATATAATGT
>Ga0065711_1003500_pt1 | contig 27681 bp, 36 predicted proteins | sample Hoacrofraction12_FD_59098 | JGI IMG/M metagenome (GOLD analysis project Ga0065711, IMG submission 59098) | Hoatzin crop microbial communities from Cojedes, Venezuela - Epithelial fraction 12 v2 (version 2) | ecosystem: Host-associated > Birds > Digestive system > Esophagus > Crop | place...
GGTTGGAAGGGACCTCTGTGGGTCATCTAGTCCAACCCCCCTGACAAAGCAGGGTCACCTACAGCAGGCTGCACAGGACCTTGTCCAGGCGGGTCTTGAATATCTCCAGAGAAGGAGACTCCACAACCTTCCTGGGCAGCCTGTTCCAGGGCTCCGTCACCCTCAGAGGGAAGAAGTTCTTCCTCATGTTCGGATGGAACTTCCTGTGCTTCAGTTTGTGCCCATTGCCCCTTGTCCTGTCGCTGGGCACCACTGAAAAGAGTCTGGCCCCATCCTTCTGACACCCACCCTTGAGATATTTATAAGCATTTATAAGGTCCCCTCTCAGCCTTTCATCTTTAGGCTTAACAAGCCCAGCTCCCTCAGCCTTTCCTCATAGGAGAGATGCTCCAGTCCCCTCACTATCCTCTTAGCCTTCCACTGGACTCTCTCCAGTAGCTCCTCATCTTTCTTGAACTGGGGAGCCCAGAACTGTACACAGTACTCCAGATGGGGCCTCACTAGGGTGGTGTAGAGGGGAAGGAGAACCTCCCTCGACCTGCTGGCCACACTCTTCCTAATGCACCCCAGAATGCCATTGGCCTTCTTGGCAGCCCGGGCACACTGCTGGCTCATGGTCGTGGTGCTGCATGACCAGTGCTGCAAGCAGGGTTGAGTGCCAGTGTCCGGGGGGTTCTTTTTATCTGTAGGGCCTTTTGTCTGTTGCACCTAAAGGTTCTTTCCTGCCTCCAGCAGTCCCCCGATGCTGCGTTAAGCTGCTGTCCTGACTCCCCGTGGATTTCTTATCTTTCCCAAGCTTCTTGCTTCTGTGTTCCCCCTCCCTGGGGGGCTGCTTTGCCTTCCCTTCTGTAGGGATGCGTTGCTAATAACCTGCAAGTCCTGCTTTACAGCCCTTGATGCCTATGCCTACGGTGAGCGTTAGGTTGCTGCTGTGCGGCAGCTCTTGCGCCATGGTGGGTCGGGTCTTTGAGCTCGTGCCTGCTGGTATTTATTTTCTGCGCCTTGTCTCTGATGCGGTTTGAGAGGCCTGTGAGGTAGGGATCATCCTTCCGTGTGGTCTGTACGGCACCTGGCTCCCGATGCTTGACTGCAGGAGTGCGTCTGCCCTCCTGTGTCACCCTCCCTGAAAGTCCCTGCCTGTGTGGAGTCGGGCGGCGGCAGCGACGTGCTGAGATGGCGGCAGGGCGTGGAGGTGCTCCTTGTCTCGGGGAGCTTGTAGTCTGGCAGGGCAGATACGTCTCGAGAGACTGGGAGGTTGATGCCAGCCTTGTCATGTTGCTAATTGCTTTCTCACCAGAAACCACTTAACGTTTGCTTCGTGCACGAGGTTATAAAGCAGGACGGCCTGCCGCGTCGCTGAGTCTATGCCGTTGCCTTCGGTGTAATGAACAGCAGGGGAGAGGGGGGAGGCAGGGAGAGTATTCACGCAAGCATTGCGCTGTCTTTGGCTTGTTCTCCCGCCTGCGTTTGGCAGCTGTTGAAGACAAGGCAGAAGGCTTGGTGAGCCTCTGGTTCGGCCCTGTGTGGCTGCCCTTCTCAGCTGCTGGGCACCGCTCGGAGGGGCGGCTGCTCTGGGGTTTGTCACCGCTGTCCCCTCTATGGGGGGGCTCCCGGGGGGGCTCCTGAGTGCCGGCAGCCTTCCTTGATTGATCTCTCTGCGCAGGGAGCAAGCCGGCCGCCCAAAGTGCCCGCTGGACCCCTACTTCATAATGCCAGATAAGTGCAAGTGTGTGGACTTCCAGGTCCTGAAGCTGCAGGAGTCCCCAGACGCGGTGCCGCACGGGGAGATGCCTCGACACCTCCAGCTGTACTGCGACAGGTACCAGCGTGGTCTTCGCACCCTCACCCTGCAGGGCTGTAGCGGGTGTTGCTGGTGCCATCCTTTTACCCTGCTACCTCTTCCTCCTCGTAGGTACCTGTGTGACAAAGTTGTCCCAGGGAACAGAGTCACTATCATGGGCATCTACTCCATCAAGAAGTCTGCCCAGAGCAAGAACAGAAGCCGTGACAACGTGGGTGTGGGCATCCGAAGCGCTTATATCCGCGTGGTGGGCATCCAGGTGGATGTGGAGGGGTCAGGTGAGGGCTGCTTTTGGTGCCCGTGTGGACTGTGTTGGTAGCCTGGTGTTGAGAGAGCCCCCTTCCTGGACAAGGTGGTCCCTCAGCAAGGACTGTATGAAGTCACAGCCTGGGTCCTCCTCTGCTGCTTGTATAGCAGAAGGTTCTAGCCAGTCCAGGGGTCTAACTTGCCCTGAATGCTCTATAGTCGTGTCCTATATGACTTGGTGATGTTAAATGAGGAGGCTTCAGCCTGAGTCCTCCAGGGTATTTAAGTGCTTTTATCTTATTGATCTTGGTGGGAATCTGCCAAGCCATCCCTGAGGATCTGGGCTAAAGTCGATGGTTAAAACTGAGCTATGTATTTAAAACGTGGTCTTGACTGTAATTTTCCCTCTGGTTCCTCCAGAGCTGCTTTGCCCAAGATGCTTGCTTTTGCCTACCAGCCTCTAAGGACAGAGCCTGTCTTGCTGGGATGGCAAATGCCTGCCCTCTCCACCTTCATGTCTGGTGGCACTCAGCATGATTTTCAAGAAGGGATTTTGGTGGTAGCGGGTATGGGGGGAGTAGTGTCATTTAAAATATCAATTTGTTCACTGTTGTGTCATTCTCCTCGTCACTGTGCAGGACACAGCTTTGCTGGCTCAGTGACCCCTCAAGAAGAGGAGGAACTTCGTCGCCTTGCTGCCATGCCCAACATCTATGAGACAATCGCCAAGAGCATCGCGCCCTCCATCTATGGTAGCACCGACATCAAGAAGGCCATTGCCTGCCTCTTATTTGGAGGTTCTCGCAAGAGGTGGGGAAGAGTCAGCCTGGTGGAGAGACAGTGGTGGCAGGGGTGTCATTCGTGGCACAAAGCCCTTGTACAGCCTTCTGGCAATGCTACCAACCACCTGCTACTTGCTGGCAGTGCCTGGTTATCAAAATGAAGGCTCACCATCTCTCTTCCCTGTCTTCCTCCCACCCTGTCACTCCAGGCTCCCAGATGGGCTGACCCGCAGAGGAGACATCAACTTACTGATGCTGGGTGACCCCGGCACGGCCAAATCCCAGCTGCTGAAGTTTGTTGAGAAGTGTTCGCCCATTGGGGTAGGTGGCTTGAGGTGCCTGGTTGTAGTGCGGCTCATTTTGTCCTCCTGCCCCTTGCACAGCACCAAAGACCAGACGGTGGTCACAGCAGATACCTGCCCATGCATCCACAGCTGGGCTGGCTGGCAGAGGTGCGAGCTGCCACTTCTGGTGCTAACCTGGAAGAGATGGGGTGGGTGCAGGACAGGGCATGAGGGAGAGAGGGGGAAGCAGGTAATGCCTTTCGTTGGGATAGGACCCAGGCTATTTGCAGATGTCCAAAGACATGACTGGTGCTGTTGTTTATTGTTGAGGCTTGATCAGTGGAGAGGCTGGCTGGTCAGGACAAATGAAGTTGACTGTGTCTCAGGCACAGACCTCCAGGCTGAGCCCAGGCATGAAATTATATTTTCAGCTGTGTTTTCTTGTAGTCTCTATTAAACTCAGCCTCTGACTTCATTGTTCCCTTGGGAGGAAAACAAAGCTAATGCAGCAGTCCACCAAACAATGAATCACTCCTTGTTCCGTGCTTAATACCTGTATTTGTGTGTCTGCCAGCCCTCCGGTGCATCACAGCTGCTCAGTCCGAGGCCTGGGACTAGGCAAAAGCCTTGCCCTGTACACAGCAGGTCTGCTTTTGGCATGTGCTGAGGGGCTTTCCTGGATGGAGGTCCTGGTGTTTCCTCCAGCAGCTCTGGATTTTGCAGCGCTGGGGGTTCTTTGTCCTTCTTTTTGTCCTCTCCCCAGCTGGAGCAGCGGGCTCCAGGGTCCCGCAGTGGCTGACGTGCTGTCCCCTTCCTTGTCCCGCACACCTGTAGGTGTACACCTCAGGGAAAGGCAGCAGCGCTGCCGGCTTGACGGCCTCCGTGATCCGCGACCCTTCCTCCAGGAGTTTCTTCATGGAGGGAGGAGCCATGGTGCTGGCCGACGGCGGAGTGGTGTGCATCGATGAGTTCGACAAGGTACCCACGGGGCTGCCCGCGTGGGAGCGGGGACCAGAGCCCTTGGGCTGCCAGCTGCTCCTGGCAGAGCCCAGAGCTGCAGGAGAAAGGGCAACTCTCCTGAGGCTGCCCCGCTGTCTTTCGGGGATGGGGCCGCGGGGAAGTTCTGGTTGCATCCCACACTCTTGAGCAGAGGTCCTCGCAGAGCTTTACCTCGGGGTTCAGCATCGGTGGGTGTGTAGCTGAAGCCTGGTGGAGGTGACTGATGGTGACTTTTTTTTTTTTCTCCCCACCTCGGATGAGAAGATGCGGGAGGATGACCGCGTGGCCATCCACGAGGCCATGGAGCAGCAGACCATCTCCATTGCTAAGGTGAGCTGCGGGCGTGTATCGCCCCGGGGTGGGAGCGGCACTTGCCGTTTGGTTTCTGAGAGCCCAGGAACCAGTGGTCATGCCACTTTTTGCTAGAATTGCCCATTTTAGAGTGGCTTGTCCAGGCAGTGGTTTTGATGGTTAGTGGTTCTCTGATCTGAGTCCTGTCAGTCCTGCCTGTAGGCATTGGGTTGTCTTCTCGCAGGCAGCCTGAACTTCAGCAGGACTGAAGCAAGCTCCCTCTGCTCTGCCTGTCCTCTGCCCCTCTAGATGTAGTAGTTCTGCTGATGTCACTTCTTTTTCTTCCTTCCCACTGCTCTCCCACACCCTCAGAAGATCTACAGAAACTGCTTGACATCCTGGTGCCAGGTCTTCTCTCAAGTCAGAGTTTATCTTCATTTCCTCAGCTCAATGTTTTCCTGTAGCACCTCTGCTCCCTCCTGGTCGCTCTGGCTCACCCCTTAGCTGTTCAGTCCCTGATACCAGAGCACCCACCATGGCTTTTCCTTGCTGGTTGCTCTTGCCCTACTACCTGCAAACCTGCATTTTGCTCCTGGGGTTGCCCAGGGGAACTCAGCCCCAGCTGCGCAGTTTCTGTCTCAGGTTGCAAACTTGGTGATAGGGTCTTGTATATCCTTGCCCTTGACATGAGGTTTTGAGTGAAGTTATTCAGTACTCAAGTCTCAGCTGAAGCCAGTCCTCCTCCACAAGGCCATATGGGTCCAGCCCCATGTAGCTTCTGTGCTGACCTCTCTCCAGTGTGGAACCATTACAGAGCAATGGGGTGCTGCTTAAGGGGTTTTATTTAAATGCAAACTGCTTTGGACCTTTCACAATGAGTTAATAGCCTTCTAGCCCTGCTGTGACATGGACGTGGCCTTGATCCCATCCATTTCTCCTTCCCACCACAGGCAGGAATCACAACCACGCTCAACTCCCGCTGCTCAGTGCTGGCAGCGGCCAACTCAGTCTTCGGGCGCTGGGATGAGACCAAGGGTGAGGAGAACATTGATTTTATGCCCACCATCCTGTCCCGATTTGACATGATCTTCATCGTCAAGGATGAGCACAACGAGGAGCGAGACATGGTGGGTCAAGGCACGTGGGTGCAGCTGGGACTCCTGGTGCCCCATTTTTTGCGAGGGGGAGTCGGTGTGTTTTCCAGCTGCCTGACTGCCCTCTGGTCTCCTAGACGCTGGCCAAGCACGTGATGTCCTTACACGTGAGCGCCTTAACGCAGACCCAGGCCGTGGAGGGTGAGATTGAGCTGAACAAGCTGAAGAAGCTCATCTCCTTCTGTCGGACGTGAGTGAGAGGCGTGACTTTTTGGCAGCGCCCGGTCTGCATGGTGGGAGACGGTGGGGAGAAGCCCAGGGGACCCTCCCCAGCGGCGCTGCCTCCATCTCCCGTCCCCCCCTTGCAGGAGGTGTGGTCCTCGGCTGTCGGCGGCGGCGGCAGAGAAGCTGAAGAACCGCTACGTCCTGATGCGCAGCGGCACTCGCCAGCACGAGCAGGAGAGCGACCGCCGCTCCAGCATCCCCATCACGGTCCGGTGAGCAGCCCCAGGGAAACCCTCTGGGTCGTGTCGCTGGGAGTTAGCTGGGGTAGCCCAGGAAGGGAGTCAATGGGGTGCTGGGGTTTGGGGGAGCCCTCTGTGAACAGGGCAACACTGAAGGTGCCACAGGGTGGGGGGGGCAGGAGGTGCCAGGAGTGGGGTAAGTGGGGGTGTCAGGGGTCGAGGGGAAGGAGAAGACCCCTCGGAGCCACAGTAGAAAGCAGGGAACATCTCCTTTGGCTGCAGGCAGCTGGAGGCCATCGTGCGCATTGCCGAGTCCCTGGCAAAGATGAAGCTTCAGCCCTTCGCCACCGAGGCAGACGTTGAGGAGGCCTTGCGGCTCTTCCAGGTGTCCACGCTTGATGCGGCCATGTCAGGCAGCCTGTCAGGTGAGGGGGAGATGCTCTGTGCTGGGGGCAGGAGGGACATTCTGGACCTGGTTGCTCAGGGCAAGGAGAGCTGAGGTCTCCTCCCAAGACCAGGCTGGCAGGGGTAGGGGGTGGCACCAGGCACCTCCCAGGCAGGTGCTGGACCTGCTTTTTGAGGAAAGGCAAAGCAATGCCTGTGACGGCAAGGGGCTGTCGTGGCCACGGGGCTGTGGCTTACAGGGAGAGAAACAACAAATGGCACTAAGGGTCTCCACCCGCCCTGGGCAAGGGAGACATGGTCTGGCCCCTCGTCCCAAGGGCAGAGTCCAGTGATGCAGGTGGTTCACAGAATCACAGAATGTTCGGGGTTGGAAGGGACCTCTGTGGGTCATCTGGTCCAACCCTCCTGCTGAAGCAGGGTCACCTACAGCAGGCTGCACAGGACCATGTCCAGGCGGCTCTTGAATATCTCCAGAGAAGGAGACTCCATAACCTCCCTGGACAGCCTGTTCCAGGGCTCTGTCACCCTCAGAGGGAAGAAGTTCTTCCTCATGTTCAGATGGAACTTCCTATGCTTCAGTTTGTGCCCATTGCCCCTTGTCCTGTCACTGGGCACCACTGAAAAGAGTTTGGCCCCATCCTTCTGACACGCACCCTGCAGATATTTATAGGCATTTATTAGGTCCCCTCGCAGCCTTCTCTTCTTTCTCCAACCTGTTAGTCCTCTAACATCTTTCCCTGTGGGGGTGGAGACAAATTTTCCTCGTGAGGCAGCGTGGCACAAAGGGTTTGGAGGAAGCTCCACAGGTCGACCATCAGCTGTGTCTTTGGAGCCCCACAGCCTTTGAAGGTGGACCTGCTCATGGGTTCCCTGTAGTCTCCAAGACATGCAGGTGTGGTGGGAGACATAGGAGACGGGCACTCCGGCTTTGGGAGTGATATCTGGGCAGCACAGAGAGCTCACGCAGCCTCTCCCTCCAGGGGCAGAAGGCTTCACGACACAGGAGGACCAAGAGATGCTGTCCCGCATTGAGAAGCAGCTCAAGCGCCGCTTCGCCATCGGCTCTCAGGTGTCGGAGCACAGCATCGTGCAGGACTTCATGCGGCAGGTGGGCCAGGGACCCCGTGGAGGGTTGGGCTGTGAAATGAGGGACTCCAGGCTGCCACTCAGGGGGTGAAACCCCTTCCCTAAGGGGTGGCTGGAGAGCCTTTTGGTCATACTTGCTTTTGAAGTTGTTCGTAGGGAGTGGTGTGCGATGTGATTGCAGAGTTTAAGGGGAGTGAGGCGAGTACTCGTGTTTCTGCAAAAGCGCTGAGGTTTGGGGCTGTTTGGGTAGGTTGGGGTCCCACCCTCGAAACCAGAACTGTTTGATTTGTGAGACTGGCTGCGGTCAGACCTGAAGTAATGAAAGGGGAAAGCAATGTCAGCACCTGGTGCCACTGGGCTCCCTCCCTCGGCAAGGCACAGCCAGGCATTAGCAGTGCTTGCAGGTTCCCGCTGGGCTCCAGTGAGCTTTTCCCTGCCGGTTGATCTCCCCCTGCTCTCCTCTTCTCCAGAAATACCCAGAACACGCCATCTACAAGGTGCTTCAGCTGATGATGCGTCGGGGGGAGATCCAGCACCGCATGCAACGCAAGGTCCTCTACCGCATCAAGTGACCTCCCCGTCCCCGGCGCGGGGACGGAACCGCTGCTGCCTGCCGCCTGCCCACGTGCGGGCAGCGTGCCCTGTGGGGCTGGAGCCTGCTCCTGCAAGAAGTTTTTCCTTGTGGAACCAAACAGCTCAGGGCCTCCCTCTTGAACCAGGGTTTGGAGTTGTTGGGGTTCCCTTTGGGTGCTCTGTCACCGTGTTAGGTCGATGTTTCTTTGAACTCCACAAGCTTTTAGTTTGTATTAAAATAAAAACTGCTAGTGATGGCTCAGGGTGTTTGGCTGCCCGGGGGGGGTGAATCCCCTTCTCCCTTCGGAGGCAGTGCAGGATTTTGGTTGGAAAGGCATCCCTCTGCTTGCCCCGTGCCCGCCCTGGGGACCCAGCCCCATGGGCAGCACCAGCAGCCCTGAGGACAGAACCTCATTCCTCGCTCAGGGTTTGATCTGTCTATTGAGGTACAAATCCTGTTGGCGCAGGCTGCCCCACTGGGCTCAGCGGTGCGGGAGGCACCTTACCTGGTCACCACGTGTAGGCTGCTGCCATCTTCCCTGTCTGCCTGCAGCGGCGAGGGAAATGACCTGTTCTTCCCTGCTTCTAAGCTGCTGTTTGCTTGTCCCTCCTTCCCCTCTCCAAGGGCTGCAGCAGGCAAACGCTTTACCCTTGCAGAGTAAAGGGGTGCATGAAAGCCTTGCTGGAGGCATAGGCAGAGACCTCCACTCGCCTCAGTGAGACTGGGGACACAAGGTGATGCCCAAGAATTGTGTGCCCTCTTCCAGGTAGCCTCTGCCACCTCCTTCATGTGCCGACGGCTGGAGGGAGGGTTGTCCTGCTTGCCAGGAGCCTCTCCTGGGCTCTCTGCCCTGGGTGGACTGGTGCAGCCACTCGCCCTTCTGCGTTTGCGGCGCGACCTTGCACTTGCCAAACTCGCAGGTCTTTGTAATTTCTAGCAAAGTAGTATTGGTTCTTACAAGTGTCCTCCCGAAGACATAAAGCGCAGGTAGGTCCCTGCGCTCAGCAGCTCTGGTCCAGCTGGGAGGTGTGAGAGCACCAGTGGGGGACTCTGAAGATGGTGCAGCGTCAGGCGTTGCAGGCGAGTGAAGCCGCTGTGGGTGCTGGAGAAGCTGCTGCTGTGTCTGTGAGTGACCTTCAGGCTGAGAAACACACCCCAGGAGAGGCTTCGTTAGCAGAAGCAGCGTTCGGGGGCCACCAGAGGGTACCAGAGCCTTGAGGATGCTGTGCTGTGGTGCTGCACACTGCTCTGCATCCTCCTCGGAGAGGGGAAACCAAGGGGTCCCTTTGGGGTGGGGTGCAGGATGCACCCAGCCTGGCAGCTGTCACACAAGGGTTGGGCTCCCCTGTGACCCATGGGGGCTGAAGATTATCCCTGCTTGCTTCTGTTGGGTGTTCTGAGAGGTGCATGGTGCGGTCCGGACACGGCTGGAGCTGGTTATGGGGGTCAGTGTTCCATCTGCAGGGGACTGGGGTGGTGGTGGCCTTGACAAAATCGACTGCACTTTTGAGGAAAACAGTACCCTGCTCTTTGTCATCCAGGTTTTCAGATGGGCAAGACCTTTGGGGGGGCTGGAGGGGAGCAGAGGCTGGCCCGAAGGCTCCCTGCAAGGATGGGTCTCTGGAAACCTTGCACCAGTGATTTTTATTGCCCCGTATTTTTGCAGGTGCCAGGCACCTCGTGGGGCTTCTTGGACCAAGCAACGCTGAGGCAAAAGCGGGCACCCTTCTTTTTGCTTTCAAAGAGATGCCTGCTCTCCCCACCCTGCTCCCTGGCTGGGGAGGCAGCTTCCCTGAGCTGCTGCTCCATGGGGAGGATCAGCTCCATGGAGGAGGAGTAAGTGGAAGTGGGAATAACAGGGCAAGATCTTCAGCTGGAGACTGAAGTTCCCAAAACTGCGGATTTCTCTTTGAAAGCATCCCGCCCCTCCCGCAAGCTCCCATGTCCCTGGTCAAGGACTCGATATTTTAGCATCGAGAGGTGGCACATTAGAGCAGGTTCAGCACAGCCCTGAAGCAGCGGCGTTGTGTTGTGGCTGTTTCCCTGCCATGTGCCATAGCCCATGCAGTGCTGTAGTAACGGGTCCTACAGGTCTCTTAGCCCCTGCCGCCCTTTCCCAGTATCTCTGTCCTTGCTTTGGAGATGCTGGCAGTACCTGTCTTATCTATGGTCCTTCTTCCAGAGGTGCAGCAAGAGCAAAACACAAGTGAGTATGGGACTGGTACCCACAGCCTCTGGAGGAGGCTGTGAGCCTCCATTCCTAGGCTTGGAAAGAGCACCCAGTGATGGAGAAGCTCTGTGGAGGGGAGTGTCCTGGGAAGGGGACTGGCAAGGGGAACACAGTGCAAAGGGCTCCATTTCCATCACTTTTCCCTCCTTCCTTCCCTCCCTTCACCTGCAGACCTTCCCTCAGCGTTTCCCCATGATCTTTGCTCTGTGCTGGAGCAGTGGCACATGGCTGGGTTTTGGCTGCTGACTGCCACTGGTGATCATGTGGTGCTCACGGGTTTAAAAAGAGCCAACATCTCAAGGTACATCAAACTGTGCAGGGTGTTGGCAGGTGCGGAGGTTGGAAATTCTTTTTGTTGGTTTTGTTGTTGTTGTTTTCACGACATGGTAGGGAACAGAGGTATACTTCTGTGACGGGGAATGATTGATCTCTTCATGCTATGAAATGTGTTGATTATATGGTATGAGGTTATGTAAGTGTACGTACGGCTCGAAACAACATTGTTTAGCAACTAATGTATGCAGATCTATCACAAGAAGCAAATATGCCCAACTGGCATCATCTTGGAACTCGAAATCACTGATTAGTAATGGCTTGTTTTGATCATTGCACTGCAGATGGAAGTTTTGGGAGGAAAAGCAGTTCTCAATTAGGTAAAGTGGTAGTGCTTGGTGGTATCTGCTTGATAAAGGATAGGTGGTCCTTCTGGTGAAGATGACCAGATTTTTCCTGGAGAAGGTGTCTCTTCTTGGTCATCCGCGAGGTTTTGGCATGCTCAGACTTGGGAGGGAGTCCCTTGTCTGGGTGTCCTTAGATGACCAAAAATACTGTTCTCAAATCCAAGGCCAACATGGAGAGTAAAACCAGACAGACGTAGCCACTTCACATCTGAGCAGGACAGCATTCCCTTACCTAGTCTACAGAGGTGACCTTGTCCCTTCCTTAACTCAGTGCTGTCACTGGCATGGGAGGCCTCTTCCCCACCCTTGGCTTGTGTCCTTGGGAAGTGCAGTTGGGTGAGTGTAACCACCCCAAACCAGGTAGCCACCAGGGATGCTTAGGTCCCTTTGACTCAAAGCTTGGGCTTGTGTAGGAGCCACCCGCCTCTTGCTACAATGAACTGGCCCCTGAGGAACTTGCAGATTACATGTAATTGCAGCACAGGTAAGACAAGGACCTGTTGGACCAGGTCCAGAGGAGGGCCACAAAAGTGATCAGAGGGCTGGAATACCTCTCCTATAAAGTAAGGCTGAGAGCTGGGGTTCAGCCTGGAGAAGAGAAGGCTCTGGGGAGACCTTGTTGCAGCCTTCCAGTACCTGAAGGCACCTACAAGAAGACTGGAGAGGGCCTTTTTACAAGGGCATGCAGTGACAGGACAAGGGGTAATGGCTTTAAGCTAAAAGAAGGCAGGTTTACATTACATATAAGGAAGAAATTATTTTACCATGAGGGTGGTGAGGCGCTGCCCCAGGTTGCCCAGAGAAGCTGTGGCTGCACCCTCCCTGGAAGTGTTCAAGGCCAGGTTGAATGGGGCTTTGAGCAACCTGGTCTAGCAGAAGGTGTCCCTGCCCACAGCAGGAGGGTTGGAATGAGATGATCTTTAAGCTCCCTTCCAACCCAAACCATTCCATGATTCTGTGATAATTCTGCATAAGACATGTTAATCTGAGCAAGAGAAGGAGAGTTTCTCACTCCAAAGAGATCCAGTGCACTGAGTTCTTGACAGCCTTTTTGGTTCCCTGTGGGAGGGCTGGGTTAGGATTCATCTGACCAGGCATCACGAGCTGTGTCTGAGCAAGATGCTTTCTGTGTCAGTGCAGGGGAGTGAGCGCTTCCAGACAGCACATTGCTTTATCCAAAGTAAATGTTTAAAAGCAACCAGAGAAGCTGTGCCCTAATTGCATTTGTTTTCTCTCTGTTGACTACAAAAGGAGGTCAGGGCAACTAGAGTAGGTATTTTTGCATCAGAGGCATCTCGAACTGGGGGGTTGTGCATATACTTCCTGTGTGCTGCACTGCTGAATCGGGGAGAAGGTCTTTGTTGAAGGCTTGATTTGGGTAGCTAACTTCAGGGCAGCTTCACTAAGTTTGATTCTTTTTCCTCTAACACCAAGCTCATCAGAATATCTCTGAAATGTCAGTGGAGCTCCACTGCTGTGAAATCCAGCAAAGCTGAGTCATCACATCTGCACCACTCAGATCTCTTCCATCTCCATGTAGGATGGGAGCTGTTGCAATGCAGCAACTTAACCTCTGAGCATGTTGTGAGTGTCACTTCCTCCATAAAATACAACAAAACCGAACTGCAGAGTCCTGAGGGCTATTGCTCAAGGATGTGAGATAAACACTGGCAAGCGGAATATGCTGATATGGGCAATATGAGAAACGATCTGAGCTGGTCCACCAGGCACCCACCTCAGATGAAAGAAGCCGGGGCTCCTTCCCCCTTTCTGCTACTGACTAATATATACTTACCTAATATATACTTACAAATTACAAATTACCTAATATATACTTACAGATATCTGAAGGGTGGGTGTCAGAATGATGGAGCCAAACTCTTTTCAGTGGTGCCCAGTGACAGGACAAGGGGCAATGAGCACAAACTGAAGCACAGGAAGTTCCGTCTGAACATGAGGAAGAATTTCTTCCCTCTGAGGGTGATGGAGCACTGGAACAGGCTGCCCAGGGAAGTTGTGGAGTCTCCTTCTCTGGAGATATTCAAGACCCACCTGGACAAGGTCCTGTGCAGCCTACTGTAGGTGACCCTGATTCGGCAGGAGGGTTGGACTAGATGACCCACAGAGGTCCCTTCCAACCCCGAACATTCTGTGATTCTGTGACTTACTGGGCCAGTTGAGCAAGCAACTTCATCTCCTTGTCTGTCTTGGATAATAACCTTCGTGGAGCACAGACCACTTCTTACCATGATTTTGTGTAGTGCCTGGCACAACAGTAGCCCAACCTCAGTGGCAGAGTCTACCTGCTGACATAAATAACATTAACATGGGCTAGGGCCTCTCCAGCCCTTGCCAGGCTGATAACTGATCTCCTGGAGGCAGGGAAATCCCTGTGCTTTGCTCTGGACAGTGCCAGGAAAGGCCATGAGACACAGGAAGAAGTCTCTGGGAGGGAGATCGCAGTGCAGCCATGCCATGCTGCCATGACATCACCCTGTGGAACGGCACACGTGTCATGGCACTAAGTACCTGTGATGTGGTCTGCTAGGGTGTCTTATGCTGAGTTTCAGGTTCCTTGCGTTTGACTAACGGCCTATATCCCCTAATTCTGGGCTAGGTTCCTTCAAAATCCCAAACCACTCCTTCTTCCACAGCTGTGCTGTACAAATGCCTGCTACTGCTCTTTGTCCCATTTTGCCCATCCCTTTACAACATCCTCTGCTCCTTCCTGCACCCCCCTGCTGCAGGCCTCTCCCAGCAAAGCCAGCCAGTCCAAGCTGCTCCACCTTTCACTGTTCTTGATCACTGTTCTTTACCTCTTCTCACCATTCCACTTTGTTTGTAATTTTTTTTCCTTTTGTCATACTCCTGTGTGGGCAATTTGGCCAGAAAGCACAGAGACCTCTGGCCAGCAAAGCCAGGCAATACTGGTTTATATGTCCTTTTCACCACACACTTTTGGACCTTCAGAATGAAAGCAAGAGCATTATCCTGCCTGCCTTGATCCCATGAAATCCTTGCTGAGCGGAAAGCAAGTCTATCCACAGCTGGCCACATGCTGTGTGCTCATCAGCATCCAGCACCTCTGCGTTATAAATAGGCATCTATAAATAGATAGGTAGGCATCTTTCCTTTCTGGAAATCTTTCACTTGATGGAATCTGTCAGGTCTCAAACTGCACCTGGTACTTTGTGGACTCTGTCACAACCAATCGTAAAGATGAACTTCACTATATCACTAGAACTATGGAGTTAAATGCATGCTACTTGAAATATTTATAATTTTTTTCAGAGCGATGGTTGACAGGTCATCTATCATGCAGGTGATATCACCATTCTAGACCCTCGCACCAGAATAAGGTGAGCATTCAACATTATCAGTTACTTTCTCTTTGTGCTGTGTAATGAGGTGGTGTTTGGTGGTCTGTCCAGGAGTGCAGAGACTATCACCAACCTGGGAAGTTCACCATCTGTGTGAGTCCAGCAGGTGGAGGGTGAGGGCCTGGGTTGGGGGGAACCAAAGGACACAAAGAGGGGAACAGCTTTCCCAAGGCCACATGGTTCTCATAAACTGGTCCGGGGCAGAGTCCTGTGTAGCTGGTGCTCAGTCCAGATCTTTTGGCAGCAGAGTTGCTGCAGTAGGGGAACTACCGTGTCTGATTTACCTGGATTCTCCTGAGTCAGCCAATTAAAATACCATGGTTTCCACAGCAACATCACTACTGCCACACTGCACCAGCGTCACTTTACTGTACCCTGTTCAGGTGGAGATATAACTTAGAGTAATAGATACATCACATGGAAAGAGGTGAAGCTTACCCAGTCTTGAGCTGAAGTGAAACTTGAGGTGTTGAGGTCAGAAGACTCCTTTTGGCCCTGCTCACCTGACCTCGTGCGTGACACAGGCCCTAGAGGTCCAGTCAAGGAGACCAGCAATCAAAGCACTCCATGGGCAAAAGCAAATTCTCACTGGCTCCCTCCAGTTGATGTAAAATTGGTTTGCTTTCCAAGAGGGTGAAAAAGTAAGGACTCTAAAACGGACAATAGAAGTTGATGCCAAAGGAACATCACCAAGTGGTAGGAAGGCAAAGCATAGAAGCACATGCATTCATGGCTGGGGCTGCACAAAACAACCATGTGTGGTCATACAGAATCAGATAAGCCAGATCCACACCTGTATTTCACGTGATCTGGCAGGCATATTGCTGCAGTGCCTCCCCATGCCATGCTATTTGACTGCTTTCCAAAACCTCAGTAGATAAAACGGACTTCTGCTCTTTTGTCTCTTGCGCTGGAGAAAAGGGTAACAGTAGGTCAGAGAACCAGCTCAGAAGCAGCCCAGCGTTTGAGTCCCTGCTGTATGAGAAAAAGCAGAAGACCTATTTGTTTGTGGGTCATGCTGCATGCCCCAAGCCCAGAGACACACAATTTACAGTTATGACCTCTGCATCTTTCTTGCTCCTCGGAGGATAAAATGGTTTCCTGTTTATTCCAAGGGGCAGCTGTTATATTCACAGGGGAGAGCAGCACTCATGGTTAATATGGCTGATGTCCAGATACGTTTTGCAGGAGTTGTTTGTTTGCTGGGCCATGCAGCATCTGCTGAACGTCCTGCCTTTGGGAGTAGGAGACTCCCAGGCAATTCTCAGATGCTCAAGCATGGGAGAGGACTTGCTCCTCCCACACTGGGATCAGCAGGCAGGAAAGAGGTCCTGAGGGTTTCTTCAACCTCTGTCGTGTGCTGGAGTGTATCAGGAGTTATAGGGCCTCTTTCACCTTCTCCATCTGGTTCATCTGTGCCCCAGGGATGTTCTGCACCACCCATGGGAGAGCAGAGGCAGTGCACTGCCTTGGAGGGGGCCTCATAACCTCAGCAAACACTGTTAGGCATGAGATGGGGTTGCCAAAGCTGTGAGACATCCAGGATCAGTAAGGGAAACTCCCTGTAGTCAGTGCCCAGGCAAGAGAATTCTGGGGACTTGGGCAATCCCTGGAAATCACCAGAGGAATATTATCACCATGGGAGCCACTCCTCAGGGTGCTTTTGCAGTCACTTGGACAGAAGATAGTGTCCCAGGATGTGGAGGACGCAGCCCTCAGGCATGCAATCAGCATAGGCCTTTTTTGGTCTCCTCCATCAGCGTGGAAGAGGCAGGTAAAATTCAGCATCCTTGGGAAGGAAGCATCAAAGACTATTAAGTGCAAGAGAAGGACAAAGCCTGCTGCCTCCTGTGTCTGTATGTTTCTCTTTTGACACCAAGAGCCCTTCTCATGTTTGCTTTCCTTCTTTGCTTCTGCCTGGCAGGGCTGTGTTGGCTGTTTGTGTTTTTAAATACCACGGTGACCCAGATTTGGAACAGGCAGGTGGTGATCCAGGCAGTGGGTTTGTATCTGACTCTGCTTATGTAGTCAGCTATGTATTGCTGAAATGGAAAGAAATCAAAGCCTAATCTCCACTGACCCATACACGGGCATCAGAGTCACCATCAGTCTGGAACTGGGGCACTGAGCCACAGGCTGCAAACTGGAGACATAGCGAGCTAGCCTAATGAATAAGTCATGCCCTCTGGTCAAGCAATAGCTGGTACCAACCCCGTCTCTACTCATTGGCTTCGATTTTCAGCAGCACCTACTGTGTGCATCTCCAGGCTGGGAAAGGTGCTGGCTCACAGGCAGTGCAACAGCCAGGGCCCCTGTTGAAGTCATAATTTGTTTTAAGCATATAAACCACCTGCTTATTAAATAAGAAATTATGTACATGGCTGTGTTCTGCGTCCCACAGTGAGCAGCAAGAGGCAGGTGAAATCTGTACAGCCCAAATTTCTCTAAATAAGCCAGCTTCTTTGATTTTCTGTCCACTTTGGCAGGCTCCCTCATGTGAAGGTGAGAGCAGAGCAAAGGGTTGTTGGCTGCAGTTGAAGTCTGCCAAGACAGTGCATGTGAGAAGACCGATGAGTGCTGGTGAAGGCAGGGGAAATACAGGGTGAAAGAGGGCTACTGAGAAGCAGGAGAGGGGATTTTGTGTAAAGCATGCCTGTACAATCTCACTCCTCAACCCTAAACTGGTTCCTAGTCCCAGCAGTGACTTGGCACCTTGAAATCAGTAATATCTCTATCCTTTCAAACCCTTTGGTAGTAGAGAAATCCGGTCATCCCTCCTGCAGAGGAGGGAGTTGGGGCACAGGAAAACAGCATGTCTTAGCCCATGGTGCACAAGGCTTAACCACAAAGAAGGACAGATGAAATCCAGATTCCACAGTCCCAGGCTCTGCTGGTGGGGATTTCCTTCATCCTACACATCCACATCCAAAGTATTTTTTAATCCTCTTGAACTCTCCCCTGCTCTTTAAGAGGCAGAGGAGCATGTGCCATGACTTTCCACCTCCGTAATGTCTCCTTCCTTCTGTTGTTAGCTCTTTTGTTTTCCCACCTTTCTTCCATCTCAAGGCTTCCTCTCCACATGGGTTGAATCACAGCTCTTTGTGGGGAACAGCTCTGCTCCACAAAAGGCCAGTGACATGGTGAATAAATCCCCTCTGAAGAGTTTTGTCTGGCTGATCTGTATTTGCTGCTGCTTCAATTATGTCTCCTCAGCAACTTTAATGAAATGAAAGCTGATTTTTCCTGCTCATGCCATTCATACCAATTTGTGGCAGGATAGTCCTCCCAGTACTGGTTTCCCAGGTTTCACTCTCAGTCCCTCGCATTAGCAGCAACAGTGCACCATGGTCACCTCCACGCCATTGTCCTCTCGCCATCCCTTGCCTGTTCTCATCCTGTCTGTGCTCCTCACCCTGTGCCCGTTCCTGTGGCACGTGCATGGCCTCATCCTGTCCATTTCCCCAGATCCACCAGCTTCTGCTCGACACTCACCCGGCCACACCTCCAGGGCCTCCTCCACAACCCGTCTGCTCTTTCTACTGGACGCAGCGGCTGCTCGCTGTGTCTGCCAGTTGGGTAGAGCCCGCTGGCAGCCAAGGGATGGTGCTGCTTTGCCCCTTCCGTGCTTCCAGTCAAGAGGAAGGTGGGAATGACCCCAATTGAAGAGCTGTTGTGAATGTTTGTGGTGATCACGTTGATGACAGTGGGATTTCAGGAAGAGCGTGGATCTGGGCCCCACTGTCTGGAAAGAAAGGAGTCACTGCTTCAGTGCGTTTCAGCCAAAGGCATTGACAAATAGCAGAGGTGAGGACTGTAATATGTTAGCGAGGGAAAAAGTGATAGCAGTGCTTCTCTGCAGAAGGTAAATGGTTTCTGTTTAAGCACAAGTTAAATATCAGAGGAATGATGATCTTATGAATGAAACACAACACCTCCAGGGGCTTATTCCTACATCAGCCACCAATTTTCTGTGCGACTTTCAGTAGTTCATTCACTCTGCCTCGGTCACTTCTTGTGTCAAACCACCCCAGTGACAAATTCCTTTCTTGCAGAGGTCTTGCGAGGACTACACAACTCCACGAGGTCCTAAAGGGATACATCAAAGGCAAAGAGTTTTTCATCAAGACAGCATTTAATATCCTCGATGAGGTAACAGCATATCAGCTCGCCTGTGCTAAGTCTGGAGCCTCCCACTCAGAGAACGTCCCACCCACCTTGCACTAAGGTATGTGTTGCCCCTCAACAGCCACTTCTCAGCATGGTTTCTTCCTCTGCTTCCCTGGGTATATTTTAGCCTCCCTAACACCTCCTCCTTTGCCATAGCACACCTGTTTTCCAAGAAGAGCCCTTGCCTCGGCACAGATGGGCACAGCCAATCACTTTCCTTCAAAGCAAGACGTTGCCTCAGCAACCAAAGTTTTGAAGTCGGGCAAAGTTCTGATAAAAAACACCCAAACCAATTGTGATGGGAAATGACACTCGGGAAAAAATGTACCATGTTGCCATGGCAGCCTGAATACTTGCACAGAACTTGGTGTTTTGAAAATATAAAAAGACTGTACTTCAAGCGAGTTCAGCTAACTTAATGCCTTTGTCAGGTAGCTGCACAACGCCAAGTGTCTGGTATTTATATTTTACACCTGGCATGTGAGTGAATCCATCGCTTCTGAAATGGAAGTAGCTTCTGCTCTCAACCCGACAGAGGGCTATTTGAGACTGCAGGCTTTTCTGGGTTGCCTGGTCTGGTATTGATCTGTCGGGGTTATTTCTGTCATTTGAAGTCCATCAGTTCTTTGTTGTCTCGGTTTCCACATCTGTGTTTTATCTGTTATTTCATTTGGTGCACTTTTATGCCACAGTGTCTGGGCTAAAAACAGCAGGTGATTTGTTCAAAAACATGGATCCTCTTCCTAGTCCCGTAAAAATCCATACCTTCCTTTTGAACCTTGAGGTGCATGAGTGGCTTTCAGGGGCCACAATCTGCTTCATTCAGCTCTGTGAGCTGAACCAGATATGATTTTTCTCCGTCATGTAGGCACCTTCTCCTAATTATAATGAGGAAGAGGAATAACGAGCCTGAGGCTATTCCTATGCCCATTGGACAGACTCTCTTTGCAAACCCAAAGGTGAACTGAACTCCTGTGACAGTTTGTAAGACCATCCAGATCTGGAGTTCATCACCATTTTCCCTAGAAAGGCCTGATTCTCATTTGGCATCTACTTGGTAGGGCTCTCTGTGGCCTGGGAAGCTGGGAAGAGCAGAAGGAGAGAGGGAAACTGGATTTCAGTGATCTGTTGCTGTTATTCTTCACTGTCTCAGGCAGCCAGCCCTCTGGTAAAAGTGGTGTGAGGAGGAAAAGGGCTGTGAGACGCAAAGGGAAAACAGCCGCTCATTCAGTCCTGAGAAGATTAAATCCCAAATGGCTCATAGGAGGAGGAGGATTCTCAGTATTGAACTGAGAAATAATCTGGGGCCCTGACATGGCATTTCATTCCTTGTCTATGAACCCTTACTGAGAGCTGAGCACGAGGACAGCTCGCTCACCTGGGCAGAGCCAACCAATTCCTTTGACAGAGTCAAGCCTCCTCTGTGGGCAGGAAAACACCCAGTTGAGAACCCACCGTGCTGTGTGTGCAGTGAGGCCAGTAATGGACCCCCATGTGCCAGCCTGGGCTGGGTACATGCTCAGAACACCATGCCGTGAGGAATTCCCACCCTAGGCTGGCCACAGCTCAGAGATCACGTTCCACCATTATCCATGAAGACCTTTTGTTTTCCCTTGTCCACTGGAGTGTATGTTTCTATTGCCCAATCCACCCTTGCATCATATAGTCTGTGGTTCTGCTTCATCTTCGTTAGCCTCCTCCCTGTTGCCCTGGGTGGTCCAGTGTTGGCTGCTGTTACTTGTAGGGCTGTGTGGGAGTGACCTAATTTGGAGAAACTGCAGAAGGAGCATCAGGAAGCCCACAGGGGAGCGGGGATTTCTGTGCTCCTTGGCAGGAGCTCAAGCCACGTACCCAACCCCTGCAGTTCCTGGGCTCTCTTCCCTGGGTCGCCTACTCCCCTGGTCCACATGTACATCTCACCCCAAACTGCTCCTCTCCAATGAGAGTATTAAGGAGATGGTTTGTCTCAAGTGCTTTGGAGAGGGCGTCACTGCTCTTGACTTAATTACTTGGCATTGCAAAGGTTTCTAGTTTCTCATTCCCCCTTGACAGTTTTATTATGGAAATATTTTGTACCCTGGACTCTCTCCGTTGTGTTTTTGTGTGGCGTTTACAATAGGGGCTCCTCAGTGCTTGTTCTCAAGCAGCTCAAATGAGAGATTGGTTTTAGACAAACACACAGCTGGCTCTGAGGAGGCAAGCAGAGAAATGCCAACTGTTTCATAAGGACACACTCTGCTCAGCCCCAACTCCCCAGCCTCCAGTCCCCACACCTGCCTTTTCTTCTCCTGGCCTCAATGTCTGCAGCAGATTCGAAGGAGAGGACCAGTTCCGTGCCCAGTGCCAGGTTCCTCTTTGCACCGACCACGGCATTTGGGACCACAGAGCTGTGAGTTTTGTTCCTCATGGGAGTGCCCTCTGCCACTGCCTAATTTCTGCTTCTTATCTATTGCTTGTACAGAGCCATGCCAATGGATAGAAAGATATGGTGCTTACCAGGCAGATGAAGGTGGGATCTGGGGAAGGGTTTGAGAAGAAGTGGAAAGGATGTGAGGTCATTTCATATATTTACTTGAAATGGAGATCTTGATCTGAGCTCGTTTGATGTCCGTGGCAGTTTTCCTGGAGATTAATTCCACAATTACCCAATAAAAAAAATGTATAAAATCCATAATTATTAGTACACTTGGGATTGTTTCGGTTTACTGGAAGAGTGCTCGCTTGTGCTCAGGCCTACAGCAATCCCATTCAGGAGGTTTATTCTGTGCCACAAGGGCTAAATACGTTTCTGAGACCCATATTTTATAGACATAGAGGGACAGAAACGTCTTCTCAGTCTACAGAAGAAAAAAGGAAAAGCCTATTTCTGGCAAGCATCACTTACTGAAATTAAAGTATCACCCTGCCCATGATCCTGCCCACTGCATTTCGTTGTTTTACAGGTAAGGGATCTGTCATCTGACTACGTACGTGGTATCAGTGTATCGCAGTCACCATATGAGGGACAGGGCATTGAAAGTAGACGGTGGAGGCTTTCAGGGAGTGGGATCTGTGTAGCGTGTTCAGATAAAAAGTGAAGGTCGGTTTCATGTTACATTAGTGTTTTCCCTGAGGTTGTAGTTTGTATTAGTAGGGATGAACAAAGCTGGATCGGTGGGAATGAAGCAGAAATTATTTCCTAGAGAAGTCCCAGTGGATCCATGGTGGTTGCTTTGCTAATACTTTATTGCACAGAATTGACTCACTCTGTGCAGACCAGACCTCATCAGCAGTGGCAGAAGCTGCCTTGCAGGACAGAGCCTGGTGATGTGGATTTTTCCAGGACGGTGAAGATGGCCACATGCCGTTACTTCTGATAGTTCCTCACAGAACCTGTAAGTAGGGTTTCTATAGGTAGGAAGTGTTGTGTGACTGTGTGGTTGCTTGCTTTTTTCATAGAATCAAAGAAGCATAAGTTGGAAAAGACCTCTAAGATCATCAAGTCCAACCGTCAAATGCTCATGCATTTCGTGCATTGCTCGGGTTTTGCCACATTTGACACGTGCAAGAGTTTGTGCGTGTGTGCATGCATGCACTCATCTGTAACTTGTAAATCACCATGCCCTCAGCCAAAGGAAACTGGAGCTCGTTGTTCCCAAAGACCCCTGAGACCTGCCAGCTGAAAACACTACCAGCATAAATAACCAGGGAGACTTTCAATTTCCCACATCCCAAAATAGGAAAATCTCTTACCATACTTTATTTTTTTTTAAAAAAGGGGGTCATGGCTGAATGAATCCCTGCTTTCTGGTCTCAACAACTGGCACAAACCTCTGTTTATAGTGTGTGTACAGATGGGCAGAACTAGACCCAGTCCCAGGGCTGGATCAGTCCACAGGCTTCTGCCACCCCTGGGCTGCTGAACTGAAACTGTGAAAATTAATTATAAAGTCAGGGAAGGAGGAGAGGGAAGACGGAGTGGAAGATCACACCGGATTTTGACACTTGTGGGACAGAAGGGAGGGTGGCATCACAGACAGTGCCAGAAAGGAGAAGGAAGGGCAGATGAGGGAGGAGAGATTATGTATTTGGTGCTAGTTGTTGCCACAGAATATGCAGAAGGAAATACAAGAGAGGTCATGGGGAACCTACATCAAGGAGGAAGATCAGGGAAGGGACATTGTGGAGATGCCAGAGGAAAAGACAGTAACTAAGGGGACAAGAGTGTGCTTGTTCTGGGGGAGAGCAGAAGAGAGCTCAGTGAGGCTGGAGAAAGGGCATCAGAAAGGAGGTGCTAAGGGAGGGACCAGGGACTCTGCAGATAGTGTAGGTTCTCGATGGGGGCTGAGGTAGGTCCAGCAGATCAAGGCAGGGGTCGTTAGCATGTGCTACTGGGCTACCTACCCCTATGCTGGTGTAGGGTTGTCCCAGCAGTGGACAGTCCAGCAGTCCTAGGAGTGACAGCAGGACACAGGGCCAGTGCAGGCAGCCAGTTTGGAGCTATGGGTCACAAACCTCCATGGCACAGAAGGAGGTAGGTGATGGGGCTTGGTGCCCCAGCTGGGGAGGAAAACCCAGGAGACATGAGCAGTGACAGAGCAGCAGTGAGCAGGGTTGGGTTGAGGCCAAGCACAGCTTGCGTTCACTACAGAAATTGTTGCTGCATGCTCACGGTAAGCATATGCCAGCTGTTGGCCAGCCACAAACTTGGCCAAGTTGGAAAAAGTGCCAGCATGTGCCAAGATAAGCACACCCTGCCACTGAACAGCATGCTTTCTCCCTAGCCTCATCAAAGGGACCTCTAGTCCTTAAACACAAGGTTACCAGGAGATATGGGCTCCTCCTGGACATTTGCTCTCCACCTAAAATCTATCTGTCCTCCAGCAAGGCATGCTGTGATATCCCTAACATAGTGGGACTACATACAGCTCAGCTCCATGCAACCAGGGCAGAGCCTTTCTTGGGCCCCAGGAGAGCCAGAGCTGCACTCCTTCTAGTCTGCATCCCTGAGGGCCTCTAGTTTGGCTCTGCACTAATCTGGGCTTCACATGTGACCATTTGCTAACAGCCAGTGAGAGATGCAATGTTAAAATGGGGTTTCCAGCAACAGTTTCCTCAACAGAGCTCTCATCCCTAGAGAGAGGAGGGCCAGCATCTCCTCTTGGGACAAGTTTGCACCCAGCTCCGAGCCTGAAAGCACTGTTGCTGTGCAGAGGTGGTGGCAGCATAGCTCCCATGTCCAGGAGAATGTGCAGAACACAGCAGAAAGAGATGCAAGCATGTTGACTAAATCAACACCCAGGAACACCTGAAATCAGAAAGAAGGAGGGAAGCATTATCTCTGAGGCTATCAGGACGGACCTGGAGCACAGCAGAGTGGAACGAGCAATGACAGGTATACTAAAATAAATGACTCACTCATAAAAAGGTCGGTCATACTTGATTTGCTAGAGACAATTTGTGGTGAGCAGGTAGGCTGTGACAAGCAGCAGTGGCCACTTTCAGCTGATTTGTTTTGAGGCAACCATGACTCTATCACCTTGGGAACCATTGCCCTGAGCGCCTTCAGCCAGTGACGTCTAACCCTGAGGAGGGTGTATTTCAGCAAAAATAGGATGGAGGGGGGCACAGGCAAGGGTCTTTGCATTGTTGGTAGGTAAACCTAGTCAGCAAATAAGAGATTTCAGTGAAATAAAAAATTCAGGTGAGTTTTTTTAACTTTCATTCTCCTAATGTTTGCTTTGTCATAGAGAAAAGAAAAACATTGGGATTTCAGATTTAAAAAAAAAAAAAAATCCCTTTTTAATTTGCAATACTACACTTTTCACCAAAGCCAGGAATGAAAATTTGTGAAAATGGCTATCTGTCTTGGAAGGAAGGAAACAAATCATCTCTAAACACGTGAAAGTAAAAGTCAGATGGTTTTCCACAACAGTGCTTTGCCATGCCATGTCCCAGGTCTCTCTCAGTTTGCACTGAGGGTCATTCGAAGAGTACCCACTTAGGACACCCTTTGGTAACAATGTCTTCTCAGCAGGGCCTTCCTGGAACAGTCCAGGAAATATTTCTTCTTCTAAAGTCAGCTCCCAGACAGTCTCTGGGCACTCTCAGTCTGGTTATATAAGTGGCTTTTGAGTACAAGATGTGGTTTGGTCATTATAAACTCCCATCCTTAAATAAATTCACATTGGTGCTTCACAGGGAATGTTTACTCCTGCTTCCCCGAGTTCCAGCCATCAAACAAATGGGCTCTGCTTAATGAAAAGCACTCTGCAGGAGTGCTCCCTTAGCTGGGAGATGGGGGGGTCAGGAAAGGAAATAAATAGGGAAATAACAGATGTATTTCTTCTTCTCTATGAAATGCAGATCTGTGGCAGGATCCCACATTCCACAAATTTGTTATACATGGAGTTGTTTGACTTCAAAGTAGAAATACATAAAGAAAACTAATTCATTTTAAGCTTCCCACATGGATCTCAAAAAGAACAAGATATTCCTTTGCACTGCAGCACGACTGGGAGTCTTTCATTATTTCTTTTTTTTTTTTTCTTTCCCTACACTAGCAGGGTGGGATGTGTTTCTGAAGGATGCTGTACCTCTTTCTTGCCTGAGCAGGACTGCCTGTTTCATGGCAGAGAACAAGTCCAGTTGAGAAGAGTCAGGACCATTAGGGAAAAGGGTACTGTTACCACACTGCAGAAAACACGGATTTAGCAGAGGAATGGTCACCATCACAACTGACCCTGCAAATGAACGTTCTCAAATATAAATCTCAAAGATTTAAAAAGGTGCTGGTATTGACTATTAATGGAGTCAAACTGTTTAAATAATATTCTGAAGATCAGTGCTGGTGTTACAGCAGCCTCTAGACAGCGGTTTTCAGCCCTTTTCGCTGGTGCGCTGTGTTTGCTCTGGCTCTAGGAACCGCGCTGCTCCTGGTCTCAGCACAGCCGTATTCGTAGATGAGTTCTCTTTGGGATCCTGGATCCTGAAGGCACAACGGCAATTACAGCTACGTAAGCTGTTAAAGAACTGTTGCATTCACAATAGTGAGCTGCAAGATGAAAAGGACACCTGTCAGCAGACCCATACTTCTCCCTCTTTGCATCCAATGTGGTGACAGAACGAGAGTCGTGATTTTCAAAACAGGTTCATGTGATTCATGTCAGTGGAGCTAAGGTGAATGTGAGATACAAACAGCCGTGGTGGGGCAAACCCAAGGTCCAGCTTTCCTTTGCCTCTTCCAGCAGACAGTTTTGCATGCATAACCAAGAGTACAGCATGCAGGGTAAATCCTGAGTGGTCTTACCTCAGGAGAACCCTTCCAAAAATCACCGGTTACAGGAATTCCTGACCTGGGAGATGTTTTCCTGATGTTTTAAAATCACTGGAGAACCCAGTTACAGCTACTACAACACCTCGGCAATAAATTCCACTATGCAATAATGAGCACTTTTTGCCAAGACTCAGAGAGTTCTTGCTGCTGTCATTTTAACCACATTTTTATACTTGGCAGTTTTCAAAACATTGTAAAATTATAGGAGAGTGAGCTGGATGCAGTTTTGCATGTGTTGGCTTGTGAGCTGAATTTGGTGTTTCAGCTTAGACTCTATTGCTAGAGAGAGAAATACTCCCAGCAGCCTGGTGGTGAGCAAAAAAGCCTCCCAACCATAAAGGAAACAAAGAAAACAAATAACTCTGAATTCTGTTATTATTATTTAGAAGATGAGAATATTTCCTATTCCTAAGAAATAATGTGGAAAGTTATTTTCATAGAACATTTTTGTGGAGCGTCTCAGTGCTGAATTCTATGACCAAAAAAGGGTTTCTTGGTTTTTCCAAGCTACTTTTCCCAAATCCAGGTAGCATGCAGGATTTTCCAGTGATCTTTAAACACTTATTTGGCCAGTGAATACATGGGATGTCAGAGTGTGCTGGAGACAAACGATGTTCCTACAGCCTTGCCTGGTACTGAGCTTATCCCTTCATGTAGGCAAAGGCTACTGTGGAGCTTTCACCTTATGAAAATGTTCCTACATCGATGGAAGAGGAGAAAGTTTAAACAGCTGTTGAGAAATGAGGGTTATGTGGGAGTGAAATGTTTCACGTAACAAGCAAAATTAAAAAGTAAATCAAACATCAGATATTAACAGAAAGAAAAGTAGAAATATTTAGAAATGCATCAGTGCATCCTCATGGAGATGCCCTTTATACAACCTAGTGCCATTGGGTTTGCTTTCTAGTCACCATTTAAGGAGCTCCTTGCGTTAGCTGTGCATCATTGCAACATTGATCCTAGTATGCAATGAGTGAGTGTGTTTGCTTGGAGTGAAAAGCTCCAGCCCCCTGGCTTGGTTTCTATAGCCGTGTTCTTGTAACCATTCTTGAGATGGTGCCTGATATTGTTCCACTTATTCATTAATAACATGTGTTGTGGCTTCCTCTGATGTAAACATTAGCCAGGCTTTCACAAAGTTTTTAACAAACTTCACCACCACCACATACATTAAAATGAAAAATTATCGATGACCCCTTTTGCAAGCCATTAATGATGACACGCAATTTGGCTGATGAATCACAAGTTTGCTGTAGATTTAGGCTATGTTTGTGTCCGTCTCAGTGGAGTCTGTCCTCTTCTTCTCCATGGTAACTGCTCTGCCTCTGACATCACTAGCCGAAATAGAGCATGGAGGTTATAAAATCCTAAGGGGGTGTGGGATGGGGAATGGTAGAGACAGAATTAAAATATAATTCAATAAAGGAAACTTCCTTAACACATAAGTCACCGGACAGTGTCCACTGCATCCATCAGGCAAAGGATATCTGAAATCTGAGAAATGGGGATATCACCACTTTGGAGTTGGACATTTGGGTAAGGTTATTGAGACAACTTGGAAAGCAAAACAATCTGTGACTCCTTCTTGGACTGAGTCATGATGCACTCATCCATATTATTTTCTTTCCTGACATCAGAAATCCTCTTCATCACAATGAGGGTAAAGAGCGCCATGCTGGGAGTCAAGAAAGCTCTTTGGCGACTGGGGAAGACAAGAAGACAAGAGCAGAAATCTCAGAGTAAGTGTACTAAAGCAGGTGCAAATACTACTCAAATCTTTATCACAATCTTTATCTGTGATCTGGGATGCTGCTCTTCTAAAGCCCAGACCCCAGAAACTGTGAGCTAGGTGACCATCTTCAATTAAAAAAAAAAAAAAGGGG
>Ga0065711_1003501_pt1 | contig 27681 bp, 14 predicted proteins | sample Hoacrofraction12_FD_59098 | JGI IMG/M metagenome (GOLD analysis project Ga0065711, IMG submission 59098) | Hoatzin crop microbial communities from Cojedes, Venezuela - Epithelial fraction 12 v2 (version 2) | ecosystem: Host-associated > Birds > Digestive system > Esophagus > Crop | place...
GGAGAGTGGTGCTCGGCAGCGTGCGTTCCTAAAATTTCTCATCTTGAAAGAGCTTCTTTTGAAGAGTTTCAACAGATTACGGGAAGCAGACAACGTACCAACTGAATTTTTGCTATTTTCAGGTACCTCTCTTTGCCGCTTGTCATCTGTTCATGTCCTCATGTTCTGCCAGTTTCTGAGAGATGAAAGATAGATGCTACCTGAATTGCTGTAGGTTCTATAGAAGGAAAGAACATAGCAGAGTTTTTGCTGTACCTTACATCTAGGTGTAATTATTTTTCTCCCCTGCTTTGGTGTAGTAGAGAAAAAAGGCTGAACCTATACATATTCAGCTCTATTTAGTATCTTGTTTATGCCTTGGAGATTTATGGTCTACAATCAAGTTCAGTACATATTAAAACTATCACAAAAATTTGAGAAAGAGGCTTTTTCTTGCGTAACTTTATGCCTGTTGCGAAGGAGGGTGGAGATTTGATGGCAGGTGACAATTACCATTGCACTGCCCAGTTAGGTGTAGATTGAAGCAGAGCGAAGAGAGTAGTGTGCTGGTCCAGAGTCAGTGTTCACGTGAAGGTTTCTCATCTGGCAACCCAGCGTATTTCTTTAGTCTGACAGAAAGTGTGACTGGCATGTAAATACCCTCCTGTGCTGGGTGCGGGTGCTGGGGGGCTGCCGGGCGGCCTTTGTGTGGAGGGGAAAGGGGTTGTTTTAATTTGTCTTTGTTTCTTGCTATCAGAACTTATTTTAATTATCAATAAATTATGTTTATTTTCCCAGAGTCAAGTCTGTTTTGTCTGTGATGGTAAATGGTAGGTGATCTCCCTGTCCTTACCTCGACCCATCACCTCCATCTCGTTTTCTCCCCCTGTCCTGTTGAGGAGGGGGAGTGAGAGCGGCTGGGGGGACACTGGCTGCTGGCCGGGGTCAACCCACCATGCTTCCGCAGGGCTTTGGGTTTTCATATGCATGCGTGGGCTCAGCGGGTATCTTTTGCAAGCATTTTGCGTAAGTTCTGAAGTGTTCTTTATGCTATTTGCAGGTTTAAAAATTGGCTGTATTAGTGCACTGCCATATTTTTCAAGTAACTTCTAGTGTATTTTCACTTTTTTTTTCTGCTGATTAAGCTGTGTGCTGCTTTTTAACTGATGAGCGAAAGAAGTTCTTTACAGTGCTAAAATTTCTTAATGGTTATTAGTCTGTACAAAGAAGCAAATCGTAGTTTTAGACCAGGAGTTCTAAGGAGTAATCTTCTTAAAGTAAAAAAAAAAACCTGTGGGCAGAATGTTTGATTTCAGACCTATTATCCTGACATTGTAAACAACAATTTGCATTAAGAAGTTTTTAATTTTGATTAGACTGCTTTTAGAAGAAGCTATTTTTTATTGGTTTGACTGAATCAAAAGATTGATAAAGGAAGGTGTAAAGCCCTTCAGTTAGGTTGCTTACATTAAAGCTGAGTCCCAGGTGGAAGTCACTAATGATTGTTCCTGTCCTGTGGTTGTTTAGTGATAATTGTGCAATAAATGAAGCTTCAGTCCACATCTCATAGGCAAGTACCTGCATGGTGCACTGCAGTGGTTGCTAAAACGCACTTGTTAACAAGTTTCAGCAAAGCCAAGGGCAGACCAAACGTGGAAACAGCATGTTTCGGCCCAGGTGATGGCTAAAGGACTTTGGCAGAGTAGCGTGAGGAAGCCTGCGCAGTTTCTCGTTGTGTAGTGTTCTGTTGAGAAAGTACTTTGTTGGTCAAGATTGTCAATTTGTCTAAATGCAGTGGCTTTGCTGTGGGGTGGAATTGCTTGAGACGTTTGCAAAATGCTTCAATTTATTCAGTTCAGCTTAGTAATAAATGGAATAAGAGAATAAGGATAGAATCTCCCAGAAGGATTTCTGTAGCTTGCCTGTGGATTCTCCTTTCTTTTACTGTAATGATTTCTGTTAATCAAAATAGTTGTAAACAGTACAGTGCATTTGGCTTTGATTAATTTTATAATTCTGTTCTAACCTCAGAAATTAATTTGTTTGATGATACATGCTCAGTGTTGTATTGACTTGGTATTTTTCTTTATTCTTTCCTAGTATTCTTGTGAAATTTAATTGTGGTACATGTCACTGATATGGTTTTGTTTGTGCCCCGTATCATCCAGTAAGACAGATTTATTTATTCATTAGATGCATAAATTAAGTAGGAGAAGCAGCTAATTGAAATGTCTTTTTCTTTTTTTAATTTTTGCATTGTTAGTTTTCATCTCATCTTTGTTCTCATTTCAGACCTTGAAGGTTGAGTATGAGCTGGCATATCATGATATTTTTTGAGTAATTCTGGGGTTGCTGATTATTAGCCGGTCCTGAAAACTTCCCAAGCAGAAGTGATTTGGTGTTTCTAGCTGGAGGATGATACCAGCAGAGCAGCTCCATCCTCCACCTTTGTGCCATTCAGTGCCATGCACTCGGGGCTCCAATCCACTCCCTGTCATTAGTATTTCGCTCCTGGGAAGTGCAGAGCTTGGCACCGAGGGATCTCCTCCTCACCTTGGAGGGGGGCAGGCAGGAGTGCACAGCAGGACCTCACTGCTGAAAAACCAGCAGGCAACCATTGCCTGTGCCGAAGCGCTGCCTCGGCGTATGGCTTTGAAGGAGCTTCTTTACTAGCTATCGTTTATGAGTAAACTGCGACAGCAACACTTGCCACTTGGAGTGCACTGTAAAGTCGGTATACAAGGTGGAGCCAGGAGTTGGTGGTGTTCGCTGTTGTAGCTCCTAAGTATTATATTTTCTGTCTTAGAGCTTACGGGCTATCTAGATGTTTCTGTGATTTCAAGGAAGCTGAAGAGGGCTTGAACTTCTTCTTTTCACCTTAAATATTGTGACATTAAAGAAGTTTCTTAACATCTAATTGGTATAAATTCTGAGTGTTGTGTGAACATTGTTATTGATTTCTTCTCCCACATCTCAAGTCCATGTGACTTTTAAGGTTAAGAACTGGCTGTATAGATCCACATGAATTTGCCATGCTTTCCTACTAGGCTGAGCATTAGTAATGAGCTACACCTTGCTATGTGGTAGCACCACACTGATTAAATAAAGCAGTAAAATGAGAGCTGCTTATAGCAAGTCAGTCCTGTGACCTGCGCTTGCTGTTAATTCCTCTAAACATAAAAAGTCATTTATAGTTTGCTAAACTTAAATGAATAATGGGCACGTTATATGTTTATCTGTGCTCATTCTTTCATATTTTAAATGATAAATAAAGCAAGTCTTTTTTAAGAAAGTAATATTTTTAACCAGCATGGCTGGTCAAAGTAAACTTGAGTGTTGTGGAAGAACATCGGTGAGAAGTTTATCGTAGCAGATATAAATAAGAAACTAAGAAAACTTGCAGTACTGAAGTACAGAAATTTTTTCTGTGTTTAGTATGGACTGGGAAAGACTGGCTGGTGGAAATAGCAATGGACTACAATATCACAACAGTATGTGCAGGTCATAAGAAGTTATAAACTCGTGTGTATAAGCTTCTGCTAAATTTCACAAAGCAAATGAGAAGACAGTAAGGGCTGGGGTAGCGCATAGTTGGACAGTCCCTGGTGTGAGTTACATTTTTTCCTCCCTAAACAGGTTTTCACCTTTCTTCAAATTTTAAATTTTTTCCTCCTTGTACAGTGGAGAGAATGAGGTGTTTAAAGTTGTAAAGTTTGAGTGTATACAAATGTACCTACCTAAGGTACTGATATCTAAAACAGTTTATTCACAGTCCGTATGAAATATGACATATTGATATTAATTGAAATGGATCTAGTCTAGAAACGATGTAAATGGCATTGTTGATGACATGTCACAATGGTCTTTGATTGCTTTATCTTGTATAATAGGCTGACCTTTTTGTTTTTGTTTTGTTTTAAACGTAGCGGTATTTTCTCGTTGGAAGTAATCCTGCAGAAACCAAATACCGTGTTTTGAAAATAGATCGCACTGAACCAAAGGATTTGGTTATAATTGATGATAAGGTGAGTGCCTCTCTACTTAGTGCTTTTTTTTTTATTCAGTTGTTCCAAATAATACTGACTGTATTGAACTGAATTTAAATATTACACATTTAATCTGTTTCAACAAAGGTATGTTACAGAATCATGGAGCCACATGAAAACTGAGGTTGGAGGGGATCTCTAGAGATTGTCTGGTCCTATGCCCATGCTCAGAGCAATGTCAACTAGATCAGGTTGCTCAGGGCCATACCCAGCTGTGTTTTGGATACAAATGGAGACTCCACGTCTCTGGGTAACCTGTTCCAGTGTTCAGCCACCCTCACAGTAAAATAGTTTTGCTTATACTCAAATGGAATTTCCTGTATTTCAATTTGTGCCCATTGTCTCTTGTCCTTTGACTGGATGCCACTGAGAAGAGTCTGCCGCAGACTTCTTTACTACCAGGTGTTTATACACATTGATAAGATCCCCTCTGAACTTTCTCTTCTGCAGGCTGATCAGTCCCAACTCTCTCAGCCTCTCCTTACTGCTTACAGTATTAGCATGAAAGTGACTAGTTGCAGTGTGGAAGTGGCCACAAGATCTCCAAGCAGCAAGTTCACTTTAATAAGTTTTTTCCAAGTTTTTCAGTTTATTACGTATGTGCTCCCAGTGGTTTTCTTATGTTCAGCTATGCTGTTCCAAGTGCAAAATACGTTTAAGTACTATCTACTCAAATTTCAGTGTTTCTGATATATCATATCTGAAGCAAAATAAACAGCAGCAACAAGAGTTTTAATGTACACAATAGAACAAGAGTAGATTCCTTTCCAGGAAGTTTATGGTTTAAAATCTTAATGCTTAAGATCGAAATATGTTTGAATTCACATGTGATCATGACTATTTCTGTTGCAGTGAGTGGTGAATTTTGTGCATAAAAAAATTCTACTCATTGGTGGGACTGAAACAGGAGACAGAGGATGTAGAGCAGACATTGTATTTATTGTATATTAAGTAAATTCTGCTGTTTTCTGACATGAAATAGCATTTAACTACCAAAGCAGTAACTTAAGTGACTTTTTATTTTAAAGCATGTGTATACGCAACAAGAGGTGAGGGAACTTCTTGGCCGTTTAGACCTGGGAAACAGAACAAAGATTGGGCAGAAGGGGTCTTCTGGGTTATCTCGAGCTGTCTCTGCCTTTGGGGTAGTAGGTAAGTGTTTTGTTTGGTTTTATAAAATCTTTTATTTCTTAAGGAGGTGAGGGCTACTGTGTCACATTGTGTCTCTTTCTGTCTCCCTTTGATTTTTTTTTTTTTTTTTAACTGAAGAGGGTTGGGAAATTTCATTCTCAAAGATAAACAAGTTTCTATGTATTTCGTTAAAACAGGTGGCCAGTACAAGGGTGATAGTTGTGGTGTAACTAGTCTCTTCGTTGTCACTAAGGGAAAGATCTACGGAATAGCCAAACTGTAGAAGCTTGGTTGAAGATCTCGTCAAACTCAACTTATTGTAGGATACAAATCATGTGGAACCTGGCCTCCTGAATTCCAGAGCTCACAGAATGGTTTTTTAAAAGAAAACAAAAGTTGACATCCTGTATTTATTCATCACACACTATTTAGAAAGTTGACTTGAATTTTCTTTTTGGTTAACTTTTTGCATATTTAAAGATTTCATTTTCATGTTTGAGCAAGTATAACTGACTAGTGTGTCAACTGAATTTTTAAATGCTGATCAGCTGTCCAGCACCCTAGAGAACTGCTTCAAGGATTTAATAGCTTCTAACTTCATCTGAAAGTCAATACTTTCCTGTCTATTGTCAGATACTGAGGTCAATATATTGATGGGTGATGTCTCCAAAGGAAATGTTAATGTGTGCTCACTCAGCCCCCAAGAACACTTTGTGCTTTATTTGCATCAATATACACTTGGACACCTACATCCAAAGCTGCAGAGGAGGTGGAGAATGCAACTACTTTAAAAGATGCTCCTGAACTTTCCATAACAACCAAAACATAAACATATTATTAGTATTCTGAAGTGGCAGATTAAGCAAACTGTCTTCTATATTCTTTTTGCCATGAAGCATTTTGTAACTTATCAATGGATCCACTTTTCAGAAATTCCTCAGATGAGGTTTATGTTCCATATTAATTTAAGAGTATTAGTAATGTGGCTAAACATAAACAAGCTTCTAACAGTCTTGCAGCGGTGGCTTTTTATTGCACAAGCCATCAGGGCTCACTGTCTAAATAAGTGATAATATATTCGGTTGGAAAGTGGTTGTGTTCAATGAAAATTTAATTTTGCATCCCAATTGTATGTTTGTTTATACGTACTCTTCATAAAAGGAGAGTTTCTGTTCTGTAGCTGGACAAAAGTATTGGTTATTAGATATGGTGTACTATTTCTAGATTATTTTTTTAGAAGTAACATGCTCTCCTAATGATCTTCAGGTTATCTTGCACTTTTAAAGTATATGCTTTAGATGTCTTCCATCTTGATCCTATCTAATCATAACTGTTTAAACATGTAATTTGAGGGAATGCAACTGGTCATTTATTTGTGCCTCCTGGCTCAGGGCAGGAGGACGGGGCTATTTTTTGTAGAATTGGAAAGGACAGCTTGCTTCTGGTCATTTCGGTGTGTTCAGTGCACTCGGGGTGGGGATGCTGATAGGCTGAGTTCTGGTTCGCTGCATGGTGTTTAAAAGTAGAAAGCTCTGTTAAATGGAGAGAACCAGGCCAAGGGGAAAGGCTGGGTTGCTTGTCAGACGTTGTGTAACATCTGGTGAAATTCAAAGGATAGAGTCTGTTCACGTACGTGATTTCAGTACCTGGAGGATACAGGAAGAACTTTGACTGCTATTGAACAACTGAGATTCAATAGTCTGGCTGCTTCAAATGGAAGACTTTGTTTCTTATTGTCAGCAGGGTCTCCTCTCCTTGTGCGGGTGAGAGTATTTTTCCGAGGGGGGCTAATAAGGCAGAAGAAAAGAATTGCAGGTCATTCGATCACATGGCAGCCTCCGGCAGTGACAGGGAGGAAAGTGTATGCTTTGTTCATGCTTCTTTTAATTTATAATGCAAAGCTAAAGGAACTGAACATAAATACAAAAAAAAAAGTGAACCGTGAGGGTTCCTCCCCCCCAGCTAGTACATTTGTTGACAGTGCAGCAGTGACTGAATTTCAGGCTCTTTACTAGTAGCAACCCATCAAAGCAGCTACCTCCAAGAGCTAATTCATGTCATTTATTAGTTATTAAAACTCAGTATAGGTAGTGATACGGCAGTACTATATTAGAAACAATTTTGGTTTCAGGGGTGGTTGTGTATTTCTATTTTTAGTTTGAATTTATACGTTTGTATTGTATTTAAAAGTTTTTTAGGCTTTTTCCTAATGATATGTAATTGGGACGTCTGAAGAAGCATGGCTATGCCTTGTAGCATTAAGGAATGGGAGTGGAGGCTTCAGAAGCCTTCTTTCTACAGGCAGTAAAGCCAGACACCACCTCCTTAGCCCTCTGGGCTTCAGCAAGGTCAAGTGTTGGTATCTGAGAGAGGAGATGGAAAGAAAGGATTACCCCTGATGCGCTGAATGGCTAATTTAGGGAAGATGCTGCTGTAGACAAGGAATTTAATTCCCTACTGTTAAGGTGAGAAAGCATGAAGGTGTTGTAGTACCCTCAACTGCTTTTGCTGTTCTGTGCCCCTCCCTGGTAGACAATACATAACTGAGAAGAAAATTGGAGACTGGGATTTCTTCTTGCCCTGGAAAATTAACCTTTTGGTGTTTGATGTGATTAGGGTATGCCTCGCTCTGAACAATGAGAGTCCTATAAAAAGCAAATACAAGTATCATAAGTAGACAGCAACTTATTCTGAATTTTCAGTGTTTTAACTCTGCTACCTAATATTAGAAATACGCACAGTAGAAGGAAAAAGAAGTAAAAACTGTGTACTTCACTGATTAATACTTACAGGGGGTGAATTGTAAGACTCTATGTATATGTATATTTTTGCATGTGTATATATATGCACATTATACATACAACATTAAGAACAAAAATTCTATGAAGTCTTGAAACAATTCTGATACTGTTTTTCTAAATACGTTTGATCAAATCAATGCAAACCTCCAACTAGTAACACTTTAATGCTGTTTCAACAGGTTTTGTCAGGTTTTTAGAAGGCTATTACATTGTATTAATAACAAAAAGAAGAAAAATGGCAGATATTGGAGGTCATGCAATATATAAAATAGAAGATACAAATATGATCTACATTCCAAATGACTCTGTAAGAGTCACTCATCCTGATGAAGCCAGGTAAATAATGGTGGTAAACAGTATGTGCTTTTTGAATATTTTCTAAGCAATGGTGAACTGCAACTAGAAATTGCAGTCGTGGATTTCCTTCTGTTAGTATGTCATTCAAGCTGTTTTATCTTAGTTGATAAATTAGTTAAGAAGAGTGGGCCACAAGTTCTGTGGCCTCTAACCTGCAGGGTAAATACAACTGTTACAGACTTTCAGAGCTTTTTGTCCACATCTCCATGTCACCTGCATGTGAAAGCCACATCCTAGCAAATGTGCCCCAGGAAGCTTCCAGTATAAACATTGTTGTTACAAGTGCAAAGTAATGCTAATACTGGTTTATATCGTTTGGGATAGTGTTCTTTTGTTAGTAGCTCTAGCATCGTGTTAATCTCACCTGAAGAGATCTTTTGTGCCCTTCAAAAAGTGCTGAATAGATTATTTAATGATTCTGTGCCGTCAGAGTCTTGTAAATATTGCTGTTGTATAGGGTGATAAACTGACCCACTGGTAAGTTTAGCTTCTTTTTCCCTTTCTGTGACTTTTTTTCTGAAGAAAGAAATTTGAGCCTTTGATCAGCAGGGAACCTTGTATGAAATGTATGACTACATCCTAGTGGTGTTTTTATCAAGGTGGGGTAGCTTTACTTCTGTGAAATACCGGGCAAATTGTATCAATAAACTGCCTTTCAGTCTGTACCAAGTGTGAATGGTCAGAAAGTGATGGATTATGATAAACTGACGTCAGGTAATAAGTAAAGCCAATGGTAGCTATTATAAAAGTTTTCACTTTAAGGTATGACTGATCGTAAAACTCAGTCTCCCCTCTTGGAATGCAGCAGGCCGTATTGTCTAACTTATGTGGTTATGGTGTTAGCTTTCTTATCAGTCATAGACAGTGTTATGGTTTCTTCTGAGAGTGTGCAAGGATATAACAGGTAGAAGTAGGTATTTCTTCTTCTTGTTTGTTTATTTGAGAAGAACTGTGAAACTCTTTAATTCTTGTATAATATTGTTGGGAGTTTGCTTGTGTAAGTCCTAGAGAATTTGATCCACATGTGGAACACAGAACTACGCCTTTATCTACAACTGCCTAAAGAAACAGAGTATGTCCATGAGTGGACACTGGATTTAAAAAAAAAAAAGTGCTATTGGATTTATTTAATCCAGATGCTGACATTCTAGTGGAATTACCTGTCAAAACAGTTACATTGAGATAGGAAGGGAACATATGGCAAGAGTCAATATTTATATGTGATTTAATTTCTGAGATCCTCTGAATGACTTCTTGGGGTCTGTCTGGTTAAACTAATAATTTTCCATTTAACTTGAATTATTTTGCTAGGTATCTGAGAATCTTTCAAAATGTGGACCTTTCTAGCAACTTCTATTTTAGGTAGGTATTAGTTACTAATTCCTTTAAAAAGTTTTATACTTATAAACTTGCTGTAAGGTTCTGCTTTTGGATTTTGATGCCCAAGATCTTTAGGCTAGTATTCTGGGGAAGTAAGACACGTGATCCCACTGCTTGTCCATTTTTATCTATGTCTTTTGAACCTGCTTTCTCCTTCAATAAATTGATCAAGAATGTAGTCTCCATGAAGTTAAAAACCATAAAACTATTAGTGGCATGGTAGAAGGTAGACACTGCAATTACTGTTGCCACTGACTGTTCAGCTTTGCCAGATTATGCAGAAGTTCTCTCTTTGGAAAAGTGTTATATTTCTGGGGATTTGCTTGCCCTGTCAGTTTTTCTTATGTGATCTAATTTTCCAGAAATAAAGCTTTGCCTTGATTCAGAAACAAAGATAGAGACATAGACCCTTATCTGAGATATACCCTGCGTAGGGTACATCTTTCATAGGGCCTTCTAGGTGTTACCAATTCTCTTGCTTATTGTTTCATAAATGCCATACCTAAGACAAGTTTCTGTGTTCCAACTACACATGAGATTTTTAGGACAGCAGAAAAAATGGGGGGAAATGTGTTGATAAGCCTGGCGGCAGTAGTTAGAAGACTTTAAGACTTAAAAAACTAAGCAAAAAAAACCCTCTTGCAAGTACCAAAAGGTATATCAGTCTAGAAGATGACTCCCTCTTGGAAAAGAAAGGCTTTTTGTCACAACTGTATCTGTGAAGACAAAACCTACCAACGTTTCGTGTCTGTTTTGTGGTTTTGCATGGAAAGGCTTTTTCACAGTATAAAACCTGAATTTTTCTTCCATGCTTTCTCTCCCAGCTCTAACATTATACAACTTCTTATTTTTTCTTCCCTCCTTGGAGATTATGAGTATATACTATTTCTGTGGTCGTGTGTAGAGGGAAGAGGAGAAGGTTCTTATACAACTCTCTGATAAACACATTTATCAGCTTAATTTAAATTGTTCTTTGCTGCAATTATAGCGTATTTTTCTACATGGTTTTCAGATAAATCCTGAACACAATTAGAAGTTAGTTATAAGAAAAGATTTGGTCTAAGCGAAAAATGGAGGAACAGCCTGAACAAGCCTTTTACTGGGATACTATTTAAAGGTTCTGTTAAATGCAAACTAAGCATGTAACAGACTTTTTTTTTACCCCCCAAACAGATAAGCATGTCAGGTCATTATTACGGACATGGGGTGAATACATGGGTTAGACTTTGTTATCATTAGTGATAAATCTAAATGTCCAATGTTTAAATAAATTTTTTAGATCATTAATGAATATCTAGAACTTACAGGAGGGCCAGTAATTACTGATGCTGTCTTAGGCTAAAATGGAAATTTGTGTGTATTTCTGATTCAAGTTTTCTGTAAATTTGATTCCTCCTTGGGGAAATGAATCGTATTGGCTTAGAAAATTTAACAGTTAGTGTAGAGTGCTGTCAGTATGAAAGACATGAGATGCAGGATTTGTTACTGTTACGAAACTACTTAAAAAAACCCCAACCTTTTCTTTATTCAACACCCACTGTCTTAAGATGCATCTGTGCTGCAGTCACGAATTTGAGGACAGATACAGTTTTTGTGGACCAAGTATTTGGCTGTTTTGAATTCAAGTAGTTACAGAGTAATACTTAAATCTCAGAAAAATGAGGTTGTCTAGGTATATGGATATTTCTGGTGGAATAGTTATTTTTGATCTTCAGGACTGCTTCTTGAGACATAGTGAATTAAGTTTGTTGATATGCCTTGTTCAAAAGGCATGTTCAGTTTTCAGTTGTAAGAAGAATATAAGTACAATTTCAGCTACTGTACTATAAACAGTGTCTATGTTTGTAAAGCTTCTTTTGAAAAGTAGTTTGTATCATTTGCTGTTATAGAACCAGAATCTGTGTATCTTGTTTAAAAGTCTTTTTTTTTTTTTTAAATGGATAAAATAGTACTGTGTTAAATATAGGTACAGTTGGAGAGTAAGGGCTTTCAGAAAAGTCCTGTGCAATTATTAATAAATGTTAACTGTCTATCAGTTACAGCTATGATCTGTCTCACTCCCTTCAGTATAATCTTACTGTCCTGAGAATGCCACTTGAGACATTAAAAACTGAAACAACCCAGACCCGACAAGAGTAGTTTTGATATATTTGAAGACGAAGGACTTTCAACACAGGGTGGAAGTGGTAAGCAAATGTGCCTAATTAAACTAATGTTGTTGGTCATGTGTACATTTAGAACATGTTCCACTTCAGTTTACTTTTGAGAAACATTCGGGCCTTCTGTATTGATCGGAAGTCTCATAACAGTTGTGAGTTAATAAAAGATTACGCAAAGTGCCTATTACAGACATTTGAATTTGAACAATGCAATTTCTGGAGGTGATTAATCATTGTTTTGTTAATATACATTGCAATTCAGGAAGATAACTGAGCATGCTGACATTTTTCAGCAATTTGTTATTCAACTGACTTGTAAGACTCCCAATAGGAATGAATTACAAAGACAGTGGGAAACAATAACTGATGAAGTACTAATTAATCTTTTTTTGGTTTATGTTGGAAAATACTGATGACAGAGGAATTATATGAAGTTAGTATCAACTTGATGTAGTAAGCACTATCAGGAAGTCTGAGAAAATTTTTGTTTCAGTTGAAAACTACAGTCTTCACTTTGGATCTAACATATTCATAAGAATGTAAAGATGACCAGCCAGACAGGAAAGCTATTTTCTCTCTCCTTTTTGGTTCATGCACACACACACAAAGGGGAAAAAAAAAATTGCCATGAAATTCTAAATATTGGATTTAATTCTGTTGAAGTTCAAGAGGTGTATGTTTTATTGCCCTGTCACTTGTACTAATTATCTGAATGCTTATCAAAATTAGATTTTAGTTTTTTTCATTTTTTGGCATTGTATATGCGACACCACTTTTTTCCTTGTTTAATCGTGAAATATCAGAAATAACAGTGCTACCTTTTATTCATAATGAAGACATTCATTGCTGTAAAAGTGGTCTCAGACAGCTGCGGAGATTCAATTAGCCATCTTAGGTAGTAATAGAATACCATGCCTTTTAAATACATCGCTGGTAAGCAAGACAATAGGATAGAGGAAGTCTGCTACTATTTTGCTTAACACCATGAACTTCATGTGGAAGCCACCTTAGATGCAACATCTGGATCTGTGCTTGTATTGGTTATTAAGAGGCTTAACAGCCTCTCTGCATTACTACACTTATTTGTAGTCACCCACTGTGTAACCTCTGTTGCACAGAAATATGATACAAAAATCCCACTTGTCCCAAAGTAACTTTGGCTCTTTGAGATAGAGTGAATTGCAGGATTCATCTTCCACCTCTTCCAACCCAAAATCTTCCGAGGCACTGAAGAAGGAATTTATTGGGCCTGCTTTCTGTGTCTCCGAAGGGGACTCTGAAGATCTGACAAGCACATAGTTAAAATACAGAAATGCCTGAAACAACCCCGACCCAAATTTATGCAAGATAAACTTGGACGCTATTTGTCCACCCATTTGTTTTTGACACCCTTTCATCACAACAGCTAGAATAGACCTACACTGACTACAATTCAAAGAATGATAGTGAACGTTAGGTAAGTAACTAATCATCTTTGATACTGGAACTTACTATAGTTGTGAACTATACTACTTACTGTAGTTGTAAACACCTATTATACTGTCATTTAAAAGCCTACAAGTAGGGCTGTATACAGTATGCTCTAAATCTGATGGAAAAATTGAAAGATAATCAAAGCGATTCCCCCCCTCCCCCCCAAGAAAAACATATTAGTAACATGGTCATATATACATATCAGGATATCGAGAATTGGTTGTCAAATACTACAATGGCAGAAATGACTGCAAAGAGTGGCAGGAGCAATAATTCCTCCTCTTCAAAGGCTCTTATCTGCAAGATCCCTCAGAAATCCGTACAATGGCATCATCTCTTCTATGTCTTTGTGAAAACACTGGGAAATAAAGATGCCAAAATGTTGACCCCATCAGCAGTATGCTGATAGCACATACAACTCCACTTCCAATAGATAATAGTAACATATCTGTTCATATGATAGAATATGTGTAAGAAATGTCCACCTGTCATTCAAGAACAGATTCTCCCCAAAGTAATGCTGATAGAAACAAGAAAGAGCTGACCAGGTGTTTGTGGCCAGGTTCCACTGAATGCAGATACTCCTTGACCGAAATGGTTACGTTGATTTTCCCTGGGCATCTGGTAAATTGAGTGACTAGCTAGTGACAGTCTGTTCAGCAGCTATATTTTCACTTTCAGTCTGTTGGGAGAACTCATCTTTTTCTCCCAGCAAAACATTTGGCTGCTAGAATTGACATACATCCTGCTCTGATATAACTGATGCTGCCAGAAGCTTCATTTGAAAAAACTTAAGGACAAAAANNGTAGGTAACAGAGTTCTTGTCCTATTCCTTCTCTTTAAGATTCAGACTCATTCAGTTCCCTTCACCACCTTTTAGTGCTAGTTGTCATCTTGGTCCTGATTTTTGAAACAGAAGAAGACTCAGGTTCCAGGTATATCAGATACTGAATTTTAATTTGTAAGACTACAATAGCTGCATTTCTTGGTGTCAGTGCAAATTAGGAAAACCAGGTTAAATTATGCGAGAAGGATTGACGTGCCTTTTGTAAAGAGGGCCAGGGCTATGCATGATCTTCCAGAGCCTCACAGGTAACTCCAGAGGTGACCCAGAATTGAAAAGCTTGTGAAGTCCTCCTAGGAGAGTATTTTTGCCTTAACTGGAATTCACAACTTGATTTATTTCCCTTATTATCAAATCCTTGGCTGCTGCCATGCAGAGATCTGTTTTTCAGTACTGGAAGTATCAGAAACATCTTCATGAAGGCACTCGTACTAGAGTGACTGGCAACCATAGAAAAATTGGTAATCTTTGTAAATGCTGAACTTCAGCATATGCCTGAAGTTATCTGTGCTTAGCAAACTTCAAGGATGTGAGTAAATGATATGGTGAGTTGCAGTCAAGGGAAAATCAAAATAAAGGTCTAATGACCTGGATTTTGAAATAATCCAATGCGAGTAAGCTTGTTTCTTAATTGCTAATGCATTTTCATTGCAACANCTTCCTAGGTGTATTTGGGATTTGCAGTAAGCCTTATGAGAAGTATGTGTGGAATGGCAAGCTTCTGGATGCAGTAAAAAATACTGTTCATCGTGACTGGCTGCTGCATATTATTCACGGCTTCTGTGGGCAATCAAGTATCCTTTTACTGTTGTAACGAATGTTGGTTTATCTTTTTTTAAAAAGTTTGAAGGTGTGAAATACATTGCATTATTTCTTTGCCATGTAAGTACTTTTCAATTTTGGAATTATTCACTGGCTTTAATTTTCATTACTTTTCTAGGTTTTGTGGCTAAACAGGAAATATGGTTATGTTCTTATTACAGGGTCCTGATACAGGTCAGCTGTGTTCTCAGTGAGGCACTCTTTGTAAGCATGGGGTTCAGTAATAAAGAACTTGAGAGGATTTTAAGGCTCAGCTGTGTTTTTCACTGGTACCTGAGGAAGGGGAGAAAAACCAAACAGAACTGTATTGCTGACATAAGAAATATTCTCTTACTAATCTCTTTTTTGAGTAACTGAGATTTGCAAAAATTCAGTTGTTGTTGAAGACGATGATAGAACTTCATGCCTGCTGTGTTGAGAGAGTTAAACACTAGAACATCTGAAAATCTTTTTTCTTGACTATATTATTTAAAATGGGTGAGTCTGTGTATATTGTAGCAGGAGGATAAAAAGCCCAAGTGCATATCACACTCCAAAGAAATGCTGATTTGATAAGAATTTAGTATATTACAGAGACACTATATTTTAATCATCAACCGTATCATGTTAGTTCGAAAGCTTGTCAACAAAATGTCTGGGGAAGCAAATACAATTATGAAGTTAGGGTTAGTGGTGTCTTCAAAAAATTTAATTTTGTTCTTTTTGTGATTGTAAGGCTGATGGTGATTGGCTTGGTCCCCAGACAGAAAGCTAGAGCTGTTTCTATGTACCACTGTTTCATGTGTTATTTGATCAGACCACCAGCATTATACCTGCAGCTGCTTTGTGAGTGACAATAGTCTTTGCTCTAGGTATTTGATGAGCAAATGCCTTCTTCCCTCTGTCTAGTGTCTCCCTTCTGCTAAGGAAGCAGTGATAGTCATGCTAGACATCTGATTCTATCTATTTTGTTTCTAATAAAAAATAAAAAGCCTAGAAGAAAGCCACCTCTGCATCCTTAGCTGTTTGCCTCTGGCTTTCAATTTGTGTTACTTAAGTAGTTGCAAATTTATCCGCTTTTCCAGACAAATAATTAGAGGGTGACTAATATACCTGATCTGAAAATAGAAGCTCTCAGGCTTTAATCCCAGTATTTACAAAAGCAGTATTTTTGGATCAAGGTGAATCTTGTGTCTATTTCACCTGCATTGTCACTTCATAAAATGGAAGTACTTCTCTTCTGTATATTATGAAAAGAGGTTGATGTATTATAGGGTAGATTCCCTTTTCAAAGTTCTTAACAATGACTCTAGAAAAGGGCAGTGCTCACTCTCAGCTGCAAAAGCAGTTTGGAAGTGATACGCATTTCTATTAAGGAGATTTTAATAAATCAGATGTCTCACTTTCATACACCCTTTTTAGAATTTATTTTTGCTTGTGTGAAGGAAGTGAACAAAAAATTGCACGTGACATGTAAACCTTAACTTCTCTTTCAAGAATTGTTAATATACGGTCGCCCTATATATGTCACTTTGATAGCCAGAAGATCAAGCAAATTTGCTGGAACACGTTTTCTGAAACGAGGAGCAAACTGTGAGGTAAATTAAATGTGATTTTAGGGGTTCCCCTCTGCCTCCCCAACAATATGAAAGCTTGAACTTGACTGACTGGAGAACTAAAATGTTTTAGAGGGTTGTTAGGGCTTTGGTTTAAATTACGCCGTTAGGTAATGTTATCACAGCTTTCATTACCTCCTTAATTCAGATAATAAAGCTGTTCTTAAAAAAATAAATAATCTCGTATTATATACATGTACATTTAGGGCCAAATGGGTGTTTAACCTTCAGTGGTGTTCCCACTACCATGATTTGGTGTGTTGCAGTTCAATTGTAGTCAGTTTGCAATGGTCAATTCGCTATAATGCATGCAGCTCTGAAGTGTCATGTCTACACTGTGGGTCTATTTCTGTTTGTTGTAGGGCGATGTTGCCAATGAAGTGGAAACTGAACAAATACTTTATGATGCTTCAGTTATGTCATTTTCTGCGGGGAGTTATTCTTCCTATGTTCAGGTTCGAGGATCTGTCCCTCTGTACTGGTCTCAAGATATTTCAACTATGATGCCTAAGCCACCCATAACATGTATGTACAAATTATTCTTTGTGATAGTTTTTGTTTAGTGCTGTGTCCTAAAGGAACATCTGAGAGAGTTAAGTGAAAATGAAATTTGCAAAAATGGACTAATTGTCTATGCATTTGTTCTTTTGGAAGCTATAATTTAAGGTAAAACAATATTCTTTATGATAAACATCATGGCATACAAACATTCAACTACATAAAAAGCTGCATTTGATGAAATTGAATAGAAAAACAATCTCCATCTTAGTCTTTATGTTCAGAAATAGAATACAAAAAACTTCTGTTTGAGATGCCTACTTTCTTTGTGCTTGTTATTTTGTATACAAAGTTAGCTACATTTGTCTTAGTATTGTGGATACGATTTTTAACCTATTGAAAAGGGGGGAAAACATCTGGGTTAAGTTTAATGGTACCTGAATAAGTGCTCTTTGTAAGCTTCTCCTGAAAGTTTTGGTAAAGAAGTCACTTCCAACTTGGAAAAGGGAAGATTTTTTTTAACAGCTTTTGCATGGAGAGGGGAGAGTATGTAATTATATTGTTGCTATTAGAGAATAAGTATGTATTTTGTGAAGCATTCTTTTAAGGGAAAAAGGTTTAATTGACTACAGCTCACTTGACATTGTCCTGAATATATGTATTTGTTGCAGTGGACCAAGCAGATCCTTTTGCACATGTTGCTGCACTTCACTTTGACCAAATGCTTCAGAGATTTGGCTCTCCCATTATTATTTTGAATCTTGTGAAGGTACAATATTTTGAGTATGTCCTATATGTTTTCTAATTTTTAATATGATGCTTATTTTTGTAGAGACTCTGTGTTATTTTGGTTGTGCTCTAAACTAATGCTGCCTTATAAACGGCATATTTTCTTCATAAATGTCATCCACTAACCCCTTCAAAAAAAGATTTTTCCCATGTTTATAGATTTCTTCTAGTAACCTTTCACCATCATTTTAAGGTTTTTGCTATTACCCCTTAGATGTGAGTAAGTCTAAATAAATTTACCGCTAAATTTAGTTCAGCAATAAAAAATGCTAAAATAGTGTGGTACCATGAAAGGTGAGGTTTGTAGGCTTCTCGACACAGATGACTAAGTTATTTGAAACACTATCATAAAGACTTATCTTTTGTTGTTTGCTCCATCTGGTAAAGTCATGGAAGTGCAAGCGGTAGGAACAACTGAAGCATCTGATGCTAGCTAATGGGCAGTGCCATTGGCAGCAGGGCTGGACTAATGAGGGAAGCTGCATGATTGCTGCAGTAATTCAGTTAAATGCTGTGTGAGAGGCTGTGGTACAAAGCCTGGGTTCTGGGTGGCACTGTAATTTTGGTTATTACCTCTTGTAATTGTGTTGGGGTTTGTTTTGTTTCGTTTGTTTTCTGTTCTGATCCAGTCATTTTCTGTTGTGGTGTCTCTTTCCACATGTGAGTTTAATATATTGGTTTATTTTGCTTGAGTCGTATCTTACTTCTTTATAGTCTTAAAAGAAAAAAATTACCATGTTGTAGGACTGTATTCAGTAGAACAAAGGATCTTTTATGTGCATGTAGGATCCATTCCTAGTATAAAAAAATAGGGAATGTGGAAAAGGAAGGCTTTTCAAACTCTTAAGTTGTAATAAATGGCAACTAGATTAACTATTTTCTATTTCTAGAAGCTTTCCTGTGTAGGAGTGCTTTTACAACTGTCCAATGGTCTGTGGAATCAACTTAGGATAGCATTTGTTGAGAAGAAAATTATTTTATGTCTTGCAGCCATAACTTTCATAAGCCGTTGTTATAGTGTGAGTCTGGGCTCACATGATCTTGACACGTGGATCATTATATGCTTTTATTCACAGGGCTTTTGATACAGTGGCTGAAAATGCATCTCTTTCTTTCCCTCTCTGTAGATGCTCAATATTAAGATGCTAAAATTCTTGTTCTTTTATTACTTTATGTAACATTCAAAATAATAATAAAAAAAAAAGAAGCAAGGGGGGAGACACCCAAACCTGAACACTTTTTTTTGGATGTCGCAGTTGCTTTTACACAAATGCTAAGCACTTCTATCTCCAGTACTTTTGTTATTTGATTTCTTAAATGCTGATGGAACATAAATCTGTGTCTTCTTATCTTTGTCTATTCTAGAATCTTGTTAACCAGTAATTAAGGTAATAGGCTTCCTTTGAGTTTGTTTATTTAGGACTGCTATTATGTTTTTAAAGCAGTTTCTACAACATGGGTTCAGTATAGGTTTTAGTTTGAATGAAGTTGAGAGGAAAGCCATACCAATAAATAGAGTGCCAAGACATATGGTATATTCTGAGAATGGCAACAGAATTCTGATTTTTTAAAATTATTGCAAAGCTGGGAGATGAGAGCTGTTGTTCCCCATCTCCTGTCAGTAATAAAGAAGAATTTGCCTCGGTCCTTTTGTACCCCAGAACTGAATGGGGTACTTTCTGCTTGTCTTTTTTCTTCTCCTTTGTCTTTGTCCATTTTCTCTGTATTACAACTTTCGCTTCCTTATGCTCTTCTTTGCTCTTACAGGGTTTCTTTTTTCAGCCAGTCATTATACACAGTTGGAAGTGGTGACTTTTCCTACTAATATAGACTGGTTGTTAAAAACCCAGAATGTTTAGACTTTTTTGTCTCTTCTGTTCTTAATTTAATTGTACTAGTGAAGAACTACGTGCTGTTGTTACAGCTTTCACTTTTGATTTGTTACATGTACATACATGTATATGTGTATGTATAAAGGTTACGTACATTTGTTAATGAAAATTGTAATATAAACTTCCTTTTCTTTTTGATAAAGGAACGTGAAAAAAGAAAGCATGAAAGGATTCTCAGTGAAGAACTTGTTGCTGCTGTGACGTATCTCAACCAGTTTTTACCCCCAGAGCATGCAATTATATATATACCCTGGGATATGGCCAAATACACAAAAAGGTAGAAAAGTTCCTTCTTTGTACTAGTGCTCTTAATCACAATACAAGTAACTGTGCTACTGAGTGTCTCTCTTTTCAGTTATATGTAGATTAGGAATGATGGGAGAATTTTAAGATCTACGGACAGAATACAACCTTAGCTTTTTGAAGGGTTTTTAATGTTTTCTATGGTTTCTTACCAAAGTGGAGCAAGGCCTGAAAAACTTGAAATTCTCTGCAAAGGAAAATTTTAGAGAAAAACCATCAACATTCACTTTTTATTTTTAATTAGTCAAAACACTGCATTTTTGTCAGGTGTTCCATTTCAGGCATTGAATTTATTGAGTTACAAAATGTTGGAGAACAAGGGGTTTCATATCAATCAGTCTTTTCCATTTCCTCTTCCAAAAGGAAATGAGGGCATTAATTTCCATGTTATAAAGCATTTAGATTGTTAGAATCATGCATTTTAGAAAGGCAAATATATTCTGTAAATTGTTATTCTATAATTTTGGGCCGTAGAATGCTATACTAGGGTCATGTGAAAAGGATGAATGCTTTCTGAAATGTAGAAATATTTACAAGACACAAACATTTTAAATCTGCAGGTATAGATTGTTATTCTTAAGTAACACACAGCTTGGTTGTAAAGTTCTCTGGCCTGCATATGTCTACTGTATCTTATAATGCCAGAAATTCGACAAGAATGACGAGAATTTTTGGATCAACTTTCAGGTATCTGTTACTATATCAGTCTGAGCAAAACAATGGAAAACCTGGTATGGTTCACAGGGCAGCAATACAATTAATGATTGTCGATTAAAATTTTGTGAAAAAAGCTTTGGAAAACAATCCTTATTTGTTATTTGAGATTACAAGTTGGTTGATACGGTTGGTCCTGTTGGTGTGAAATTGTTACTTTAAAGTTTGATGTGGTTTCACACTAGTTTTTATTCTAAAACAACATGGCATACAGTTGGGCGTATATTCAATTGTGTGTGTTATGATTAAATAGCAAATCTCAAAATAAGACTAGATTTCCTTTCAGAAGATATCCTAGGTACAAGTTTTTTGGGTTTCATATGGTGTGAGGCTCGTGAAGCTCAGTGGTCTGTCCTATATGGTAAGTGATACTGGGTGATCAAGGAATTCCCCTTCTAGCTTTAAGCTTGAGGTCTATTTATATACATATCCACCCTAATACAGATATAAAAAATACCTGAGGACTTTGAACAAGATTAATTATTTATGCAAGCAAGAGATGTTTAAGAATAGAAGATAATGTATATGTCTGCCTAAAGAATTGGCAGTTTCAGGAGTACTGAGAACGTGTTTGCTTTAACATGTAGTTTTGAAGTAAGCTTGTTGGAAAGTAGTACTGGTGGAACTGTTCCAAAATATTGGTTCCATCTCAGTATAAGCAATCTTTAAGAAATAAATAGTTGTTTTCATTACTTGAAATGTAAACACTAATATAAACTTTGAAAATAAAATTACAAGTAAACAGAAGTTAAAGTCCCCAAAGATGAACGAATGGGTGCCCTGATCTGAGCAGGAGATGCAGGACACCATGAAGGTCACACACGGAAACAAACGTTACTGAACAAAACAGCACCTTGCAAACAAATTGAGGGAATATGATTTAGCATAATCATGTATCCGTTTCTGCCTCATTCTTATTCTGTGAATCACAGAAAGTTTGACAGAGGAAAATGAGTGTGATACAGAAGTCAAGGAGTTTTAGATTTTTTGAAGTCTTCCACTTCTAGTTTATGTAATATGTCATATTACAAAGTAAACAAAATTGCTCAGATATGGTCAGTATCTGTTTCCTAAGTCTGTAAAATCTAATAAAACTATAGACATAATTACTGTTGGATAAATAAAGCTGTGAAGTGAGTCTTCCTGTAAATCATTTTTGTTATTAAGAGACTTTCCAAGAAGTGAAATTTTTTTTTAGTATAAGTGTATCTTGACTGCGTTAGGTTTTTTTCTTTCCTCAGCAAACTTTGCAATGTCCTTGATCGACTGAATGTGATTGCAGAAAGTGTAGTAAAGAAAACTGGATTTTTTGTAAATCGACCTGATTCCTACTGCAGTATCTTGCGGCCAGATGAAAAGTATGTATAATTTAATCGATGCATAATGAATAACATCTATTCCTTGGAGAGCTGTCTGGAATTTATATGTCTGCTACATTATTTCTTATTTGAAGGCTTAAATTAATATGAAAAAATTTAATTCATTATTAAGTGATAGCTAAAAGGATTCCAGTCAGAGACACATGCGAAGAAATACTACTACATTGAAAGAATACAACTTTGGTGTTCTACTTATCATGAATTCTTACTTCAAACCATTATTTGTAATTTATAATCTGTGCCATGTGTGTTTCTATGGAGTTGCGTTGGGTTTTTTTCACCTTAGCAAAGGAATCCTAAATTTGGGGGTAAATTTAACAAGGTAAACAACATTAGAAATTTAGAAAGTGGCTTCTTTTGAGCCATACTCGTAAGATAACATCATCTAAATGTTACTAAGTCCAGTGTTTTCCAATGGTCTTTATGGTATTCATACACACAAAATTTAAAACTTTTTTTAGTATAGAAACTGTAGTTGCTAAGACTGCTGCAGAAGTGCAGTGATTCAGTCAGCTAAATTCTCTCAAGTTCCTGAAAATCCAGAAGTAAAATAGCTTCCACATTAAAAGCTCGATAAGTTTTTGATTCAAGTTTTCATGTTAGGGATCTAACCCATCGCTACCGAAATGGGCATTCATATTTTGCATGAAGAGCATCCTTGCCTTTTTAGCCTATTTTCATTTAGAGACAGTCTGACCTAAAACTGTCGTAAGCTCTCTCAGAGCTTTTCTCTGCCATGCAGTGCAGCAAACACGGCGACTGCAAACTAGCAGGAACAAGATCAGTACATCCGTGTAATGCTATGCTCTGTACAGACAGTCTGGCGAGTCTCAAATGTAGTACATAGGCTTGCCATAGCAGTGCTCTCGTCAGGGTAGGTAACCCTATTAACTTGAAAATATTCAGTACTTCATGGATTACTTGCACTGAGAATAACTGCTCCTCCACCTCAGAATGTCATTAATTTCTGATGCATGTTCTCTGGCTCTGGGGTACAGTTAAGTCCTGTACAGAATTGCAAGACCCAGATAATACATATGTATGTATGCCTACAGCATGGATGCCTAGAATGAGTACAAGGGCGAGGTTTAAGTCAACCAGCTTGTGCTACAGTGTATGTTATGCCTCTGCCTTCCAGTGGTTGGCATTGTACCTGCTTCAGTTTTTGTGCACTCAAGACCCAATCTAGCAACACTTGTGTTGCTTATACTCTGTTTTATGGGGAGCAAGGGAAATATTTTGTATGGCTTTGGAATATTTCTACTTTAAGGCTAGTTTTGTTTTGTTTTGTGTTATTTGTAAGGTGGTTTAAATACAACATCTTACTGCTGCGTAGAGCTTTCACTACGTTCTGTTATTCAGGGATATCAAGTTTACTTTGTAGCAGGTTTTTAATTGTCGCCCTTTTTCACTGAGCAGATCAATACATGGTATGATCTGTTATTTTTTTTAATTATTTGTAAGTCATTCTCTTTTGTTTCTCTTGCAGGTGGAATGAACTGGGAGGTTATGTTGTTTCCACTGGTCGCTTGCAGGTATTAAGATATACTTTATTAATTCATAGTTATAGTGGTGTAGATCAGCACTTCCAGAGCACCAGTGTACCATTTCACTTAGATACCTGATTGGTGATTCACAGAGTGCTCTTAAATTGATATTTATAATAAACAGCATAACTGCAGTCCATCCCAGAAATCCAGTTGGAAATAGGGCTTAAAGTTCTTGCGTGGTACCACAAAACCCTGTGCTGTTGGAATTGTACTTTTGCTGGAGGTAGTCTGAGAAATGCTCACATTTTAAACTAGTTTCCATTACTAGTTAGTCTGTAGTGTTACCAGTGCAGTGAAAGTTAAAACAGCAACGTTTTAGCAAACTGCATAATACGATGTTACACAGAAGAGGTGAGGCATAAGCGTACTTAAGCCTGGTGACATATTCATACACATGAAAATGGGTTATTAAAAGCATTTTCACTAGTGCTGAATATTCTGCACATTGTTACAATTTTCATCTCTAAAAGAAACTGCTTTCTTTAATGTCAGAAAAGTGCTGACTAAACTGTAAACCATACAGTACCAGAGATTTATACCTGAATGTTATGATTGTATGCTCTGAACACAGAGCATATTTTTAAGAAGCGTTAGTTGTTTTTGAATTGCCATTCATAATTTTGTGGTTCATGTAAGTTAGAAAGCATGTGACCATTCCTTTACTAGCTGATCACTGGTACATGTTTGTTGAGGTCAGATAAACAGCGGAATAGATAGAATTTGATCTGTTTTAAAATAAAACATATCAATGCTAGTTAGATTTTTTTAATGTCAGTCTTACATGTTTACCTGTGTTAGGGGAATGATTATTTTATCTGTCTTTCAACTTTAATCATTGGAGGTAGTCACCATTGGCATACTTGTAAGCATTTGGATCATGGTTCATCTCGGAATAGACATCTTGTGAGTCACACCCAAAATGCGCTTCTTTATTAAGGCAATAAAAGTTGAGTTAACTAGCTTGGATGTAGCCATATATATATTCAAGCAGAAGAATCCCCTATGCTGTTATATTAAAATATTTTTCTTGCAGCTGTTCATGTTACAAAATAACTTTGTGTGCATTATGGAATTGAAGAATGTTAATGCAAGCAGCAGAAAAGAATGCGTGCATGACTGTGACCTTCAACAAAATGTTCATATGTGCTGCTCCAGATACAGAAAACTTAAAACATAAGCACCGTTACAGCAGAACCACAGCAAGTTAGAAGCGTGCTGTATTTTTTGCAGTAGTTACAGCATACTTGAAAATAAGATCTTCACTGAAATAACATAGCTTTTCTTTTTAAGGTAAATCTTCAGTTGTGAGTTGAAGGAGAGATGCAGTTTGTGTGATGACAGAAGCAAGGATATTTTGAAAGTAGACAGTACAGCACTCTGATGTAGCTTGCTAGAGATGAATAGCTTTTTAACATTTTTTGGAAAAGTCTTTCTCCAAATTTTTGTGAACAGACATAATCTGAGATTCGACAAGTCTTGGATAGTAGGAAAAAAGTAATAATGAGTGTAGTAATTCGTTAATTAAGAAAAATCTCTTATTTGGATTGCTTTACTAGACTGGAGTTCTCCGAACCAATTGTGTGGACTGTTTAGATCGCACTAACACAGCCCAGTTTATGGTGGGAAAATGTGCTTTAGCATACCAACTCTATTCATTGGGATTGATTGATAAACCAAATTTACAATTTGATACGGATGCTGTGAGGTAAGATATATTAATAAAGTGTGTCATGATTTTATTTTTTAATTTCGTGTCAAGACATTTAGGAAAATTATGTCTATGTAGAAGAAGTTCTTTCTATTGGAATGATTAAATAGTGTTTATTCATCCAAGTTTAAAAAAATTTTCCATGCTTCAAATATTCTTGAGAGAATCCAGTCATGCTGAAAATTTGCTCTTCTGGAGAAGTATGTTAATCAGGCTTCTTACAAGATAACTGCTTGAGTTCATTCTCTTTATATGCCAAAACTTAAAGCTAAGAGTTTTCGTTTTAAATAAGTGTAACAAAAAACCCACCCCAGTCTTTTACATTTACGTCACTTGCTTGAGGCAAAATGCTAACGAAAAATGACAATTGAAAGAAGTACATGCTTTTATGGAGAGTAACAGACTGATATTTTTATAGAAGTATGTCTCACCTTCCTATTTCCTAATTTGCCTTTGGAAAAATTTTGTGCTTTTTGTTTTATTGAAGAAAAGTTTTCAGCAAAGTTGTTCTCTCAGATCGAGTGTCAAAGATACTTACTCAAGCATCCTCAAACTGTTTAAGGAAACCCAGCATTTAAATTGAAATGCTTTACAGGTCAGGGGGTACCAAGCTATTTCACTTGTGAATATGCTTCAGAAATTAATGTAAGAGTCCTTGAGGTAACATGGTTGTATTCCTTAAAGCTGTTGTCGTGACTGTGAAACTTATGGCTTCATTGCTGGTTTTGACTAGTGATTTGATAGTTTTAGAATGTGGAGACATAACTCGTATTTCAGAAAAGACAGAACACTTGGTCTCCCCTCCAATTTACTTGAGACAAACCTTCAGCTCCTCTTCTTTCTCCCGTCAGCATCCAGCACTTGCCTGGCGCCAGGAGCCGGTATGTGCCACAGAAACAACCTCGCCTGCAGCGTGTTGGCTTGCTGTGCCAGCAACAGCTCCTGGCCTCTGCCTGATGGACAGGGAGAGCACCCACCAGCTGGCTGCCTCAGGGTGCTAGCGATGCCTCTTGTCTGCTGTGTCCCAGCTGCTGGTTGCGGCACGTTTCCCTCTGGGAACAAACCACTGCTGCTGCAGATCCCAGTTGCTGTGCAGCCTTCTGAGGACCCAGCGATCAGGACTCTTGTGCTCTGACTAGTGGGGACCAGGAGGTGGACAGGTCTGTTATAGACACCCTCTGTGGTATCTTCTACAGCTACCCCTTACTTCAGCACCTCAGGTTGCATTTTACTATCTTTCCTTAGGCTTCACTACCTCCCCCCTTCCCACCCCTATTTTGGGAGCCCGAATTTCCTCTGTTACTTCCTGCTGTGATAGTCCCATGGTTCATGTCGATATTCTCTCCCTCCTATTTCCTCTCTATGCCCCAACCACCCAAATATCCATCTCTTAAGACTACAGTAGTTGCTTTGTCTCTAATTTTCCTGATGCTCTATTTCTCAATATCAGAAATAGTGAGGCCGGCAAGACTAAGGAAATGATCGTCCCCCTGTACTTGGCACCTTGAATACTGTATTCAATTTTGGGACCCTTGCTACAAGAAAGACGTTGAGGTGCTGGAGCATGTCCAAAGAAGGGCAATGAAGCTGGTGAAAGGTGTAGAGAACAAGTCCTGTGAGAAGCAGCTGAGGGAACTGGGTTTTTTTAGTCTGGAAAAAAGGAGGCTGAGGGGAGACCTTATTGCTCTCTACAACTACCTGAAAGGAGGTTGTAGTGAGGCAGGTGTTCGTCTCTTCTCCCAAGCAATGAATGATAGGACGAGAGGAAATGGCCTCAAGGAGGCCTCCGGAGAGGTTTAGACTGGATATTACAAAAAACCTCTTCACCAAAAGGGTTGTCAAGCATTGGAGCAGGCTGCCTAGGGAAGTGGTTGAGTCACCATCCCTAGAGGTATTTAAAGATGTGTAGATGTGGTGCTTAGAGACATGGTTTAATGGTGGACCTGGCAGCATTAGGTTAATGGTTGGACTTGATGATCTTATGGGTCTTTTCCAACCTAAATGATTCTATGATTCTATGATTATCTCTCTGAAATGTAGCTATTAGCTTGACATGAAAGGTTACTTTTATCTGGCCACATTCAACTTATTATTTTACCTCCATTGCACTAGATGTATCACAGAATCACAGAATCACAGAATGGTAGGGCTTGGAAGGGACCTCTGTGGGTCATCTAGTCCAACCCTCCTGCCGAAGCAGGGTCACCTACAGTAGGTTGTAGAGGACCTTGTCCAGGCGGGTCTTGAATATCTCCAGAGA
>Ga0065711_1032258_pt1 | contig 27680 bp, 16 predicted proteins | sample Hoacrofraction12_FD_59098 | JGI IMG/M metagenome (GOLD analysis project Ga0065711, IMG submission 59098) | Hoatzin crop microbial communities from Cojedes, Venezuela - Epithelial fraction 12 v2 (version 2) | ecosystem: Host-associated > Birds > Digestive system > Esophagus > Crop | place...
CGGCCCCGGGTGCCGCTGCCCACCTCCCTCCCTCCGATCCCGCCCTCCGATCCCTCCCTCGCCCGGCACCCGCGCAGGTGTCCGTCTGTCTTCCCTCCGCCTCGCGAGCACCGGCTCTCGGCTGCGCGTCTCGCCTCTCGCTTGGCGGCTGCGCTCGCTGCCGTGCTTGGCTCAGGCCACCTTTACTGCCGCTTACCTAGGCAGCTCCCTAGCTGCTCTTTTCCCTGGTCGCTGGGCCTGTCAGTGACGACTACGCTGTCTCTGCAGTAGCTTTTCCTGCTGGTTGCTTGCGTTCTGCTGGAGTAGTACTTTTCTTCTCCCGAGTGGCTTTTGCACAGCCTTGATGTAAGGTTTGGGGCTGTTTTCGGGCCTGCTGTTTCCTCCCATAACTTAAATGCACCTACTTTCTCTGATTTGGCATATTCTTTGATTATTTCCTCTCGGAAATCTTCCTGAGAGAGAATGTTTCCCTCAAGAGCTTCAGCAGCAGCCCCAGAGGGTTTTGATGCACCTTTTGTTTTATTGACCTGAAAATGGGTGTGTCTTTACTTTGTATTCAGAAGGTGGGTCTTGGAGAACTGTTTTATTGCTATAGTTATTCTTGCCCTAAATAGAAAATCAGTTTCTGAAAAGTGGTAAAGAAAGGACTGAGAAAGGAAAGGATACTTGGTGAGTAATAATTAACGTGTGAGTTACCTGTGGCATCTGGGGTTTACCGTGACTGCATACTTCTCATGGAATTGGGGGTGGTTTCAAAGTTACGGATATCAAAACTGCTTCTGCATTTTGCTCTGACATGAAAAGAGTTCATAGGTTAAGGATTTTCTGCAAAACTGCAGCTGAAACAAGAAAGCAATGCTTTGGGCTGCTAGTTGTGTAAGGAACAAAGGTTCATTAAGGGGCTTTGCTTGCAGAGGCTAACTGCTGGAGCTGTCTGTACTCACCTATCTGCAAGAAACGGCTCAGAGAGAGAATGTTTCTTGTTCCTCCTAATCTGCGTTTTGTAATTGAAGAGACTTTCATCTGTGGTATTGGAAACAATAGTTTCATCTTTGCAAAACTTTAGCTTGTATTCTCTGTCATGGCTACGGAGTGCTTTGATGTCACAGTTGAAAATACAACTGGTTGTGGGCAACAGAGGAATATTTGGTTAGACATCAGTAGTCCTAGACACACTGTGTCAGTGTATGATGATGGTATCTGCAAAGCTAAATCACTGGAGTTAGGAGTTTACGTAAAAGTGATTTCAAGATCGTTAGTCTAGGTGTGGAGTGAGGAGAAAGTATAATTGTTTTGCACCAAATGGAATCAGGTTTAATTTTGGTAAACTGCTCTTGGGCTTTTGTGTTTGGAAGCTTAATGTTTTCCTGTAATGGCTCTTGACTCAGAATTACAAAGACTGCTAGCACAGAACTCGTGAAATACTTACTTTGTTGTTCCAGATTTCTTATTTGATGAAATTTGGTGGTCGCATTCCACTTCAGTGCAGTATTTCAACGCAGTTTCATAACTGCAAAAGAATTATCAAATGAACTATTAACAACCCAACGTGTTTGAAAATCTTTTCTTTTTAATTGAAATCTTAAGTTAGAAGTCCTGACCATTCATGTGTATTTAATTTATAAAGTACCGGTGTACTAGTCTAAACAAGACCGAAGACTAAACGGTGGAATCAAGGTGCAAGAGAGCTCAGTGCCCGCTCGGCTGGCCCTCATGCCTGTGCAGTGCATGGCGGCAACCGTGCCGGTTTGGCAGTGGGACACGCATGCTGCGGGAGAGCTCCGGGTGCTGGGTTCTCCACCGCCGCTGCCGGCATGGACCCCAGGTTTTCTTGTACCGGTGCTCTCATCAGCATCACTGCTGTGTGCGTGGAGCCCTTCCTCTTTTTAAAAATCCCCATGACTTTTCACATAACTGAAGACTCTATTCTTGAACTAGTTTGCTGTGCAGTGTGTAAGGAGGTCATGTTGACAAATGACTTAACCACAAGAACAAATTTTAGTTGTAAGTAAATTGTGTGGCTTGCTTGATATGAAATGGGATTATAATTTCAAGATAATGCTCCTTACAATGCCAAGACGTGCTCCTGACGTTTGTGGAGACCCTGTGGATAAGAGACCAAAAAAAAGGTGGTGGGAGGGGGAAGAGAAAACTTAGTTACCTGTGAGTTTTGAATCCTGTTTTCTCAAGTCCTAAGCCACTTCATGGAAAACTCTTACAGTCATTGTGTTTGCAGCTTATTTCTTGTAAGTACTGTGAAGAACTTGCTGTTGACCTTTAGACAAGCTTACTGCTTTGTATTGCGCTGGCTCCACAAAGTTTTAATATGTTTACATGTTCTTAACTATGTCTACTGCATGAAGCTAAGTAGGGCAAATCCAGATGTGGTGTAGGATGTAGAAGCAGTGTTAAATACACTGGATTTTCAAGAGCTGGGTGCATACTGTCTTGTAATGCCTTCGAGTAAGCAGTGCTCTTCTTGAATGATCAGGACATATTCACTTCACGGGAAATAACAAATATACCTAAATGGTTGATCAGCATGCTGTGTGGGTGAAATGCATGTTCTGGAAGACGATGTAGAGATCTGCCATCTAATCAGTTCTTAGGACACCAGCACAGGTTAATTCCATTACTGGGAAAGGATTTTTTTACCTTTGGTTGAAAAATGGAAGTAATTTTCAAGACTGAGAAGAACTAATAAATTTAGGTTTGAACATGAATTTATGATATTTATATCATGCTTTATACTGGTAATATAAAAATGGAGAAAAATTAAGATTTCAGTGTGAAACTGCTTTTAATTAAGGCTGTGTATTTGGATGGAAGCCCCTTCTTTGTGTGTTTGCTGTAGCTAATGCAGAAGAACCGCTGATCTTGTTGTCAGGCCTAGGTTTCCGCATGTGTTTGAATTTATGTTGTCTGACGTGAGTCACTGACATGTAAGTTGAAGCGGTATTTCCATGAAACGTTTCCTTGTACTGCTGGTTTGTCAGGCTTTGTTTAGCAAGGCTGTGAAGTTTGCATTTCTCCAGCAGATGGAGTGTGATCTACATGGAACCCCAGAGGTTACCTGGCTTCCTGCCCTCTGACTCTTAATTTAGAGGGTCAGCACTGATATGGTAGTTGCTTCTTGCTGGAATATTTCTGTCCTCGAAGGTTTTTGTCTAATTCCTGTAATACTGAAGCAACGCTTTTATTCAAGGCAGGAGCCTGCTTGAAATCTCAAGTTGATGCTAAATTATTTGGCGTCCTTGTTGTGTGTGTGTGTTTGACTTAGAGGTGAAACATGAATATTTTGCAGACTAGCAAATCACTTTATCTTTTAAGCTCATTTGTGTAAATTAAAAATTCATAAATGTGTTATGAAAAACATGATCTTAAACAATAGCTTTTGCTTCAACTTTAAGTCTTGACTTGGAATTAATTATCTGTCCATATCCCAGTACGTGGCCTTGAGATTAAGATTATTTCTGTTGCTTTGACATGGTGAATATAGGCCACTGCTCGAGGCAGATCTTGTGTTTGTGCAAATTCCACATGTCATTTTGGAACAATATGTACTAATTGGAAAAAAGCTACAAGTAGTTAGGAAAAAAAGTTTTGCAGGGTTACTTTAAATTCTGTTTCTTTCTTCGCTGTTTTGTTGTACTCTGCAGTGAGGAAGACGATGACTTTCAGTATGTGGATCATGACTATGAACTACCACAGCAGAAAGGTTTGAAGAAGATATGTAACAGGGTGAAATGGACACGTGATGAGGTAATACTTTTTTTTGGCTTTAGTTTCATTCCTGTATGAAATTAATAGCATGTGAAATATGTTATTATTTAATATCACATTGGGATAGCGTGTAAAATTTATTGGCTGAGGTTATGTCTTAACAGGATGAAAGGCTAAAGAAGCTGGTGGAACAAAATGGTACAGATGATTGGGCTTTCATTGCTAGTCATCTACAAGTAAGTTGAATCTGTGTTTCAGTTAAGTTTCCTTTTAATATTTATTTATTTTGGTCATATGTCTAGTTTGGGCGTGAGGTGAAATAGAAATCAGAAACACATAATAGTAAAAAATATTGTAAAGGGTGCTTATAAATTGGATTTGAGATCTAGCTCAGGCCTTGGAGAACCTTATCAGCTCAGGCTGGGACTCACATGATGGTGTGAAATGATCTAAAATAATTGATGCCTTCTGTCCACACTTGCTATTTGTTTTCATTCTTGAATCTATTTCTGCTTCCTATTGGCTGCACCGCTTGTGGTAATTACATATACAGTTCACAGGTTGCTTCTGAAGTGGTTAGGAGAGTGGGTTGCATCTGATATACTGCTTGAGAGAGCAGATCAATTTCTTAAACACTTTAGGAAAAAGGTGGTCGTTTTTTTTTGTTTTGGTGTTGGGGTTTTTTTGTTTTGTTTTTACAGTGATGTCTGCTTCCCTAACATATGTAAATCTTTCCACCCAATGATACCTTAAGTTTCTACAAATGGAATCTTAGCGGGTTTCTTGGAAGTTTCCTATTGACACTTAAAATTTCTTGCTCTGTTCCAATGGTCAGGTGGAACGAGTAAAGGAGCTGTTAGATGAAACATTAAATGACTCCTTAGCTGTATGGGCTGCACTGGTAGAAAATACCTACAGCTAGAATCAATGATGTTTGTTTTTCTTCTGATTAAATGTTACAAAATGCCTACTATAAAGACAAGGCTAGAATCTAAGGCTGAAATCACTATCTAAATGTGGTATTAAATATTCAAATGTTAAAAATCAAAAAAATACATGCCACCCCTGCCTTTGTGGTTCTCATACTATTGAGTGGGATGATATGGTTGTATGAAATTCCCGTGTAACTAGGTAAAAATAGACTTGGATTGTATATGCTGAACAACTGTAACTTTTTGTTGTTCTCATCATATTTGTGCAACTGTGGTGCTTCTGATTATTTTTTTTTCCAGGTGGCAAAGTATAGATATCAGGGGAATGAACTCAAAGCTTCTAAATTTAAGGAGTGCATAAGCAAATCACTATTCCTTACATGTGCGTTATCCCCTTCCAAAAAGCAGTGAAATGAGTGAACGGCAGAGGAGAAATAGATAATATCAAAAAGCTTTTATATTAAACTGTTTGAAAATACAGTGTTTGGTGATACTGATCTGCAGGTGTAGTATGGAGTTGCATTTAACAGATCTAGCAGTTTAATAAGTTCTCCAGATGAAAACAAATCCTTCTGGAGACTGAAAGCTGTTGTTCGGCTGGGCCCACGTGAGGCTGAATAAAGGCTCCCCAGCTATCAGGGGAAACATACATGGAGGATCAGGTTGCCCACTGCAGAATTGTTGATGCTGGAAGGAACCTCTCAAGATTGTCTAGTCTGAGCCCCCTGCTCAAGCAACGTCAGCTGGAGCAGGCTGCCCAGAACAGTGACCAGTTGGGTTTTGAATGTCTCCATGGATGGAGACTCCACAGCCTCTGGGCAACGTATTGATGTGTTCAAATTACAAAGCCAAATAATTAGAGGCTGGCATAATTAGCACTTGCCTTGTTACTGATGGTCTTTTGCTAGGAAAACCAAGTGTATCTCGAGGTATTAGCGTGTAAAGGCACTCAAACCGCCTTGTTTTCAGAATCTTATTTCACTATTGGTCTGGGCACAAGTAAACTTTCCCTCTGTTCTGCCCCAAAAAGTGAACATAGCTTAAAGGTGACCCTCAAGAGAGGGAACACAGCTTGTATTCTCTTTTGATTTATTGTGGCTAAGGCAGACCTGAAAAGATTTTATGCTTTTATCCAATCATTTGTTTTGCTCTTCTCCCCTGGATATGTCATGATCTGAGAAATGTCTGGACGGTAAAAACACTAAAAGGCCTCAATTTCAAAATAATTCTTTCATTGAAAATGGGAAAGGCTACCCTGTATTGAGTCTTTTATAGCTTGTCTCCACCAGGAAATGGTGATGTTTTGTAACAAACTCTAGTGTGCTTTTAATCATACAGTATCTGCTTGTGATTTAACTTGAAGGTACTGTGATCAACGTAATTTTAGATGTAACAATGTTTTGAGTGTTTTTTCTGGTCTTGCAGACCACTTGTTTAACTTCATGTCGGCATGGTAATGCCTTTACTTGGTAGACCAGACCAGCAAAACCTTGAAATTGGTACTTGCAGTCCAGCAGCTGGCTCGGAAGAGAGTAAATCCTTACGTCCCAGTGTTACATAAGGTGTACTAGTATGCTGTGCTGGGACAGGCTTTTATCTGCATATTTCTAAGGATTGCACTAGCTACCCGGAGAGTCCCAAATTTTCCTATCTACACACAATTTTTAGGAGGCTAAGTGAAAGCTTACTTCTCTTTCGTAACTGGGAACAATATTTCAAAAGATCCTTAGTGAAGCTACAGAAAAGGACCATCTGTCCTGAGCAGAAAAAGCAATGTTGTTTCATTAGTATGTGTTAACTAAACTTGATATAAATCTGTTTTCCTCAACGCTCTAGTAAAGAGCTGAAAATATATTAATTTGAGGCTTAGAAAAAAGTTTATTCTTTTATTTGAAAGAAAAAGTATTTCCTTTAAAAATTTCTTTCCTTGTATAGGTTATAGATAATGTCAAAAGCATGTCAATCACAAAGTTCAGAGAAGGTGTGGAGTAATGAGGACAAAAATAATTCTAAGTTTTTCTTTAAAGAAGAGTAAGTTCTGAATTTGATTATCAAGTAAGAACATTGAAGTAATTAGATTAGAGCTTTGTGCAAGGCTGTTTTTTCTGGAGAAGAGTTCTTGTAAGCAAATGGAAGAAGAAATAGTAAGGGGGAATCTAACTATTATACTTGGAACAAAGGTCTGAATAAGTCTTTTAATTTGAAATAAACTAATAATTCTGACTAGCCAATATTGACAGTTTTATGTATTCAAGAGTTTAACAGCTACACTGGTCTTCTAAAATTATTTCAGAATCGTTCAGATTTTCAGTGCCAGCATCGATGGCAGAAGGTACTAAACCCAGAATTGATTAAAGGTCCCTGGACTAAAGAAGAAGATCAGAGGGTAATAAAAACTAATTGATGCTGTACTCTTTTACTGGAATAAAATTGGCATGTGACTGCTAAGAATGTGTACTCTTCCCTAGGTTTTATCCTCACAAAGATGGTGTCTGATGCATCTTGTGACATAGATAGTTACATTATGTTATGCTGTGTGAGAAGAAAAAAAGTGCAGCTGCTCTTAAATAGATGGAATGTCTGGTCTGCTCAAGTGTTTCATTTCCCTTTGCTCAGATTGCTAGCTGAACTGCTGTAGCTTACCAAGTAGAGGAGATCTCTTTACAAAAAAATATATCAAATAAATATCAAAGGTCTCATTTACATCTTTTGCTCCTCAAACCCACCAGACTTAAAAGAGGTTGTGAATAAGGGAAATTATTTCATACTCTACTGTTAAAGAAGCTAGCAATGGTGGTTTAGACTCCTTTTCTCCATCTTTGTTAATTCACACTGCAACTTTTTGCCTGCGAAACCTGGGCTGCCCTGTAGGGACGTGCACATGTATCACATATCGTATTTCAAATCAATTGCTTATTCCCTCTATTTAAAACTGTTTTAAGATGTTTAAAACTAGTATTTGTCAACTTGTGAATATGGTCTTCCTAAGCTATTTTTTTGTATTTGGCATCAGTCTTTTAAGAAAAAGCTTCTAATGTGTAAAAACACGTAGAAACGGGATGAAGGTTGGGAGGTGTGAGTTTCTCCTCATGTGTATGTTGTTGAAAAAAGTCAAATCAAGCATCTTTACCAGCTTCTTTTTTGGTCTTTCCTGATGTCAGCTTATGTAATGGATGACAGAAAGGAAACTTCTAAATAAATGTTTTCATCAGTATATGCTTATATTCTAAACACAGTGAATTAGGAGTTGATAAGCGATTTTTAGATTTCTGGAAAAATAATTTTTAAAACCTCAAGTCACTGCCTCCTTAGGCCTAGTATCTTATCAAGTTGAGTATTTTAATCCTGTTCTAAAATGTGAGTTGATCAGTGTTCTTGGTCTTTGGTTAGGAAAATTAGGGTTTGGAGTCCTAATGTGCTTTCATCTGTGTTCCAGGTTATTGAATTAGTTCAGAAGTATGGTCCAAAGCGCTGGTCTCTAATTGCAAAACACCTGAAAGGAAGAATAGGCAAGCAATGCAGAGAGAGATGGCATAACCATCTCAATCCTGAGGTAAAAAAGTCTTCATGGACAGAAGAAGAGGACAGAATAATCTATGAAGCTCACAAGCGTTTGGGAAACCGATGGGCTGAAATAGCAAAACTTCTTCCTGGAAGGTGCTTTTCAACTCTTTGTGTTAAATATTGGAATATGTAAAGTGGTCATCGCACAACTCTTTCCAATGTAATTGGTTAGTCAGAGAGCATCTGTTGAAACTTACATAACGACATCTTTATCTTAATAGATCCTGATACTTTTTAAGATCTCTTGCATTTGATTATGTATCCTTAAAAAGCCATAAAAACACCTCTAATGCTCTGCAGTTCCTTCAAAAATCCTCCTGTTGACTTAGAAAAAGCTGTAGTAGAGCTGAATAGTAACTGCAAGTAATAGTGGAAGAACATCTTATGAGTTGATATCAAAGTGCCTTCATTAATATGCATTTGGGCATGACTTTCTTTTTGGCTGAAGATCAGAAGTTTTTCTTTTGTGGAACACTTCTTGTTGAACAGGATATTTGAAAAAGAGTCATAGTAACCTTCAAAAGTCCAGGCTTAGGCGTCATGCGTTGTGAAGCTTGTTGGTTACCATGTAGTCTCGAAGTTAAGAATGAATGATATGCATTGTTCACCTTATTTTTGTTTCACATGTGATTACCAACTTGTATACTTGTGGAAAACCAAATTTTAGTGTATAAAGAGTTTAATAAAATAATTTTTTTACCTTGTATTGTTGAATGAAATACACTGTTAACCTGTCCCTCTCTGAATTCAGCCTGTCTGTTCAGGAGGTGACTGTCTAGCTGTGCCTAACGAATGTCAGCACTTGTTATGTTTGGAGAATGAGTCCTTAGAGATGTGTGTTTAGAAAATTTGACACTTTCATTAAGTACACAGTCCATGAATCACAGGAAAACTTTTGGAGCAATAATGAGGGGAATGGATCACATCTTCACAGAATTTCAGAGAGGGAAGATGAATTTGTAAGATAGGCGCATTCCTAGTTCGCTAACTTAATTTGTTGAAAATAAATCCAAGAGATGGGATCTTAGACCTAGAATATTTGTAGAGTCTAACACTAGTCGGATGAAAAAGGGGAATACTTCTTGGAGTTGAGCTTAAGTGAAGAATGGGACTTGGCAATTTTTATTTCTGTGTATGTCATTCTAAGGCCAGTAATAACATTGCTAGTATTTTAGACTGTAATGCATTCATAGTTTCCTCTTGCCTTAATGCTTGTCTAGTGTTAAAAGTGATTTCAGCCTACTTGTCAAACTGCAGGCATTTTCTTTCCAAGGGGAGTTACAATGGGTATGGTCTGCTGCCATGCCTGCTTTCCCCTGCTTTTAAAGAGGTAATGGGATGTTCTTCCACAAAGCTGCACGTAAAACTCAGAGCTGGGAATGCAGGCTGTCATTTTTTTAGAAGAGATATCTTCCAGTGACAAACACTAGCCACACTTCCTTTGTTATGCTGTGGCATAGTAGGATGATTGCCTTAGCTTCACGTTCTGCAAATTTGTAGCAGAGGGTAAATAACGTAGTGAGAGAGAACATGCAGTTATTCAAAGTATCCAAGAAAAAAGATTCTTGCCCATGGTAATAGCCAGAACCAAGGCTTTCTCTTTTGCTACTTTTAATTTCCTGCGAACTTGAAGTTTAGTAGTAGAAGGAAGTTTTGAAAAGAGTAGCTTTTTAGTCATTATGCCAAAACCCTGCTGATCATAGAGCTTTCAGTCCAAGGTGCTGGAGCTTTCTGGATTTTTGGCTTCAGATTAACGTATCGTACAAACCCTGTAAATTATGCTATCTATTGAACTTTGATACATGGAAACCAGTCACTGTTGTACACTTTCATTTTAGGACTGATAATTCCATTAAAAATCACTGGAATTCAACAATGCGAAGAAAGGTGGAACAGGAAGGATATTTACAAGATGATATGAAGTCTGAAGGAGCTAGTTCATCCAGACTTCAGCCCCAACCTTGTCTAACTGTGGAACACTTGCATACTCACAATCAATTTTACATACCTGTTCAGACACATGTAAGTTCAAAATCCAGACTAATTTGTATTTCCCAGTTTCAAATAATTTATTGGGTTTGGAGCGAGAAACAAATCTGAAAGAACGAACATCTGTCGAGCAATATTCTGATATTATGGTAACTTAGGATTTGTAAACCATAATACTTAGTTTATGTGCCATAAGCTAGAGATGATTTTATAGCCTCCTTTCCTTTAGGGTTTGTGAAAATAATTTGTGTCTTTTTTAGATTCCAGCATACTATTATGCCTCGCCCGAAGGCAGCTGTCTAGAACATGCCTCAGCTTCTTCCAACTTAGTTCAGGTAAATTGTTAACGGGAATTGTACATAAGGAAAATGTACTGTATATTATGCTGTAAAATGAAGAGTTTAAACCCCCGTAACTTCAAAATGTCTTTAAGTCTTTATCACTCACTGAAATTTATGTAAGTGTTCCTCTGTAAGCAGGCTTCTTAGCTTAATTAGTAGTTCTAGGTAGGAAAAAAGGAGCTATCTATACATCCTAGAAACACAAGCACTTGTGCTTATTTCTGACAGAAGTGTGGGTCAAAACATAGTCTACTACTTAAATCTTTAGGTTAAAATTATGACCTGTTAGTATTACCTAGCTTCTGAGAGATTTAAAGACAAGACTTTACTACTTTATACATGTAATAAATATAACCCTATCTGAAAGACTCAGTTCAAATAACTTACTGTGACTTACACTTATGGCTGTGCTTTTTTGTTCTCAATAGTTTTTAGTTTTTTCTGACTCAAAAACTTCTGTCAGTCAGTTGAGGATGCTCTTTTGCAACATTCTAAATGCTGAAGTATTGAGAAACTTTAAAACAAACAAAATTAGATATATTTAATTACTTTTGCTCCTTTGGGCTCATTTAGGCTGTATCTGAAATTCCTCATGTGTTGCAGACTGAACGTAGATCTTGGTTCGTAATATGACTTCCTGGAAGAATTTTTGTGAATATGAAATTAGTAAAAAGTTATTCTGACACAGGGAATAAGACGTGTTTTGTTTGTACTGGATGTGTTAGAGGCATTCTGCAGAACTCTGTACGTAACCTTAAGTTTCCCAGTGCAGGTCATGTATTTCATGTGGCATTTTCTTCTCTGATCTCAGTATAAGAATACAAATCATAACAAAGCCTTGTGTGGTCTTTGACACTCTGGATTGCCCCGTACAGAAAAGTATAAGATACTTTCTGCTCCTTGAAGTCCTCCCTAAACTGTGGAGTATAACTGGTTTTGAAACTCATGGCACATATCCTCACTTACCTATATTTATAACAATGATAGAAAGTTTTAAGGAAGTTAAAAACAAACCAACCAACCAAAACCAGGTAGTTAATTTTTCTGATAATAGTGGTGTAGAATTGCTTGTGTAGACACTCTGTCAGCAAATGCTGATTTGAAACACTTTCTTGCACACTTAGTGACGATAAGTAACTCATAATTCTAGATAGCACATCAAAATGCAAGCACGTCTACCAAGGTGCCAACATTGTTGCTTCTGTTAAAGATAGGACCGAGTGACTTTTGGCTAAAAGGTGCTATAGTGTACTGATTATTTATGGGCCATATTAGAAACCTGTTAAGATATTAGCTTGTGTACCAGTTAAACATCAGATCCATCTCCTGGTAATTGCTGGAGTTGTTCTGCTCATGACTGACTAATTACAAAATATGATACAGCTTGAACAGCTCTGTGACTGCTATGTGTGAATTTCTGTTAAAAATGTAGGTGTGTTACAATGTAGAATCTTTACTGTGGAGGGTTGGTGGAGGTGGAAAATATTAATGGCTTCTTTCTTAATTTTTTTAGCAGTCACTTATTGATGATGATCCTGATAAAGAAAAGAAAATAAAGGAACTTGAATTGCTACTTATGTCAGCAGAGAATGAAATCAGAAGAAAACGAGTGTCTTCTGTAAGGACTGTAAATTTCTGTCAATATTTGAATGTGCTTTATTGAGATTAATCCTCAGCAATGGATGTTTGGTTTTGTACAGTGTTTTTTCACCCAATCTTCTAAAATCAAACTTAAAGCTGTTGGGCTGTAAAACAAAGTCTATATATTAGAATTGAAACAATTATTTTTATTACAGTTTTCTAAACTGTGAAAACAGCAGAAATGACCTGCAATTTGGCAGTTATTCAAAGACCCAGGATTTTAATCTGCTTCAAGAGGTAGCATGTTTGTTGATATCACCGCCATTCAGTTTTATAGATCAGCAATGTCAATCATCTGTTCAAAGAGAAAGGTTAAAAATACATAGGTTTTGCCCTATTTGATTTCAAAACGTCCTGTAGGTTGTATTTTTATCAAACTTCTATGTGAGCGCTTGCAATACTTAATATCTACATTTGGACGTGACAAACAGTATGTAAATTTGCACTGTACGAAAATTTACATGTACTTCAGTGGAATAAGGGAAACTTGCAGATGAGTCACTTATTTCCTCAGGAACAGTGAACAACATCAGACACCTTACCAACTCAACCCTATTTATCACTGATTTAGGTTACAGGTGAACTTCCTTTTCTTTGTAGTGGAGCTATTCCTTTTGAAACAGTGCACGTTCTGCTTATCTAGTGGAATCTGCCTGGCTTCTAGATTTCCAATGAAAATGAAAATCTCTTTCTTGAATACTAATGGGATAACCATTTAGAAGTTAAGTATTAACTATAGATGCAGAATCTGCGTTAAAAAAAAAAGTATTTCACATTCTAGAAACAGTTTCTAATCTTGAAATGTAACTATGTTCTGTAGTGAAGATGAATTTGTAATATACTGATGTTCAAGACACAGGAAACTTGCATCAGAGATGGCTTCCAGTGCAACCTATAATTATCTAAGTTATAAGCATGTATAAGATATGAATGAGAAGTAAGATAAAAATCTTACACAGTTTGAGAATGTTGAGTATGTTAATTTAAGGAGAAGACTAACTGCATTAACGCAAACATGATTAGCGTTTGGAAAAGTAAAAATTAAGTTATGCTTAGTCTCTCCACATACTACTTTTTTTCCTTCCCGCGGTCACATAAGTGACTCTTCAACTTCTAAGTTGAATAAGATTAACATGTTTCTTCATACTTCTTAGCAAGCTGGAAACTTACCTTGTTGGTCTGGAAGTTTTGTCACGGAAGAGTGGGTATCTAATACACTAAATAGCCTCGGGGAACAAACAAGTGAGTTCTACAGCATGGATGAGACCCACAGCACACCTGTTCAGCAGAATTCACCACCTAAGTATTTGCCTGTGGAAGCAAATACAATGTTATCATCTCTACAAACCATTCCAGATTTTGCAGAGACACTAGGGCTTATTGAATCTGTAAGTCTGTATTTCTTCTAAAAAATGTTTATTTAGGAATATCAACTTACACAATATGTGTAAAATACTTTTGCCTTATTCTGTACTTGCCTGTAGTTTCACTCATATCAAGTGATTTGTTTTATTGCCTGTTTTAAAAGAACTGTGTCTTAAAACACTCAGTGTTTTAGGATTGTGTGAAAGGTACAGGGAGAATAATTCAGTGCATGGCTTTTGGAGGTCGAGGGCTGTTAGATTGGCTTGGATGTCGTGAAATAATATTGGGTAAGCTTGCTAGTGTTTGAGTGTTTTGCATCTTGCCTCATAGGATCCTGTAGCGTGGAGTGATGTCCCCAGTTTTGAGCTTTCAGAGGCTGTTGCATCTCCTGTCAAGCCAGCTCCAGTAAAACTAATGCGGATTCAACACAATGAACGGGCTGCTGAATGCCAGTATAATGTCAGCGTTGTGCTCGATGGCAAAAAACAGAGTAGCGTCAGTGGCGAGGAAGAAGGAGTTTTTCCAACAACCCTGAACTTCACGAAGTTCAGCTCTCCACCTACTATCCTAAGAAAGAAAAAGAGATTGCGTGTTGGGCAATCAACAGTTCATGAACTGAATGATGGCTTGTGTAATGGTGCCATCAATGTTGCACTAAAGCAAACACCAGTGAAAACACTACCATTTTCTCCATCACAGGTGAGTTTGTTTGAAGATTGCAGTGGGTGGATTATAAATTAAAAGTACTTTCTTCCCTAGTCATATATTGTAGCCTAAACAAATATGTCCAGAAAACTTCTTAAAACATCAGCATAAGGGTAGATATATTAAAAAGAAATTGTTAAATAACCAATTTCCTCTGTTTTAAAGACTAACTGGGGGCATGGGGACAGAGACTTGCATCTCAGCTCACGCTTTCTCATGCAAATAATTGTTGATAGAGACCTATTGTCTCTGTGACCTAAATTAAGCAGTCAGAATTTTAAGGAGAAAATCAAGGTTTTGGTGATAAATATAGCAAATGTCTTGGAGTATAAATCAAAAATAGTTTATTGGGGTTTGTCAGTAAAAGCCCTTTGTGTGTGTGTGTGTATATATATATATATATATTTACTGCTCAGTACATTTGTGAAGTTTTGTCCTTTGAAGTTGCTTAGGTTTTTTTCTCCCTTGCACTTAGTTTTTCAACACTTGCTCTGGAAATGAACAATTTAACCTTGAAAATCCTGCATTTACATCGACTCCAATCTGTGGGCAGAAAGTTCTTCTTACAACTCCTCTACACAAGGAAATGACACCAAAAGATCAAAAGGAAAATGTGGGGTAGGATTATTGCATTAAACATCTGGTGGTGTTGCTCAAATAAAAACAAGTTTTTCTAAACATTGAGAAACTAGTCTACCTGTATGCATACTGTGAATGAGTTTTAAAACCCCTAATACTTGTGTACAAACAAACTGGCTTCCTGTTTTTAATTTAACAGAAAGTGACTTTTACTCAATTAAAATTTTTCCTTTTTTAAAATACTGAACAAAATCCAATCAAAGTTTAATTTACCTGGGGGAATGCTATGGTGATTTTAATTCTTTCAGATTCATAGTGGTGATATCTGTTGTGTAAATTAAGGTATTTTTAAATGTTTCTTAGATTAATTTTATTGCATTACTCTTGATAAAGTCAAATGGTGGAATGCATGTACGAACACTTTTCTATGCTTGAATAGTTTTAGAACGCCCACAATTAGAAGATCTCTTTTGGGTTCAACACCAAGGACACCAACTCCTTTTAAAAATGCTTTGGCTGCTCAGGAAAAGAAGTATGGTCCTCTCAAACTTACGGTATGTGATGATATTGTTTATTTTCTTCTTTGTTAAAGTCTAAATGCTCTCTTGTTTTTGAGGTATTGTAAGCCTCAGCACAATCTTAGAAAGCGTTTTCTAACAATGACATTGTTTCAGTGACATTATTATTATCCTTGAGAACAGCTCAAATGTGAATCAAAAACATTTCAGTTTTTGTGTGTTAGACTAGTATCCTTCAGTGTAGTATGGAGGCATGTCTTTTTGAAAGTTATTTGATACCTGTAATAATTTGATCCATACTAATCTTAAATGCATTGATTCTGCATTTGTGAGTTGTTTTAGATTTGTGTAGCCTTGCTAACACTGCACCTCTTACGAGGTGGTAACATCATTGTCTGAGATTTTACTTTTAATACTTTAGCATTCAGATTTTTCAAAAGAAAAAATGTGAGATAGTGAATGGGTATGGGTCCTCCAAATGAATAATCTAGTAAGAGCAAACTGGTGCAGATGAATGTGACTGACTGTTGTTCTAAGCAGCTTTCACATTTGACTTGAAAAACTGCATTATCTTTGAATCCTCTGGTCTATGTAAGAGCTGAGTTGTTTTCTGGTTTTAGTTCTTCTACAGTGCTAGGACTGAAACTAGATGTTCACCACAGCGTGCTAGTGTTTTGAGAAGTTTTTGATGGGAAGATGTTTGGAAGTGTTTTATCCTTCTTAAGGGCTTGAGTGATGTCTACAATTTTCTTCATCCTAAAAAGCAAAATCTTAATATAGCAATTCATAATTCCTTTGATTCTTGTGGCTGTCAGACTTTTTTTTTTTTTTTTTGGTTGACTATGGATAATGTTACTTTTTGTTTTGTTTGTTTGTTCCAAATTAATTCAGTTTTTGCTCTCTTCCTAGCCTAGCTGAGGTATGTTAATGCATAATAACTTTTGGAATTCAGTAGACATATGCTTTTCAAGTTCTGAAAAAATTCCAGCCAATATATATTGACTACTTCTTTTCTGCAAGCACAGAAGGTAGCTCAGACTTTGCCACAGGGCTTGGCACCATCTGTGTTACCCTATAGATTCACAGTCTCTCACTATGCAAATGGAGTGGTTTGGCATTCCTGCTTCTGTCCACTATTAATCTCCTGTTCAAAATCAAATTTTGAGGGCTTAAGGGAATTCTTCTCCTGTTGGTACACAAAGGAGCCATCTGTATGGTTTCTGTGAAATTCTGTACTGTACTTAGGACTATCAATGTCTTATTCAGAGATTTGTGTTAAGGTTGATATAAATTCCTTTCCCAACAACAGTCATACTTTCATAGTACAGTTTTTTAGTATGTTCGTATGCATGTATATATACATATATGTGTTTTTGTATGTGTTTAGTATATATAAGGTGTTTTTATCCCTTTTGTCACTGGATAACCGTTGCTAATAAATGCAAACAGGTAGTTTGTACGTCTTCTTCAAAGCTACCTTGCATTTTTTGAGGCACTGTGTGCATGTGTGTATTTCATCTGGCTAGAAATAACATGGAGTAAAATGAATTAAAAAAAATCTGCATAGCCTTGAAATGTTGATGAGTAGTTGTTAACTACAATAGCTTAAATCCTTTATCTGTTGCTACAGTTTGGAAGATCTTTTTTCTAGCCTACATTAGCTGAAAGTAGAATATGGTAAAAAAATAGCAACTAATATACTTCCTGTGTTTTCTTCTCCAATTTTAATTAATTTAGTCACAACCACTTGCCTTCTTGGAGGAAGACATTAGGGAAGTTTTGAAAGAGGAAACTGGAACAGATATATTTCTCAAGGAGGAAGACGACAGTGTGTATAAAAGCTGCAAGCAGGAGGTAACATTACAATAATAATTTCAAATAGGAAGTAACTACTTTTAAATAATATTTTACAGTTTTCCTCTGCAAAATGTTTGTTGCAGCACAACTCTTCTAAAAAAGTCAGAAAGTCACTGGTCCTAGACCCATGCGAAAAAGCAGAGGTTGGTGCCCACCTCTTCACGGAAGATAATAGTTCAGATGTACAGGTAAGTCTTCAGCTACTGAAGAGCATCACTGGCAGCAATATTAATATAGAAATGAGTATCTTTCATTCTGTGAACTAAAGTAAAGTGTTTGTATTGAGGCTAGATTCATAAACCTAGAAAGTGAAAATCATCTTCAGTTTGAAATACTCCTTTAAGTACTTAAGCAATACTTGAACATTGGGCGTGAATTCATGCAATGAATTCTTCCTTTCAGGCCTTCAGAGCAGGACTCGTAATATGAATGCTTTGCAGATTTGCTGTTACAGCAAAGATCCTGCCCTGCTGTTTATGTATAAACTTTAGCATATGTGGCATGCTGAAGCTCTCTGTAATACACCAGGAAGATGGGATTTTTGCCCTTGTGTTTTGCATGCTTGACAGTCTGGCAGACATGTTCTGAGGATACCTAATTGCATATTAGGCAGCACGTTTTTCCCCTTCCCGCTTCACATAATAGGGGAATACTTCAAGAAATACCAGGCACGTAGAAGACGAGGTTTGTGGGCTTCCTCTGCCTGAAGAAATTTGAAAACTTCTGCCTTGACAACCAAGAGATCAAGAGTTCAGAGATGAGGCTGTTTTGGTCCCCTGTTCCTTTAAAAAGTAGTTTTTCCACTTGAGTGATTGTATAGATTAATCTTTAGTCTTGTAGTTTATAGGAAAACTTTATCTGATCTAGTTCTCAATGTCTTTGTGTGTTTAATTCTGAAAGAGCAAACATCTGCGACTCTTGATCAGGTATAAAGCGATATTCAAGACGTAGGAGCCAAAGTCCCTGAGAAGAATGGGTGCTCAAGTCATACCCGTTTCACATTATTGCATCTGGTTTTTGAAATTCCCTTCTTAAATGCCTCCGAGCCCCTGTGCCAGGCCCCGGTGTCTGCCCGACGGGTGTCTGGTGCTCTGCCACCGGGTGGGAATTCCCCGCTTCCCCAGAGACATCTCTGTCATGCGAGGAGCAGCACTGCTGCCGCCCTTCGAAGTGGAAACGAAGTGCCTGGTGCTCTCTCAGTAACCTCTTGTTACAGCGTGGTATATTGTGCATCACTGATGTTCAGGTTAAGCTAAAACCAAGATACACTAGAATGGTGTGGTGTATTTAAGGCAGTGGACTGGGAAAAAATTGCTTTTCCTCCATTTTAATGAGGGATGTTGGTACAACAGGAACATTTGCTCTTAGCAAGAGAGATAGTGGTAGTACCTGATTTAAAAATGAAAAATGTACCTGTCTTTAAGTAGAAATTGCGTGTCCATGTGGCAGTAAGTTAGGGGTGAGGATCGAAGTAGAATAAATACGTAAAGGTAGTTTAACACATTTTAATGGGGTGTTTTTGTAAGCGAACAGGTACATACGCCACTGTTTCTCTCATCTAATTTTGCTCTCTAGAATTGCCATATACCTTTCTTCTGCCTTGCTATAGTGAAGCTGGATTAAAATTTTTTTTTTTTTCATAAACATTATCTGCATATAAAACTCTTCTGGAATGATCAATCCAGTGCTTATTTCAGTTCTTAAAGCAGTTCCTCCTCCTGATACTGATGCGATTTAATTTTTTTATTTTTTTTTTACTCCAGCCTCCTTGTGCTAACTTTCACAAAGGTTGTGCTAGAAGTGAATTACAAGTTTTTTTCTTTAAAACTGTTCTGTAGTTACCACTTTATCAAGTCTTGTTCTTAACAAAATGTAATCAGCTGTAGCATGGCTTTATATGAAGGAAACTCTCTACTCAGTAATGCCCAAATCGTGCTAGCAGCTACTTGTTTTACTGTGCTCAGTAATGACTGTGAATCCCAGTATTGGCCAGGCTGGTTCTGCATGCACTGTTCATTACTTTTTCTTTTCAGATTCTTTCCTAGGGTCTTTCTGATTGTATTTGCTTTGTTTACATTTTGGCTTCTCTCATCACAGCAGTTGAAGACTTTTTTTTTTTTAAGTTGAATAGTAATTCTTATTCCTATTCCCTACCTTCTTTTTTGTCAACAGTCAGAAAATGCACATACCACATCTTTATTAATGACACCATTGTTGGAAATACATGACAACAGATGTAACTTGACATCAGAAAACCAGGATACAAATCCAGCAAACAAAGCAAATGCAGTAATTAAGAAGAAACTGAATGCATGTGCTTCAAAAAATATCGAAATGGAGAAAACTCTTCAGGTCTGAATGCAAAGAACTCTGTTAGTTTTGTTAGCAGGTTAACGAAGAATTTCTTTTTGGTTTCTGTCTTGTACTAATGTCTAGAATCGTTCAATTCAGTGATCTAGTTTTGGTCAGTGTTTCCATGATCCTTTTTTCTTGTAAATTGGCCACTTTTCCACAAAATGTTTATTCATGGCTAAGTTCTGTAAATACAGCCCTGAGGTTTCATTGAGTGACCTCTGAGATTTAAATACGGGTGAAAAAAGATCAGGATAGAGTAGCCTTACGACCCTACTCAGGGTAGAGTAGCCCTACGACACCAAGCCCTACGAGCCCTTACACGCAGTAAGAAAACTTGACTTGGTGCAAATTAAACATCTGTATAGCACCTAAGTTTTCCAAATTTGGCTGATGCTTACTTCAAGCTCAGGGGGATTTATTAAGCAGAGTTCATCCACAAGTTCTGTTTGGTAATTGTACTTGTAATGTGCCTGTTCTTGTACATTCATATAGTTTCCATACTGTTAAAATTGTGAAACCTGATTTATCCTCTGTGTATGTGTGTCTTGACCACCAGGTTTAGGGAGAGATTCTCTTTGACCTGACTTGGTACCTGTTCCAGTTTGCCCCACAGGGAGTTAGTGTGTAAAGTTTTTGTGTCTTCTCAGAATATCTACAGCTCTGTATTAATTTAAAACAAAACAAAAAAAGGCAGGGCACCTGGAGCCTGATCTTCATGTGCCACTTAATTTCTTTAATGGTTATGTGTTTTGAAGTACAGAGACAACAGTATTACTTTCTGATCCTTTCTTATGAGAAGAAAGGACAAACCTCATTTAATTGTGGTATTCCAAGGAAAGAATTTAACTGCTGTGAATTTCAGCAAAGCTGAATACATGTATCTGGCACAGAACTACGCTCTTAAGAATACTTAAAAGGCGAGTGTAGTCATACTATACTTACAAATATTCTCACTGAACAATCGTTCTCTTTTTTTCTCTTTCCCCTGAGAAATTCCCTCTCAGTTTAGTGGCCTCTCTAACCCCAAGTTCCTTCTGTGAATCAAGTCCTGCTAAATTTACAGAGAAACTCAAATGGTTAATTTTCCCTGCATGTCTATATGTGGAACTGATCCTTTGGATCTGTTTCTGGCTTGATGTGGGAGGGAGAGACTCCTGCATTCCTCATTATGCTACAGTCTGCTAGTGTCAGGTCCACTGTAGAGCTGCTACAAACCAGCTGGAGATTCAGTAAGTCATGTAAGCGTGGAGGCTTTGCTTCATGGAAGAAGCAGGACTAGTGGCACAGTTATTGTTCCATTCATGATTTTTATTCCTAATTCTTTTGCCATTTCTAATATATTCCCCAAACAACTGACCATTCTTCCATAGCTGCCAGTTTGGTTCAGTGAAGTCCTTCACAGTATTCTTTTTCAGCTGCCAAAGCATGTTGCCTTCCTTGGTGTCTCCAGGCAGCTGTCAATGATATATTTTTCTGCCTGTTGAACATAGCACATTTAAAGAGGAAGATGTCCATAGAGAGGATGACTTAATTAACTTCCCTTTTATGTATTGATTATTGAACTGGTCTCTTTTTAGGAGTTTTTTTTTATTTTGTGTGTTAGAACTTAAATTGTAACACAGATTCACTGCTGGAGAGCTGGATTAAGGGGTGGAAAGGGAGCCTTGCCACAGGTTTTAGGTATTGTATTGTAGAACTGAATCCTTCACAGTAAAATACAGTGTTGCTAGACTTTGATAATTTATTATTACTCGGACAGGTTGTACGAGAATTGCTCAAGTATTTTAGTTAGTTAAAAGACTCTTTTTAACTGAATTTTATTTTATGCAGTCAAGTTGTGAATGGGAAGCAGTTGTTTACGGAAAAACAGAAGACCAGCTTATCATGACTGAACAAGCAAGAAGGTATCTGAACACATACACAGCTACCAACAGCACTTCCAGGGCTCTGATACTGTGATGGTCACTGCAACTGACAACCGTCTCTTTCCATTGAAACAGACACAAAGCTGACGGCGATGCCAGCACAGCACTTGTGAATTAAGTCTTTACTTTGAGACAGCCTGCAAGGGAAACCTTAAAGCTACCTTAAAGCTTCCTTTCTTCTTTTGGCTGACAAAGAACAGACATAAAGCTCTCACATTCTCTAGGAAGGGCTAGTACAAACAGTTCTGCAATGAATTTCTTAAATATTAAAAAAGTAACACCCTAAAATATGATGAAGAATGGTAAAATACATTGCAATACTGACAACATACAGTTTTTAGGTCTATTTTTCGTATTTATTCTTTTGACTTGCATTGCTTTTATTCTGTTAGTGCATTTTCAATATAGAGTAGCTTATAGGTTGTTACTGGTTTCCAAATGAGCAACATACATGACTGAATGTGCTTTTGCTTATGTAGCATTTTTCTAGTATATAAAGAAACACAATGGAAAGGTGTATAAAGGAAGGATAGAAAGTTGCACTACTAATTTTTTTGGTATGCTGCAAAACAATGAAATTAACTACAGTGTTAAATATATTTATTTGCAAATGGTACTAGAAGTAGGCAGAGGGGGGTGAATTAGGTTTTAGTGTAAAGCATCAGTATTTTCTTCATAAATCTCAAAACGAGATGATTGTTGAATGTATTGTACAGTATGTAGGAACAGGGAAAATTTTGTAAATTGGAAAGGAGTCTGTTTTTATAATTTATTTTCATTTTAAAGCTTAAATGTAGATATTTATATGTATGCAGGTTGTCTAGTAGCCAACGTTGTTTCCTGTTAAAACAGCTAAAATGAAAAAAGGACAAGTTTCAAGTACAGAATAGCAGAAGAATTACAGCGGTGAAGTGTATAAATCTATACTGTATATTACATCTACATAAAGTTTGCACTAGAACCCTTAAATCATGTTGGTCTACAAAATAACTACAAGGTATACCTGTATTATACAGCAGCTGTTCCTGTACCTTGTTTAAATATATTTAGAAAGGAATGGTGGGGTCCTATATGTGACCCAGGAGTACTTCATCCTGCATAGGAACTAAAAACTAATGCATTTTATTTTTTTAATTTTTTTATTTTTAAAAAGAAACTTGGCACCTTGGATCTCAGAACAATTGTATCTGCACTTAAGTTTGACCATTATATACTTACTAAATGTTTGAAGAGCAAAGAGAACATTCTTTTATTTATGATAAATCTTTGTCCTTATTTAAAGGTATACAGGTCACAACAGTTGCTTTAGTTGCCTATTTTAGGTATTTGCACTTATTTTACGTCTCTCTTTTTTGAAGGAATGTTTTGGTTTGCTTTTGTTGTAGAGACTTTAATGTAGTTAATTTCAAGCAAGTTATAATGGTGTGCTCTTGGCAAATACTGACAGGTAAATAGAATTGTACACTGTAGTTTTAGTTATTTATAATTCAAACACTCTTCCTCTCCACTCCCGGGTGTGCTGCTACAGGTAGTGGCAGAATCGGCTTGCTGCTATGAGAGATGGAAAGAGCGAGCATCATATGCACTGTATGTAAAATTACAAAAATGATGTCAGGTCTAGTTAACTTTATGAGATCAACCAGTACTATGCAGGGTGTGGAAAGTATTCCTATCATTTTAATATCAAAGATGATAGAGAATAATTTATTAATTGAGAATTTTAACGTGATGAGTGGCACAAGGAAGGTAATGTGTTATTAAATTTTTTTAAACATCTCAAAGCTTATACAATCCTTATTTTTAGGAGCTTTTTGATATTAAATATTTGCCTGGCTACGATAGTAGTAGGCATAAACATTTTTAGCAGTTTTTAATTCACATCAAAATTTTAAGGGGAGGGAATCCTATGTAAGCAAGGGGATCAGAAAGTACCCAGCATGCCAGGATTACTCCTCACTTATGAAAACTGAGAGGAGGCAACTGGAATTCTTGGCAGTACTAGATTTAGGTGTGCATTACCAGAATGGATTGAACAGCAACATTTAATACTGGAGAAAGCATTTAATTGACAAAAAAGGAAGTAAGACATTGAGAAAGAACGAATATCTAGAATCTGGATGATATATTTCAGTAGCAGTGGTATCGCTAAAACTGCCTGTACCAAGTTTAAGCATAAATTTATTTGTAAGTAGTATTAATTTGTGTTGGTATTGGTTGGATCGTTTAGTTAACTCCTACTTTGTTGCTTTAGCAGGAAGGTTTTAATCTTTCATACGTCAGGCATCTTTTATTACTTTTTGAATGTTGTGTGCATTTGCATTTCTTTCAGTTCATAAGTAGATTGTACATGCAGCAGCCAAACTTGCATGAAACCTAAATACATATTACTCCATATTTTTGTTTTAAGGTTTGACATAACGTGCAACAAATGCCTTGTTTATCTTAGTTTTTGTTGTACTACAAACTTTTCTTTCCTGTAAGAGAATCTCACATACAATACAGGCCATATTAATGTCAGAAATAAAGCATCTATGTACCAGGTTACTCTTAAGTGCATTTTGTTTAAGAACTTCAAACACTCAGTTCTCATTGAAGCAGCGTGTATGTATGTGTGCATGTGAAACTGCAAGAAGCCTACATCTGGACTGGGCAGAGACAAACAGCAGTGTGCTGGTTTTGGCTGGGGTAGAGTGAGTTTTCTCCACAGTAGCTGGTATGGGGCTGTGTTTTGGATTTGTGCTGAAAACAGTGCTGACCCCACCCCGCCAGCGAGTAGGCTGGGGGTGCCCAAGAAGCTGGGAGCGGACGCAGCCGGGACAGCTGACCCCAGCTGACCAAAGGGATATGCCATGCCATATGGCGTCCTGCTCAGCATATAAAGCTGGGGGAAGGAGGAGGAAGGGGGGACACTCAGAATGATGACGTTTGTCTTCCCAAGTAACCGTTACGCGTGATTGAGCCCTGCTCTCCTGGAGATGGCTGAACACCTGCCTGCTGATGGGAAGCAGTGCATGAATTCCTCGCTTTGCTTTGCTTGCGTGCGCTGCTCTTGCTTTACCTGTTAAACTGCCTTTATCTCAACCCATGAGCTTTCTCGCTTTTGCCCTTCCAATTCTCTCCCCCACCCCATGGGGAGGAGTGAGCAGGCGGCTGCCTGGTGCTGAGCTGCTGGCTGGGGTTAAACGGCGACGAGCAGCCCTGGGAATTGGTGGGTCACACGGCAGGATGGTGCCTCCTGACAATACATGCTTTGGCCCAACCGACTTGTAAGCCTGCTTATATTTGGTTCACAGTTTGTCTCTCAAAGCTTTAACCTAAATGTTGATGTATAGGAGACGATTTGAGGGATGAAGAATGTTGCTGTTGTAAAGCTTTTTTACATTCCTTTCATTTGTATGGTAGAAGTGGTATGTTAGTATGTGTGCCTGGGTCTTGGGAGGTAAATGCAAATCTAAGTGGTGCAGTACGATACTTTTTTACGAACTAGTACTCACAAACACGTATTAAGCTGAATTAGTGTTAGATTTTGACTCTCTTATTTTGCTAGAAACATGGGCATTCAATAGACAATATCTATTGCCTTTCCCAGTTTTGTGACAAAATATAAACGGCAAACAATTAAAATAATCTGTTGAAGGAAAAGGACAAGAGGGACTAACACAAGCTGATTCTTCAGAAAAACCTCCTGGTAGTTTGTGTCACCTAGCTTCAAGCTGCACAGGCAAACCGTGAGTGTTCTGGGGCTGTGCTGGGGTTCTGGCTGCCACCGCCAGACCACCACAGGGATGTCCTGCAGACTGCTCGTGTTTGCATGCGTAGAGTTCCCCGTCGCGTGGGACAAGCCAGGTGGGCAGGCTGCAGAGCATCATTCTTGTGGCTGGCTGGTGATGTCTGAAACCAGGAAGAAGTGTAGGTAGGCAGAAGTGAAGTCTCGTGATGTGACAGTTCATTTCTCTGTGCCAGCTTTGCTCAGTGGAAGGAAGCAGAGCAGATGGACAGCCAGCAAGCCAAACTTGGGAGGAACTACAACCCTCAATTGGATTATACGAAGACTGGAAGCTTTACTCATGGGCCTGGCTTTTACTTGGAAGAAATGCTCTTTAAGGAATTGATTGGTGAGAACAAGCCCAGTTCCTACTGCTATTGTGGTCTTACATTAGAATAACTCTACTAGAGTTGCACCAAACTGAAACTGATGCAATGTTGTGAGTGAAGCGAGCTTCGTGACATAAGGATTTTAACACTGGGTATTAACTGGCCACTGTTGCACCATACCCATGACCAACGTCCAACACAATGCAAACAACAAAAATGCTCAAACTGGAATTGATTCTTGAATTTGGCTTTGTGACAAACATTCAGGTAAAGGTTGAGTACCTAGGCAGAAAATATGCCGACGTCTTCTAATGCTAGGCCTAATTTAATTTTTTTTTCATAAGTTTCCTTGACCTTGGATAAATGCTTAAATGCTTACTTTCATGAGGAAGCTGTGGATTACTGTTTCTGTGCCAGCTGAGCCCAAAGATTGGTCCCTGTTGAAGCCACAGTGTACTGGTCTGTGTGGCTTCCCCTGGAGACAGCCAGCTTATCCCTCGCGTGGGCTGGATTCTTGCCCCGCAGCTGAAGGGATCAATGGGATCCTTGTAGTTCTGCTAGCATGGTGTGTTGGGAGAACAGGTAAGCTTTGGACATTTATACATAATCTTACATTTTTCTGTAGAGTAAAAATCCAAATGCTCGTACCCACTGTATTCTACCTTAATGGTTATGGGTAAACCTCAGTAGTGCAGCTTCTGTTTGCGTCTGGAGTGAGAGACATGCAATGTGGCTCTCCTCGCTATCAGCTTGTGTTGGTGGCTTGGTTTTCTCTTTTAATTTCATTTTCTCTTCTGCTCCACTGCTGTGTGTGTTTTTTGTGAGGCACAGAACTGGAAGGAGTCCTCTGATGGTGCCTGCTGCTGGGCTGAATGACCCCAGTGATACAGTTGTTGCAAAGGGATTTCTGTCTCTCTGCTACTACCTTTTACACAAATTTGCGTTTCTTCTTTGGGTTTGTTTTTAGAGAGCTCTCTGGATTGTTTACCTGACTTCTGATTTCCTGCGTCGTCACACCCTCTGATTACAGAGAAGATGGACGTTAATGGCCTTAGGACAAGCAAGATGGGAATGGGCTGTGGATCAGCTGGCAGTGATGTATGTCTGCGACTGTGCTCTCTCATAGTCTGAGGGGAAAGGGTGCTGTGGTCTTTTGGGGAGGGAGAATTCTGCTTACTCAGCACTTATTTCCTCACCAACCATTGGCCAGTTGCTCTTGGTGAAAGTGATGTTTGGTGGTTGCACAAGCACCAGAGCCTTAGAGCACGCTGTAGTGCGTGTTGTGCGTTCTGCTTTAAAACGGTCTTATCCCTTAGGTTGAGAAATATTTTCTCAGTTTTCTGAGGGTATCAATTCTTACACCAGTAGGCATTAAATAAAAAATAATAATAATAAAAAAAAACCCATCAGTAAAATAGACAAAGAAAACCCAGAGAAAACTGCTTACTGAAAGACTGTGCTCATAGTCCATGATATCAGGTGCTTCAACAGTCTTTGCCGGAACTATATGAACAAAATGAGCTACGCAGATACCTCAGATGGAAAGACAAAGTTTGGAACCAGCTTTGTAAATCGGAGCAGCTTGAGGACACGTGTGCATGTACGTGTAGGGATGAGCTGGCTGGACAGGCTCATCGTAAAGCTGAGCAGCGTGTGAGCGGGCAGTGTCCCTGTTCGCCCACTTCCACGACGGCAAGCGCGCGTTGGTGGGAAGCCGGTGGCTGCGGGTCGGCAAGGGCTGCCCCGGGCTGGGGCGAGGGCTGCGCCCGGCGGCGAAGGGCAAGCCGCTGAGCGGTGGGCCCGAAGAGCTGGATGAATCAGCCGCCGGCAATTTACAAATGAATGCCATGTTCTCCTCAGCCATACGGAAAGGAGCAGATCAGCAGTGTCTGGAGGGCCTGTGCCACCAGAAGTAGGCCAGTTTGTGCGTCGTCGCCCTGCGCTGGCAAATGGCCAGGCTTTGTGTGCTCCAGACACCAGATGGGAAGCAATTATGAGTGCGACAAGCGGGTCATCTGGCAGACACTCTGTGGACCTGCTGCCGCATAATTTTTGGCGGGAAAAGGAGAGCTTTTTCTTTTCTTCCCCCTA
>Ga0065711_1032259_pt1 | contig 27680 bp, 14 predicted proteins | sample Hoacrofraction12_FD_59098 | JGI IMG/M metagenome (GOLD analysis project Ga0065711, IMG submission 59098) | Hoatzin crop microbial communities from Cojedes, Venezuela - Epithelial fraction 12 v2 (version 2) | ecosystem: Host-associated > Birds > Digestive system > Esophagus > Crop | place...
AGGAACAGGACAATAAATAAGCCTGTGGTAAGAATGTACCTTAAAGAGCAGACATGGCCAAAGCTGAGGGGATTGAAAGAAAGATACTTTCCCTAGTGACTCACAGGGGTCCTTGGAGAGTTTGTTGCAGCACAGGCAGATATCAAAGTCTTCCAGTTTAGGAGAGAAAGTGGGACTTAATCCCAAAATGTCAGAGGACAGGACTGTCACTGACAGAAGGTGGGAGGAAAGCTATTTCGAAGATTTTGTTTTCCTCTGGTTCAACCAATCTGTTGTTCTTTTACCTCATTACAGCATATCTCTCGTGAAACACCGTTTTAGAGACTCACCAGTCCTGCTGGTGTGAGCTGCACTCTGAGAGGGAATGCTAGTTAGCTCTACCTCCATGCTCCACCTGATTCAGGGTCTGGTCCCATCTCCCTCACCAGCCTTTCAAAGGTCACAGAAACTCAGCACCCCTCTCAGGGATTCACCTCTGTGAGTGTGCTGTAACTGGAGAAGAAAGGGAGAGCAATGAGCTGGCAACTAGCTTACTAGCTGTTGGGGGTGGGGTGTTTGTCTCATGGCAGCTCTTCATGTCATGTTCTTATGCTTCCAGCACTTTAAAAGAAGTTCCTTTTGCTTAAGCTCATTTGATTAATTCATCACTTGTGAGTGAGAAAGTATCACTTAGTGTCATGGTTTAACCCGTCAGCTGGCAACTAAGCACCAGACAGCCGCTCACTCACCCATCCCCTTTCCTCCCCAGTGGAATGGGGAGGAGAATGGACAAAAGGTGAAACTAGTGGGTTGAGCTAAAGACAGTTTAACAAGGCAACAAAGGAAATAATAATAATAATAATGAACATGCAAAAGAAGACATACACAATAAAATTCTTCTCACTATCCAACAAGGAACCACACAGCCAGTCCCCTAGCAGTGACTGTGGAACTGGTGGGTCTCCTGGAGCTCATGAATGTCACAGACCTCACCAAACTCGCAAACCTCGCAGAACTTGCCAAACTCACAGAAATGGGACCAAACTTACAGAAAAGTTTGAATTCACAGAAAAAGACCAAACTCCGAGAAAAGTTCAAACCCACGGAAAAAAGAATTCCTGCCCCCCAGCCAACCCCCATTTCTAAACTGACTGTGACGTCTATGGTATGGAATATTTCCACTGGCCAGCTTGGCTGTCTGCATGGCTATGGTCCCTTCCAGCTCCTGCACACCTGCTCATTAGCTGAATCTGGGAAAGCAGTCCTTGATTTCTTAGCAACAACTAAAAACATCAGTGTTATCAGCATTCTTCTCACACTAAATCCAAAACATACAAGCTACTGGGAGAAAAAATTAACTCTATCCCAGTTGAAACCAGGACACTTAGACAACATTGAGACAATTAAATTCAATTTCCCAGGTTTCTGGATGGTGCTTACATCTTTGTGGGTTCTTATTTAGTGAGAACCTCCAGAGGCTCCCATTGCAGCTGATCAATACCTGGCAGAATGGTTACATAGTATTTATTGACCCTTGTAAAGCTCTTAGAAAGCTATAGATGGGAAGCAATGTGTGAGGAAAACCCCATATATTTCCCTGAATCAAAATAATACCTAATGGAGAGACAAAACTAACAAAAAATAGCAGCTTCACTTAGGCCTTTTGTATGAATTGGAGCACAGATTCAAAACTGAAATTCCTTGGGCCAATACAAAATGCTTCTTCTTCTCCCAAGCTAGGAGATGTGCTTTTTATCCTTTAAAGAGGCCACTAGCTGTACATATTGATAAAGTGTTCCTTCTCCAGCCCAAGAAAGATTTTAAACTTTCAAGGGATTACAGTATTTTATATTGTTAGTGGATAAACCTAATCTTCTGCTACCCATGTCCTGGAATCCCTAATAATGAAAAAAGAAACCAAGGATTAAAAGCTAGTGGTATTACAGCTGTCAACACATCAGCCTTAATTTTTCAAAAGCTTTCACATAGGTACACCGATGCATCTGGAGTCTTTTGCTTAAAGTACTTGATCAGTTTTACAGTGATAAGATAACCAGAAGTTACTTTATTTTTGTAAGTATAGCACATCCTTGTAAATACACTGGATTCACTTTAAATCCTTCCTTCTCCCCTGAGTCATAGGTATTTGGAAAGATATGGTCATTTGGGATGGAAAGGTATTCAAAGGCATCCTGGTAAGAACTGTTATTACAATATTGACAGGTGGTTTGGTATGTTATAGCATCCTGATAGTGAAAAAGGGCAAATGAAAAATGTATTGTGAGGCAATGATTACCTTTTTCCCCATAATGCTGAAGTGCTGAAATAAATCCCCAAATTAGCAAATCACAGTGCTTCAATTCTTGTGCTTCAGAGTTCCTTGATTCTGCAGGGAAGTAGAACAGTTGTGAGCCACTAGGACTCTCCCAAACCAACGTTAACATTTACGCTGGATGTTATGACATGACTGTGGCCAAAAAAACCCAACAGGGTGAAAGTTGATGTGAGAAGTAGGGTTGTCCTAAGTCTTCTGGGAATTGTGACTGTGACGGAAGAAAATCCTTAAAGAGAGGAAAGCCAGGATACATTTTTTACTGCTTTTTTTTTTTTTTTCTTATTTCAAGATTCAAGTTTACATCAAGAAGAAAGGAATTTAAAGATATGAGAATTCCTAAAGTGTTGGGATCCTGCAGTTCTTAGACTCTCAGGGAGGCACATTAGAAAACAAGCCAGCTTCATGGCCTACATACACTAGCCCAGATTTCTGACACCTGGGGATATCTACCTAAAATGGGTGCATCATGTCCCCAGATACAAGCAGTGGACACACTCTGTACAGACATGCACAGCTGCATCCTGTACCCACAGTAGCGGAAATTTGCATCCATATGAATTATTCGTAAAGCATGTGGCTAAGCATTAAAACAGAACCTCCTCAACGGCCATTAAGGTCAGGGGTGGTTTAGTGAAGCCTGTCCTAAAAGTCCAGCAAATAAGCATGCTCATCTCAGCTGCAAACAAATGGAGACTCTGTAGCTGCATGTGGAACCATTGGATATCTGAGGGAAAGGAGAGAGGAATCAAGAAAAAAGCAGTAATGAGTGGACAGGGAAGCAGACCTATATAGTTCTATCAGCTCCAAAACGTTTGCAGAATACATTAGCACCTAATTCAGCTCTTCGTGGTAGAAAACTGAAGAATTATATAGAATCACTGACCCCACTGGAGGCACAGCACCAAGGCACCTTGGGGCAGCTGAGGAAATATAGAACCTTTTCTCAGTGACTGTATGCAGTGAATAATCATCAACCCTCGTTGTAGAGAAGGCACAATTTCCCCCTTCCCTCCACCCATCTTTAGGGAAAAAACTCCTAGGCAGCTAGCTAAATTGAGTATTGAAGTTTCCTCTCACATACTCAGGTTATTCTTGGATAAATCAGAGGAAAGTGCTCAAATAGAGCTGTGTTGGGAAGAAAAAAGAAAACACACTTTAGAAAAATCTTCACATCTCTCTTTTACATTGATCCAAGAAGCTAACAGGCAATTAACTACTGCAGTGGTACACTGCCACCTAGAAGAAGTACTTCAAGACACCACAGACATCCTATCTGATTATTAAAGAGCAGAGATGCCATCACACTGGCCAGATCTTTGTAGCTTGACCTTTGAATATTAAGTTGCTGCCAATACGCATACCTGCCAGACAAACGCTTAGCCCAGCAAGAGACATTATAATTGAAAGAAGATACAGACTGATGCCAGAAATGTAGAATGCCTTTCCTATTAAAAGCTAACCTACGTTGATTTACTGTATGTGTATATCTTGCTATTGTGATAATAAATTGACAAAAGAGCCTTCAAGGATAGCCAGAGAAAATAAATGTCCTACGGAGGTTTCTGTCTGTGAAAGCCCTTTCAGAAATAAAGATGTGCAATTAAGAAAACAAGGCAGATCAAAGAACTCAACAGCAAAATATCACCTCAGAGAATCAGAATGTTATTCCACATTTGCTGTTCACAAAGGCTAACGAGTATTACTTTGTTATTGATTTTTTTCCCTAATATCACTGTTCTTAACTCTATCTAAACTAAGCATCCTGTGAAATGATCAGTCCGTCTCAGGCAGGGGAAGTTGTCGTGCAGCCATGAGTTCATGTTTGAACTTTGATCTATGGAGCAGATAAGGAGCACATTGCCGTCGCCATATTGATGTGAAATAGGCTACAAGTCGACCAACAGTGTTTTTTCCTGTATAAGCAGCAAGACACACATCACATAATTAATAAGGAAATAAAAAGAAATACAACTATGTTATGCCACCAAAAACTCCCTGATCTTCTGATGTGTCTAAAGGTGAGAGGTTTAAATCAGAGTCTACTGAGATGGAAAGTTTAGATTTTCACTGCTTAAGATATTTCAAACCAAAATCTGGACTTGCTGGGAATGCACACACAGGCTTAACATCAATTCAAACATAAGCACAATGATTTCCTGGACAGAAACAGTAAATGACTGAAAGGTCTAGACCCTGCCCACAATGCAATCTAAAGTGGTCTCATATAGTATATAATGGCCATACCTTAACTAGGAGTTCCATCTCATTCTGCTTTAAATGCCTCCATGTACAATTGAACAACTCAGTACTTGCATTTACTTTAATCTATTTCTTCATTTTTATTAATGAATGAATTCTCTCTGTGATACGTCAGAAACATTTGTCTTACATTTGTAGCTGGTCACTTAATTAAAAGATCAAAGAAACTTTAACCAATTCCCTCAAATTATCTAAAACAATGGAGAACTATTTTTTAAGGCATTTCCTATTAAACCAAAGAATGTGGAAAGTTGGCATTTTTTATTCACCATCACTTACTACTGCATAAGCATTCAGTCTTTGTTTATCCCCATGAAATCTCTGCAAAAACACAATATACTCTGTGTACAGACTAGATAATGCAAAAAAAAAAAATCTCCTGATGGATATTTACACCAACACAGCAAATACGTTAGTGTCACTCACACATCCAAGGAATTCCATTACTGAGTCCTGGCTAATCTGGGAATTATGCCACAAACTAGTGTTTAATCCTATAATGGTAAATTCAAAGGAACTCTGAGATGAAATGTTTTATCAGAAACAAGGATGATTATGATAAGCAGCGCAATGAACCATTCACTAGTAATTCTGAGAGCGGGAATATGGGACACTTACATGCTTTCTGAACAATGCACATTGTCTTTTAGAAATGGATGAGCGGCTCTGGCCCAAACACTGCTTTCACTGTCCTGTTGCATAAAAACATAAAAACAGAGCTCCAGGGGGCTTTGGGAGATCGTTGCACAGCACCAATCACTGCGCTGCTCAAGGCAGGATCAATTATACTTCTATCATTCCTAAAACACTTTCCCATCCCTTTTGTTAGAGAACTCCAACAACTGAAACTTCAGAATTCCCCAAACAGTACATTATTATCTTTGCTTTAGAAAGCAGTCCTGAAAGAATGTTTCTTGCTGTGAATTAAGTCTATTACTTATTACAGTCACCACAGACTCCTACATAAACCTTTTCATTTTGCACTAATCTTTATGTAGGCAATTGTTATCTCAGACTCCTCTTCAACCTAAAAATCCTGAAATTTTTAAATCTTTCTTCACATTCCATAATTTTAGACAAATCTTGCTTCTCTTTAGGTCCTCTATAAATGACGGTTCAAATCAGTTTTGAAATTTCTTGTCCCCAAACTGGAGAACAGCAGCAGGTTTGTAATGTGTATAGTATAGCTATAGGCTCTTCAATCAAGGTTAGTAAAATGTGTGGCTTAGATATGCTCTTTTCATTCCAGAATTGTGTTTGATCTTTTCAAAAAGTACAAGACCTCTGATTCTTGAGCCGTTTATAAACCACCAAAATTCCATTGCTTTTTCTAAAAAAAAAATAAAAAAAATATCCCCCTAAAGCAGTGGAAACCAGTGGCTTCTCCTCTTGTATTTGTGTTGCTGATTGCTTCTGTGGATTACTTCTGTGTAAACGGCATAACACAGCACCACTGATCCCTGTTGAATTTCATCCTATCTTTTCAAACTCTTCTTTCTTTGATTAAATAATATAATTTTAAATTTTAATCCTGTCCTGCAAAATGCTGGCTATTGCTTCCACACTGTTGTTTCCTTCCCTCAAATCCTATAAACTCACTCCTTGTTCCATCACTCAGGTCTTCCATTACATCATAATTCATTAAGTTCTATTGAGTAAAACCAAACCCAGGCAGTGTGAGATGGTTTTCAACTAATACTTCCTTAATTTTGACCACAAACTATTCTTTGATAACTATTCTAAGGGTATCTTATCCAAACAGTTTTCACCATTTGTTCTATTTCAGATATTTATAAAACAGGACTAGATTATTACTTATGGGCTCCCTTCCCTCTCCCTCCCTTTCATTTTAGTGAGAGGTTTTACATTTCTTCTTTTCCAGCCTTCTAGTACTGCACTCATTTTCCGTAACTCTTCAAAGACAAGTGATGGTCTGATGCTGCAGCGGTATTCCTGTTCTAGACTGGATCTCACACCTTTCTATCTATGCAAAAGGAAAAGAAAAGGCATTTAAGTGTTGCTCATTTTCAGTCTCCCATCAACGGTAGGCGTCTGTTCTGTAAATATGCCAGAGCACGAGAAAGGCTCCTGCATTTATAGAACGGCTTCTGGATATGTGTGATACTGAGTTCCAGGGGGAACAGGCCACCACAGAGTTATGTGGGAGGTGTTGAGGTGTGGAGGCAAAGGGAGAGGTTACAAGTTCTTGCTTTTGATAGAACATTTCTTCTTTTTTCCTCCCTCCCTCTAATCACTTTGGGAGGATGCATAATAAAAAACTCCAAGTGTTTGATCAAGGAGTTTTTCTGACCCTCTGCCCTTTTGCCACAGAAATCTCTGTTGAAAATGATAGCATGAACCATGTTCAGTGAGCAATAGCAGCACCTATGCAGCACAAATATAAGCAGACTGGTAATTAGGGCAAATTTTTTTTCATGTACCCTCTCTTCCTCTGTGCAAACTGCCAGTAGCCATTTAAAATATTCTGGTTTGTTAAACCTGAGTAGCAAACATCTGTCAAAGAAAAGGTATATCTTTATTAAATATTGTGCATTTTTTTTTCTTTTCCCTCCAAATGGGCTAACCTTTCAGGTTTTTTAAGAGGCACTGGAAGTTGTTTACCAAGAAACTGCAGGGAAGAAGGGTGCTTACATTTTTATGTCCAAATATTTCATGTGAACTCTGCACCCCTTTCATGCTCTTTATTCTATTAAACTACCTATTAGTGCACCTCAGCCCCAAACAACCTCAATCTAGTTCAATCTACAGTATAAAACCTTTGAGATTAGAGAGGAGTGAAGAATGAGTCTAACTGCATCAACAGTTCAGACTCCAGCCATACAAGCTCATACCCATAGACAAGCACCGTATCATTTATCTGTTACAATCTGGACAGAAAAAGAAATGAAAACCAAACACAATGCCTACCCAGGCTCCCAACCACTGCATTCTTTGGGCTTTGAGTGTGTTGTAGTAGGGAATTAACCTACCAAGTTGTAGAAATATTAGGCCACAGAGTGCTCAGCAATTTAAACTGCACAGAGAAAAATAATCCATGGGCATGTTGAAAGAATGAAGTCTAAATGAGAATACTGCATTATTTATAAGCTAATTATGAACCTACATATTTTTTATCTCTGCACTGCGACCTGGGGCTTAAGTGCCAAGGAGCCTGAAAAGACATGATGGCTCAGAATGGAATTAACTTTAAAAAGAGCATTTTCACAGCTTCAGGTCTTTTTCTGAGCATCAGCAAGGCTAAGAAAAGGAACATGAGCAGAGTGAAGTCACTAGAGGAACTTTTCTTTCCAATAAAGCAAAGGTTTAGAAAAGACACCACACCTTCAAACATTATTCCATGCTTGAGGACAGCAATAAATAACAATAAAAAGTTAATCGGTGATCAGTGCTTGAAACATAAAGGTATTATGTCTTTCTCTAACACACAAACTGCAGCTGACAGACAGGGTGTCCAGATCCCTAGATTTTGACTCTTTGCCTCTTACAAACAGCTGATCAAGTTTCTTGGGGAAGATTTTGTGCTGCAACACAGTTGTGCCCCTTCTTCTGGCACACACTGACTGTCTGCCCTCACATTTGGAGTGAGGCAGTCTCAGGCACATGCTTCAAGTCATCGTGCCTCATCTGAGAGGAACCAATCACCCAGTTTCCCTTACACAGCAATCTCTTATTTTTTCACTTTTTCATTGTGCACGCTTCTGCTAGTAATAATGCTCTGCTGAGTTATTCAATAAGATGAAAAGATGCCTGTATTCAGAGGATGAAAAAGAAATGGAGAATATGCTGTCTACAGAAGCACAGAAAAAATACAATAATGGCTTTAACACATGGCTAGATATCTGTTCTGGACAGAAACAGCCTCCAACACAGACAGACAGTTCTAAACACTAGATCTAGAATGCACTGTCTAGAGAATATCACACTATAGCTTTGGCACTCTTCAGATACTTCTCCTACACTTCCTAAAGTACACAAGTTCTATGTTCTTGAAATTTTGTGGAGTTTCATAAGGAAACTGTCTAGAAAACAACTCATTTTTCAAAGGACCTTAGAAAAATCTGTGATGCTTAAAAAAACCTCACATACATAATATCATATCCTGCAGTTTCTTCAATCCGCTGCTAACAGCCTAAGGAACAATGCAACCCTTTACATGAGGAATTAAGAGAAATCAGGCATGTATTCCAACCTGACACCTGCCTATTCCTGGACTACATATCTTCTCCCCCACTATAATCCTGAAGGCCATGTTGCTTGTTCTTTGCATATACAGCAACCATGGGCCACTCCTTCCCCACCCATTTGCAAGAAAGCGTACAGAACTGGATGTTATTGGCTGGCCACCAACTGCAAAATTAAAAACCTGTGTGCCAAACGGGCACAGCTGCATCAGCCACTGCTGAGCTATATGCAGACCTGCCAAGTAACAGCCACCTCACTTAGGCCAAACTGGGATGCATCAGAGCCGATGTCAAAAGCACAGTTAAGAGGTCATTTTTTTCCCGTTGAATGAATTCCTCTTCAAGCACCACTTAAAAACTATTTACACAAAACATAGGACACGGCATAAACACAACCAAACAGCCAAAGACCAGAAAAACTTCTCCCCGCAGTACAGTCATACCTGAGAAAAAACTACTGATTTGAAACACCAATATGCCCTCAGAGCAAGAAAGAATCTTAGACATGTATTCACTAGTATTAATAAATTAAACAACATATACACCCTACAGATGTTTTGAAACATTAGAGAATGGATGACTGAAAGAGAAAACCCCTTTCATTTGCCTATGCCTAATTTTTTGATTTGTTGTAAACAAAGATTGTTTTCTTTCCCCTATATTTTTCAGGAAATGAAAATTTCAATTTTTATACATTCAAGTCGTGGAAGCCAGAGACAAAAAGCCACATTTTTATGCGAGATATTTTCTTTTAAGAAAAAAGATTGACATTTCTGAAGGAAATAAATCCTGAACAGATCTGACTAGGCTATGGAAGAATCTGTGAAGTTCTGTCTCAAAGTGTCCATCACCAGATTATAACAACTGCACGACTCCCACCAAATTTGTCTTAATTCTTTTCATGAAAATAATGGTTTGGTTATTTTTTTAAAGTCAGGAGTATTTAGGTTACACTGTCTATGTCAGCAGGACAAGCCTCAAGTCAAAATTTGTCTCAGCATCTGTAAGCTTTCTTTTTTCTTTACAATATCACAATAGATTTATTTTCTGAGTAACATCCAGAACTGCTTTTTTTAATGGCAATAGAAGTCACCAAACTTTCTGTTAGCCCTATGGACCTATAAGATGAATTACAGCAATAATTCAAAGCACCACTTCTTCCTGCTACCTTAATCACAATCAGATAGGAACAGGCAAAAGTCATAAGAATTCTATCTGGAATTTTACTGTCAGCTTTTATGTCATTGCTTGACAACCATTTGCAGGAACTTTTTTCTTCAAACACATCCTCTTTTTCCCTCTGTCATTATAGAATTTTCAGAAAGGCCTTTCATCATCTAATCCACTTTTTAACAATAATAGGTGCAATTAACTTTTCCTAAAATGTATTCTGTGGCCATCTCTGTTCCTTTCATGAAATATGTCCTCTTAAAAAAGCGCCATGCATTCCTCCAAGGAGAAGACAGCAGATTTTCTAACTCTGCCTTCATAGAAGGGGACACTGTTTTCAGCCACCACCACTACCATCCCCTTCCTGACAGAACACAGGCAAGTCATGCACAGCGATGCCGTCCTTTATTTCCCCATCTCTGACGTAAGGCCAAGTAATTGCTGCTTCTTACAGAATCCGATATATGTTAACTAATGGGTATGAAATTACTAATATTTCAGAAAACACCACCAAAAATGTCTTAATTTGTTTCTCAGTCTATTAGATGTGTAGAGTACTACCACATGAACTACACTCTTATGCCTGCCTCTGCCCAAGCAGTACAGTCTAGTTCCTGATAGAGATTCTTCCCATTACCTAAAATCCAAGAAACCCACAAATATTTAATATGTCTCTGCATTTGTTTTAATGAAACTAGTGAAATCTAATATGCAGTAAGATTTGCATTAGGAACAACGTTAGAATAACAATCCTCTTGCAGGAAAAATCCTCCAAGTCTTACTATTTATTGTTTAATTAAAAGAGCAGCTACTCCCTCTATAGGGGAATCCTATCCCAACAAGAATGCACCAATTAAGCCTCAACCTCCATCTTTGTATCTTAATCTGAGGGTGTCATTTTGCACCATTGATTTTTAAGCAGAAATCCCCACTGAGCTCAATGGGCATTTCTGTTCAAAAATCAATGGCACAGTATGGCTCAGGGTATTTAAACCAACCCTGGACTCTGCTTTAATCTACTTTCTTTCCTGCTTCTTTAGCATGGGGAGAAAACTGTTATTTTTATGTCTCTACTGACTACATTTTAAGAGATTAAATTAACCAGACCCCACACAAGTACCAAGAGTTATTATTTTTACTGTTTTAAAGATAAACTTTCTTATATGTTGGTTTTCCATAAAATGTCACAGTGGTAGACAAAGTGCAGTTCAGCTGTGTTGTGGGGGAGAAAGCAGGATGCAGCAGACTCGGAGTGAGTACTAATACACTGTGAAAACTAAGAGTCTATTGAAACCAACCTAGAAATGTGGTTTCTTTCCAACCCTGTGTATTGCTTTTCATTTACTTTGTAGTCAGGGCACATGAGAATTTGTTTGAAGGATGTTTACTGTACTTTTGCAAGCTCCTGTGTGTGATGCAGTGGCTTTCACTCAAATATAAATCTTCTGGCTGTCTACAGAGACTTTGGGACTACTGGGACACACACAGAGAAACAATTGTTTCTTACTGAAGAAAATTAGAAAAGTCATTTTTAGAGTATTTGTTTTTTCTACAGAAGAAAAAGGCTTCTACAACCTTGTTCATTTAATTAACTTACGTAAGAAAGAAAACATTGCTCTAGCTCCTCCAGCTGTTTCTTGTAATTCTCCTTAATGGCTGCCTCATTTGCCAGCTGTGCCAAAGCATATCCCATGTCTCATCATGTGGGTCCAAGGTTTCAACTCATTTAGACGGACTTCAGTCATGAGTTGGTTTGGCCTGTATCGTTTAGATTTGATTCTACCTCATCCCCAACGAACAAACAAGGCTGAAAGGGATTGGGTTCTACATGGTCCTATACTTGCTTCTTATTAGCTCAGCACCCTTCAACTGAAGAACTAGGAATCAGGAGCACATATCTTCTTGCCACCTTGCAAACTAAACCCTAAAGTATGTTTTAGAAAATACTACAGCCTTGTTCATGGACCAAAAAAAAGTAAATACATAGATTCAAAAGGAGTTTTCATGGATGCTGGAATGACGTGGAGGTATCAGATATGATTTTAAGCAGATTGCATTGCTCTAAAGGGACAGGCAGTTCTCATAGCAATGGCAAGAATGAATTATTCTGAAAAAAGCCAAAAACTTACAATAGTTACCAGTAACTTTCCTGAGGTAGTTCTGCTAAACCCACTCTCCAATTCATCCTCCAGACCCAAGTCTAACAACTGTGGAGGTGTTGGGACTGCAGGGACGTACACATAGGGAAGACAAATGCACTCTTTGCTTTAGAAGAACGACTTTCAGAAACAGAATGAAACACTCATTACAGTGTGTGCCTGTCCTGATCCCATGCAAAGCAAAAGCAGACTCCACCAGTCTCACTGGGAGCAAATTGAGGATGCTGCATAATACTTCAGAAGGACAAACTGTGAAAGATCAAGAATCAGCTTATCATAGAACAGTGTTTATGTTACCTGTAGTAGGCCTCAGTCTTTATATGTGGCTAAGGATCTTACTGCATCCTTGATTGCATGCCCCTCCCTTGCAGTATGCCAGGTACCTATGCAAAAAGAGCTGTTTGTAAGCTGACTGTTGCCCCATGAGCTGTTTTGGGAGTTAAGATGTCTTGAAAAGATTCTGTAACCACATCTTCTGATACTTCTTCAGAACAATTGAAACTATATAAAGGTCAGACAATTTTAACAACAAGTATTTGATCTCCTAAAAGTAACTGAAACAGCATCTAGTTATATAGATCATCTTTAACCAAGACTGGATTAACATTAATCAAACCACAATTTTTTGTGCTTTCCTGTAGGGCTCTGCTTGAGAGAGCTGTTTTAGATCAACTATACTCAAGCAAGTTTGCTGTCACTTGGTGATATAGTAGCATCTAGTCAGCACTAGATATAGTGTTCATACTGTGAATAATGCTGCAGGCACTGATGCCTTACCACCTTCTGAATTGAGCACCAATGTTATTACACTTTGTTCTAATATAGGCTTTAGGGAAACAATACAGAGGCCATTATTTCTGAGACTATAAACGCAGCAAGAGCAGAAGGCTGGAATCGCTCGATACACCCTTAAAGTCAAGGATCATACAGCAAATCCATAATACGGCTATTGTTCCAAGTTTTCTAACTAGTAGCTGACAGTAAAGGTGTTGTTAAGAACTGGTTTTCCTTCCTAAAGAGCTTCAAAATTCAACCAGTCTTCTACTGTCCCACCTGCTCAGAAAAACAATGCCCATATTTCAATAGGAGCTTCCCCATGAGAAGTTCAAAGTACTTGCATAGCTTAATTTGTCACACTTAATTGCTCACTATCCTAGTAAAATATCTCACTGTCCTAGCAAATGTCTCACTATGCTAGTGAGACAGTGAGATATTATCATGATCTCAGATAGAGGGAAAGTAGGACATGAAACACGGTATTGTAAAAGTGATGAAACTCCAAGAGAATCCAGGTCTCCTCGTTAAAGGTAGCTGAAACCTAGAATTCCCAGTACAGAGAGAAACCTCAAATTTTTATAAATTTAAATAATAATAATAAATCCTGTCCTCCTCTACTTCCCAAATGCCTAAGGATTTTAATAGGTTTCATGAAATTGTATTTAAATGTTAACTTTTTCCCTTTTAATAGTACTGTCTTGGTACAATGATATGACATGCCCTAATTTTTCTACTACTTTAGATCCACAAAAGTGGTTACCTCCTAATATATACTGAATATTTTTCCAGAAGAAAGTGCTTCTGTTGGTGTTGTAGTGAAATTGATACTGCCAGTTACTAAACATTACTTACTAAAGATATGTCAAGAAATAATTTAAATAGTTTTAAATAGAAAAAACTCATGCTGCAGAGCTAATTATAATAATTAAACCAAACATGTATTCAAAAGAAATGAAACTTTCACATAAGGCTTGCAACAGTTCGGGTCACAAAAGGTGACAAGGGCTACTGGAGAGAGACACCAGTGTACAGGAAAAGTATATGCTCTTGGGAATGTCTCTGAAAGAAGCTGTTTACAAAGAGCCAAGCAATACCCTGTGAGAAACATCTGCTTTGCCAGCAGCAAGCCACCAGTAGGAAAGATGAGACTGAAGCAGCATATAATCTCCACACTTTGTGTAAACTTGTGTCTAATAACCACTCACTCACAAATGCCTCTTCCTTTTTCAGTCTTCAGGAAGAGGTAGCCAAACTACTTGTTTGCAGCTGACCCAAGTCACAGAGCAAAAGTCCTCTCTACATGCTTCTCTAAAACTTTCACATCAAGAAATGTACAGCTGCGAGTTTTTTGTTTTCCTTTTTATTCTTTAACTTGCGGATCAATCTACTGAGAAGAATTCCTGCAGAGGAATTAATGACCCAGGGTTTGAGATCAACATATTAACATCCATTTCTTCAAATACTCTATTCTCTTTAGTACGTCATCAAGAAAGTTTAAGTTCTTCCTCCATTCTTCCCTGCCTATCTTCTGAGAGATAGAAATGTGGTTTAAAATACAGCTTGTAAGTTCTAAGTTACCTACAGCTGTGCCCAAGAATGGTGACACGTGCTTCACTTCTAGCTGCTTTTCCGGGTCTATAATACATCAGCGTGGATGAAGAACTCTCATAACAAAGGATTTTCCTGGTAAATTAAGCTGCAACTGTTTACAGGACTATTTAGAGCCACGTGAAATCTGGGACAAATCCAACATCTATTCCCTGTCTGTTCTGCTTTGCAAATCTTTCCTCTGTTGCACTCTGCGAGTCCAGTCATGCAGCTCACCTGCAACAAAAACTTTCTTTCCAGTTTCAGAGCATGGAATTTCTCGCTGATTCTGGCCCTTCTAGCTGAGTTGCTCTGCCCTGGTCTTTGACTTGGTCAGTCAGCCTCTCTTCCTCATTCCCTACAACCTACTTTTCCCTTTGGTGAAAAAAACCCAACAATGTACTCAAAGCATGAAATACACGTACACGTGGGTTCTCCTGCACTTTACTTTCTAATTACTGCATAAGGACAGCAAATTTAAATAGGGACTACTTCTGCTGCTGGCTTCTCCCAGTAGTATTTTCTTCTCCCCCTTCCATTTCCAGTGGCCCCACTAGCCGTACCTGTCCTTTCCTCATTCCCATCCACTGCCTAACCAAAAAGGCCACAGTCTGAGGCCTGCTACAACATCCAAACCTGAGCTCAGAACTCTGATGTCTTGTAGGTAACCTTGAAAATGCCCTCCAGCAGATTCAGTCTCATGAAGTAAAGATTCCCAATTTTTCACTGGGAATGCTCATTCTGCTCCTGAGAATTCACTTCACAAAGCTCAAAGTTTCAATGTTCACCTCTGTGAGCCTTGTACAGTAAGACTCATAAAGCACAAGAACAAGGGTAAATCATCTTCTCACGTAAATTAGGTGAAAATATCCTAAAACATTTTATAAACTGGATTTTCTGTCTAACATAGCACAATGCACAAGGATGTACCAGGCACATCAGTCCTTTGGAATGACCTGGACAATGACCCTCACTTTGGAGTGGCTGCATCACTCCCAGCATGCACAGTAAAATCTTTTTATCGCATTGCAAGAGTTTCAATGAGCAGAGCAGCAACTTGCAAACGTGGATTCAAGACACACAAATACAGTTTTGTTTACCAAATGACGGATGTCTCAGAATTGCATCCTTTTTAGTAACAAACAATTGCACATTGTTACAGGACATAGTTTTGTCAGTCATTGGATGCTATTAATGTTAGTGTGACTAATGAATAATTTAAACATTTTTTTAAAGCTGTTCTGCTGCGGGAAGATTCAAAGACCCTCTTTTTCTTTTAAACCATATGAAGCAAAAGTAACTTGGACATATAATGCAATCATTTTTATAATTGACAAGCATGATTACATTTTTGCAATAAAATATATGCCAGTACCTCAGCAAATTATTTCCTAATGCTGTATGAATCTGACATTGATGAAGAAATCGAAAAATAAACAGCAGCAGCTTTAAGTACAAAAATCATCTATGCATATTTGAGACTAATGTGATTAAGAACAACATGATGTGTGAACACAGATTGCTTCTTGGTTCAGAATTTCTCATTTTCGTACAGCTTACAAGATTGCACAGGTTGTTTTTTTACTGAATAGCTAACCTAGTTTAGAGATGTTACATGCCAATTCTATTTTCTAAGCAAAATAACATTTATATTCTTGGGATTATACTCTATTAGAGAAGGCAGATGAATTTTTCCAACTTGTTTGTCCTGGGTTTAGATGAACATGAATTTGCAATATTTTAAAGACATCTACACATTTTTAAATTAAATGAAAGCCTGCAGAACTAGAAAAGGTTCAAAAGGAGTAAAGCATAGTTCTTCTTCTCGCCAAATGGGAAAAGATTAGGCAGTATGTGAGCAACGACCAGTTCTTAGCTGTATTGTTTCAAAACTGGAAAATGATTGTCATGGGCTCAGAAGTGATTTGGTGTAGAAACATAAACGCCTCCTTTTCATTACTGGGAACATAAACAAAACCTGTTGGATTATCTGTGAAAAATTGCCCACTTAGTAAAACTTCTCAGGAGGTGGACAATTTCATACCTATGCAAAAAATATAACCCCTCCCCCAAGAGCAGCGTCATAGTCACTAAACAGTGAACTCACAGAGTTTTCAAGGACTACCTCTGAAGGGTCTCAGAACTCATTTAGATAATTTTCTCCCACCTCCTAATTATGCAAGCTGACATAGACCATTTCTGATGCCCTTAGGACTAATGCCCAGCTAGTACATATATCCCAGCAGGCCAGGCACTGCCCAAGGAGTGTCCACACTGCAACGCAGGACATTGCCAAGTCAATCTACCGTAGAATATCTTCTACAGTCAAACAGATCTAAAAAGCAAGCTAGCATAGAGGAGTCTGGTCACACTGTGGCTAATCAGCTGCTTCCCAACTGGTGCCACGCAGGCTGCTTTTTACAGATCACAGAGACTATAGCCCCAAGAGAAAAGCAGGGAACTGCAAAACCTCTATTTTTTGCAGGCTAACAAAAATGCTAAATGCACCAACTTTTGCATGGGTTTCTTTGAATCCCATGTTGCTGTGTGTATACATCAATTATATATTCTCTATACATAATTTCATACTTCATAAATATATAATTATTAGATATACACATAAACAGGAGTAGGAACATAAACAGGAGTAGGAACATAAATATGAGTTTTCTGCCACCCAGCTGATGGTTCTAATTATTAGATTCAGCCTCTTTCTCTTCCCATTCCTCTCCCCCCCAAGTCAGACAATATTAAATTAAAACAGTCTTGGTTTCAAAGGAAGATTCTGAAGGACACCAACCCAAAATACTGCACAACAAAGGCATTCGCCCATACAGGAGGAGACTGGGATTCAAGTCCCTGGCCTAATATTCCTTTCCAGGTGGATCTTCACACCAATGGACAGTTTCTAAAATGGTGTAAGAAATTTCCTTTTTGGCACGTGTGGTTGTTTTTTAATGAGAGAGAACTGACTTTATTCACCTAACTCTAGAAAAAGATCATGTCTGAGACCTAAGAAGAGATAGCCGCTTCTGTTTTGCCTAGAGCCAAGCTTTGTTGTATTGTCAAGCAGTACAGCACTGCTCCTTTTTTAACAGTCCCTGAAGCTTTATATTCAGTCTCTTCTTGCATATATGAATCCTACTGCTACTGCTTACTTGAGGTGAGGTTTTCATGCAAAAGAGCATACAAGTCTCTGTGTGGATTTAGCTTTTCATTATGCTCTAAACCATTTTCCCTTTCACCCTTCAAGGTGTTTTAACTGTTTGCATTTTGAGAAGAGACTGTTTCTTGCTCTACTGTGTATGGTGTCTTGCTTCATGAGGTCCCACGGTCATGATCAGCTGCTACCATGATACGTACAATTCCTGTTCAGAGAGGTTTACACAGTAATTACTGAACAGCGGTATTCACGAACACGTGTGTATCAATGGATCCTTCTGCTAATACAAATTCAACCTCACAAAGAACTTAAGCACTTCTGTAACACTCCAGTCATTCATATGACTCTGACAGTGTCACTGTACTGGTACCAATCTCCCATATTTGAACACTCCCAAATCACAGGCCCTGGTGAAGAGAGATTGTGTTTATCCAAAAAACATTTACTATTTTTCTCTATCCCCTGGTGATCCATATCTACACCTACCAGGAAGAACTGCCCTTGGGAGCCACAGATGAGCTCAGTTTGCATGGCCCATCTACTCACAGAGATATCCGCAACTGGAGTAACATGTTCGGAAACAAAGATCTGTCTACTGGGAATTGAACCGAAACCACAAACTCATTTTCTACAGGGCAAACAAAAGTGACTGGCAGCAACAAAGTAATGTAAAATTCACAGTGCACAGATCACAGAATGTCTGAAACAGTTTTATGTTTTTGGTCTCATGAAACTTCGCACCTTCAAATTGCACCTCAGTTGAAATAAGAATACAACGCTACTTTCACATTTCAAATAGCTGCAAAAGTTAAATACCTTGCATTTGATATAAAAAAATAAATCAGAAAACACAGCCTTGTGCTTAAAAATGGGCTACTTTTTCAGTGAAAATAATTTCCTTTGAACACAAAGTGCATTTGCAGAAGGTACTTCATAATACAGAGCAGAGGAAGCATTTTACACCAGTTGTGCAAATTCTTGGACAAATTGTTACTATCACATGCATGATTCATACTCCAAAGTCTGTCTCATGAACATTAAGCATGCAATGCAAGAAATTCCTAAATACATACTTCAAAATCTTGCTGAACTCTCGTGCAATACTACTGGTCATGCTGATAGGTAGCAATGGCAAGATTTCTTTTCAGATCTCATCTGTAAATACTATAGTTGGTTTTGCCATATTTCTGCAGGAAGACACGGAACAAAAGAACAACTTCAGAAATATGACGAGTTCCAGAAAGCAAGTCACCGAGACAGACTGAAAGAACAGTATAACAGTCCAGAGAAGAGAAGATTAAAGCAAGCGGTGATAGTAATCTTCAAATATAATTAGAGCCCATTACATGCAGGAAGCTAATACTGTGCCCACATCCACTGGGACTAGGACAAAAAGTAATCAATCTGTTGCACATCATATTTAGACTTTAGAAAACTTTCTAATGCTGAATAACACAGAAGTGCAGGACTGTGTCTGTGGAGTCCACAGAATATCTGAAAGCAGAGGTTTTTATGAGAATGCCAAGCAATGGTCCAAGAGTAATGTTTTAAAGATATTTCTGCATTTGATATGAGCAAATAACCGCCTTATGTCTCTTCTTCCAAAAATGTTACATTCTGTTTTATGTTGTACTAGTAGAGGGATATATTCCTTAAAATCTATTCTACTACAAAATCTTTCTAATATTACAGGATATTAGAAAATTATAGGTGACACTAAATAGCAGTTATATGGGTAAGGTGAGCACCTTATAGGTAACCATGTTACATAGATGACAATGAGTATAGTTCACATTGCTTTAAAGCAAAATTTTGTTCTTTGAGAATTTGTCCATATAATTATGACCTTTCACTGGAAGTGCATGTAATAGTGTGCCAAAATTATGAAAAACATAGGTATTAATGTAAAACATCACAGCGAAACGTGAACCCCTCAGGAACACTATGACACTGTGAACTGCCATTTTACATAAAATTAAATTCTAACTTAATAAGCAGGTTAAAAGTCATTCTTCAAAGGCTCCATATGATTTTAAATTACCTAATAACCTGTACCTTGAAACTGAGTAAGGGGGGAAAAAAGAAAGGTCAACATGTGAATACTAAGATTCAGGTCTTGCTGGTATCCTAAGAAAAACTGTCCTGTTTTCTTCTTGCTGTGCTCTCTGCAGATTATGGTATGTACAAGCAGCTAAGCACAGAACTCAGGATGACCAACACCCCCAGCTGAACACAGGTTAAGAACTGAGTCTTGAGAGACATTTATGGTCTGATCATAGCTGACATTACACAACTATATAAATACAGTAAAAACTCTACCAGCCAATAACCATTTTTCATTGCTTGTATTATGGTATCATCTAAAATTCATAGCAAACATTAGGGATTCATCAGCCAAGGAAGCAACATTTATCATAAAGCTTACCATTATAATTAGCAAAGGATGGGGAAAAAAATACCTATCAATACTATCCTACTAATAGAAGAACAGAAGAACTGTGTCAGAAACCTATCTCTTCCCACTGGCAATATAAGGAGTCTGAGTCAGATAACTTAGAGGTCTAAAGCAACACAGGATCACTCTTTCACCTCCGCTGTGACTGGATTAGCAAACTGCCGCAAGTCACCCACTTAGATTTTCTAAGTGGTAGGAAAGGAACCTGGAGTTCCCTATAAACCAACCTAGCTTCCTCTCCCTATTTAATTTACCTTCTAATAGTCTCATATGGTTCACATATACCTGTTTACATTTTTTTATTAAGAACAAAGAAAGCAGTTTTGTTAATGGAGGCTGTGCTGGTTTTGGCTGGGGCAGAGTGAGTTTTCTTCATAGCAGCTAGTATGGGCTATGGTTTCGATTTGTGCTGAAAACAGTGTTGCTAATACGGGGATGTTTTCATTATTGCTGAGTAGTGCCTGCACAGCCTCAAGGCCTTTTCTGCTCCTCACCCACCCCACCAGTGAGAAGGCTGGGGGTGCACAAGGAGCTGGAGGGGACACAGCTGGGACAGCTGACCCCAACAGACAAAAGGGATATTCCAAGTCATATGACGTCCTGCTCAGCATATAAAGCTGGAGGAAGAAGAATGTCAGGGGAGACATCCAGAGCAATGGTGTTTGTCTGCCCAAGTAACCGCCCTGCTTTCCTGGAGATGGCTGAACGTCTGTCTGCCCATGGGTGGTAGTCAATGAATTCCTTCTTTCGCTTTGCTTGCATGCAGACCTTCTACTTTACCTATTACAACCCATGAGATTTCTGGCTTTTTACCCTCCTGATTCTCTCCCCCATCCCACCAGAGGAGAGTGAGCGAGCGGCTGTGTGGTACTTAAGTTGCCGTCTGAGGTTAACCCATGAGAGGCCCATCTTGCAATCTTGCTTATGTGTTAGTCAGGTAAAACCAACATTTCCAAGGTGAGATCAACATGTTTTCCAGCTATGTCAAACCAAGGCACTGCCTTCTGCAGAGTGCCACCTAACTGCCTTAACTTATGTGACATTTCTCTGGTTCACTTCAGTGGATGTTCTGCCTGGAACGGGAATATACAGCTCAGGGAAGCAAGAGGCGTACACTTCAGTTTTATCCCATGCAGCACGCATGTCTAACTTTAGCTATGTCTCTAAGTCCTAACTAGTTTGGCTACAATGATCTCAAATCCACTCCAGTCAATTTTTGAGCAAAGAAATTGAAACCATTTCAGAGGTTGTCAAACCACTAGATTTGAAATACCTAAAAAACTTCTGCATGGTTTGGTTTTTTTTTTTACTACAAAGCAAAATTTGATTTTAAAATGCTAAGGGATAGCAAAAAAGCACCCTACTACATTCCAGGTAAAAAAAAAAAAAAAAACACTTTGGACTGCCTGGAAAGCGTTTAGACTAGAACAGAAGTGCAACATTAGTTGCATACACTGATGTGGGAAATTGACATTTAGTTCGATTTTTCTATAGCTTTAGTTTAATTTTGTTATATAGCTTTGCAGCTATGTTAAGGTAAGAGTTAAACACTGTTATTTAGTTTAATTCTGTTCTTTGTAATCTTCCTAACAAGGACTGTTGTGGCTCAAATGTAGCTAACAAGGACTGCTTGCGAGACAAATGAAGAGAAACAAGGACTGATAACCAGAACTTTGTTGTCTGTAAGAAGCAACTCTCTAGCTGAAACTGGTTCTATGGTTTGGGACTCAGCCAACACAGACAACTCAGGAATTTTTGAGCTAAAGGTGAAAGCACACAGCGAGGAAGACTACGAGCCTTCATCCAGAAGACCCCCACAGACGACCACCAGCACAAGCACTAAAGAGAGGCAGAGTAAGATAATAAATTCCTAGAAATATTTGCAATAGTCCAGCCTACTTAGATAAGCTTTGTAATAAATAGGTGCATGCTTTATGACTTGGTGTGCAAGTTAGGAGGAGCGATCCCCCTTGCACCTGGCGCCGTAATAAACATACCTGCTTTATAACTCTATGTGAGTTGTGGAGTTTGTTTCCACATCTCAACATCATCTCAGCGAGACTGTGTACTTCTCAGAGGACAGTGTCCTGCCAGCAAAGAAAAGAGCAAGTTGGGACTGAAAGGACTAAATGGGGTCCTGGCTTGGTTTGTTGCTTTGTTTGTGGGATTTTCAGGATTTGAGACTTTACCTCAACTTCACTAAGAGGATTACCCCAAGAGATGAGCTTTCCTGCCTGTTTTCTTTCTTCTCAGCAACTCATGTTGATGTCTAAGACTCCTTAGACATAGAGTGAATGGAAAATTGAAGGAGAATTTGTTCAAAAATATCACAAGAGTTTTGTCCTGTGCTTGACATATGAAGAACTCAGCCCAGACTCCCTGCACAGTTGCCTAGTGTGGCAGACAGTCTATCAGGGACAATTCTTACTGTTTTCTTATTAGCATAGTTTAGGCTTAAGACTTATTTCTTTGGCTTTTTTGTCACAGAAGGTAGTCTTCGACTGTCAGTGAATCACTGCACTTCTAAATTCTCTAACTGAACAGCACTCCTTTGCGTACTTCTGCAATCTCCCTAATGTTCATGGGTTTACTCCTGTGAGGAGTTTTCGTGATTAAAATGCAAACAACCAACTGTACCACTGCAATTAGTTACAGTCAAACAGGTGTTTCCATCAGGCACCCACTTATTCAAGGTCTGAATAATATTTATACCTAAACTGACTTCAGCATAGTAGATCCTGCCTTCATGGAAATTTTCCTTTTCTCATCTATGCGGAAATGTTCAAAATGCTTTTAAAAAATCCATTCAGTCATTTTGTCATTAGAAGCATCAGTTTCAATAAACATTAATGAGAAGCTGAGATTCTTATTTGCAGAGCAGAAGACATTTATCCTGTGTCTACGTTCCATTCTAATTACACCAAATGCTTAATGAAGTAAGTCTAATTACTCCCTGGAACACATAGTGTTCCCATACAATACTGACAGCTCTCCATCACTAGAGATTGTAATCTGACAATTTAGAGGGAAGATTTGTTCCAGATTTAAAAATTACCCAATGTTTCTGTTTGGACTAAACAGTCCCTTTAGTGTCTTCCAATATACTTTCTTACAGGTGCATGTCATGGATCAGCTATGAGATTTAACACTGGTAAAATTTTTAACATATCATTAAAAGCCCTTCAAGTGTCAACAAATCACTGCTTTCTAACTTTTACTTTCTTTCATTGTCAAGAAGACATTTAAATAATGTATTAAAAATATGCAGCAGTCTCACTGAAGAACATATTTAACAGACATGTTTCCTCCAGATTTTTTCCCTTTCCTGTGTAGCAGTATCCTGGTATTTGGTCTGTTTTGCACTGCCAGTCTGAATGGGATTGTGGGTTATCAGTTATCATCTGAATGGAGGAGACTCAATGAAAACATCACTTGTGTTTGTAAAAGCAACTGTGCCCGGTGTTCTGGGGACATATTTCAACCTTTCTAGTGCTTTGGTGGAAACACTACAGCAATGGGGCTTTCCTATTTTTCCTAATGAACTATAGCAATGGGAAGGGGACGAGGAATGGCTTAAGGTCAAATCCTGACATCTCTGTTGTCCTTGGAATCTTTGAACTAGCTATTCAGTCTTTGAGCAGACGATAATCACAGCTGTAAGCCTTCATTGCCGTGGCTGAACTACAGAACCAACTACAGATCCATAAATCTTTGTCATTGACTCCAAACTGCTATGGGTTTCTGGAAGCTGTTAGTCCATTTAAATAAATATAGAATATATAAACACTGCTTGAAAAACACTGTCCATTTATCAAAAGTGATGTGTCTCTTTCTAGAGTACAGACGATTCATGGAGACTTGAGTTCTGATACTTGATATACACCATAGGAAAGTCTCATGTCTATATATACCTTAAAATATACTTGCCACTAGCTTTTTAACAATCACGTAAAACCTGTAAATCTAATTTGCTCATGCAAGTCCACATGTATGATTTGTCCACATGCACATTGTGTTTCACAGTGACCATGTCTTGCAGTTGCATACTTCTGAGAATCTACTGTAAGACACACAACCACGTTCAACCATAGTATACTGTCACCAAGGTTAGATTGCAAGTGAATTTACCCTCTCATCTCTAGTTTTGAAAAAGAAACCACAAAGAAGTAATTCACCTCCAGCACATCCTCTGGTAAGGTGAAGCCTTTTTTAGCCACCAATAGCTTGAGAAGCTGGGATTCTTAAATTCGACCTAAGAGCAACACCGATTCATCCAAGACAGCTGGACAGTGCCAGAGCACCGACAAGTAAGAGTCTTCCTGCTAGCACTCTGCCTGCAACTCTCCCGGAGTATTCTTAATGATTGCTGGGTCAGCAGCATCACCCCAGCAGCATCCCAGCTATTCCTCCGCTGGCTGGTTTGCCCCCATGCAGCCTGCACTGCCAGCCCAAGAGAGAGCAGCCTTGTGTGTCAGATGAGCGGCAGCCAGCATGCAAAGAGCATTCCAGCAAATCTGCTCAGCCTCTAGTTCCCGACATAGCATATCTGGTGAAATTAAACGGCATAAGGAAGTCTTGTACCACTCTCCAAGGCAAAAATCACCTGCAGAGTGCACTGCCACTAAACTACAACTCAGTCCTTCTAAAATGGAAGTGAGGAGGATCTCCCAGTCCTATAACTGGCTGTAGCAGGTTGGAGCATTTTTAATCTGTAAGGTGAATTTAAGCTTCAGAAAATTGGTTGAAATTCATAATATCTAAGTTAATAGAGAGAAATCATTTTCAATGTATTGTAGGTTATGTCTCTCTACTATTTTTTGTAAACTATTGTGATGTGTCATTGGGGTATTTAGTGCTTATCTATGTATACCTAAATCTATGTATACCTAACCTCTTTGAGGAAGAAGTTCAGCTGTCAGGCAGCAACTACCCAGGGGGCTGTAACAACTTCCTTTGAACTAGAAATTGACAGTCTATATTAGTGTCTGCTTTGAGCCTAGCAAGTTGAAACCCACCTGCACTCTAGAAGGAGGGACTTGTAAAAAGTTCCCAGCCGCATGAGCTAATTTTTGTTAAATCTGCATTGTTGAAATTAAAATACTAAATAACTGCTATACAATGACATTCCCATTATGTTCACTAATTCTCCTTCTTTAGGAGAAAAAAAATGTTTATGTATGAACATGGTGCTTAGAAAATGTTCAAGAATGAACAGGTGTAAGGAGTAAGGCCCTTTATTTGCAGACAAGAAAGACAGCATATGAAGAGTAGCAAAAAAAGCTGCTCCACTACTTCTCATTTAAAATCCTACCTGTTGACACCTTCCCAACTTTCAGTCACTGCTCTAAGCCTGATCATACCTTGATTTTGGGTAACATTTCAAGCACAGATGCCCATCTTTGTGGCAGATCCCTGCAGTCCCTGTCAGCAACTAGCTGATGAGTACCAGAATCAGGACAAACTTCCACTGCAGGCAAGTGCACATAACAGCCTATGTGAAAAGTATTTGTTAAAGAATTAGGTCATTTCAAATTCTCTTTTAGATAATTATTCACTAGATGAAAGAATACTGCTGATACACAGACTACCCCAATTATATTTCTGTTAATGCATAAAGGAACTCTATAGCTACTTCCTACTATTCTGCACTTAGACAAACACTGATTTGGGCAAGAACAGAAGTCTGATTATGCGAGCGTTATACGCTGTATCCTTTGCTTGGCTATTAAAATTATAAAAACACACAATCCAGTACTACTTCCAAAACCCAGTCTCACAGACAAACAAAATATCTGAAACAAACAAACTCAGAATCATAGTACATTGGCATGAATGTCGAAATTTAATGAGTGATCCCCGCACAAACGTACCCACTTTCCTGTTACAGTTCCCAGCCTGAATATGGACATCATCTTCTCTTTGCTTCTCCCTAGTATAGCCATAAGAGTCAAAGAGACTGGAAGATGGAGGCCTAACTGCCTGATGAGAAACCCATAGCTGTATAGACAACAGTGACTACGAGCAATCTAGCACTGATCCCGAAACAATTCCAACAATGAGCTGAGCCACTGCCAAACCAAAGACTCCTGAAAGACGACTAAAGCAAGGACTGTAACAGCTGGAGAATGAGAAGCAAGTGCTGAAGTAAATGGAAGAGTTATCAGACTGAAATAAGGAAAAATATATAGAAGGCAACCAGAACAAAGAACTGGTGGACACCCAGAACAAATAAAAGCTGTCTTTGAAAGTGTGCAGTCTCTACAGCTCCCAAGGTATCTGTCTAACTGACCAGTAAGAGCTTCTGGAAAAGGAGTACATATCACTGCTGAGTTTTTTATTCAGTTCTTTATGTACCCCATTAAACTAATTCATTAGAGGACAGATTGTCTTCACATTGTTTGCTGCTCACATTTATCACTTTAGTAACATGTACGTATTTAGAAAACACACAATCTTCTGTCTTAACAACATGGTCAGTGACTCTGCCACACTTCTGCTTGCTGCTTCGCACAAATCTGGATGCAATACTTGTACTTGTTAATCCCTTTTTTATACAACTTTAAAAAAACCAATAACAGGAATAGTTAGGGCTGATCTACCTGGGCCACCTACTGAACATTCGTATTAGAGAAAGTGTCTGAAAAGCTCAAGAGCGAATCTGAAGACTGATTAAAAGTTTTGGAATATCTTAAATTTGTGCATGTGCATAATGAAATAAAATAAATATGAAAGTAACATTTTCACACACTTAAGAGTTTTTAGAAGCCCAGTTCTGATACAAAATATTTTTCAAGCAAAATCTTAATTTGTTCCAAAATATTCAAAACAAAATGTCATCTAATAAATTTTTTTTTACTTTCTGACAGTTTCTATTCAGCTGATGCCATTTCCACCTTCAATTTGAATTTTCAATTTACTTTTGCCAATCTTACTTTGTCTTTTCCACATTAAAAACTGCAATCCCTTATTGCTATATCTTACTTATTGCCTTATTGCTATATCGGCAGGAGGGTTGGACTAGATGACCCACAGAGGTCCTTTCCAACCCCTACCATTCTGTGTGATTCTGTGATGACCTTAACATAAAGTCAGTAATATGCGTGAAAAAGAGGAATACTGGATAGAAGATTACTGAGATATGACAGACTGACTGTTGCAACATTCTGCCTGTTATCATCTGAAATATCAACAGAAAGCCCAATGCTACTGACAGGATGGGCTACTAAAATTTTTCCTAGACTAGGACAGCAAGAATTCACTGGAGAACTTTTGAATTAATAATAGAGCAGTTAGTTCAATGATCTAAAAAGTATAATATATGAAAATTTTCCAGAAAAAATATTTGGAATGCAAACTGTAGCGGAAAAGTAAACCACAAAAGGAAATAAGGTTTTCTTTCAGGATGACTATGTATTGCAAATACTTTCCCAGAACTAAGAAAGTATTACCTTGTTATAAATTATCCAGGATTAGCAAGAAACTAATAATAAATAACGAAACCACCAATGTATGGCTCAATGAAAGGATAAGGTAGTCTTTATAGTCCTGAAAAGATGAAATTATTTACTTAGTACCTGGAAAGGAAAAAGGGGGG
>Ga0065711_1005285_pt1 | contig 27678 bp, 11 predicted proteins | sample Hoacrofraction12_FD_59098 | JGI IMG/M metagenome (GOLD analysis project Ga0065711, IMG submission 59098) | Hoatzin crop microbial communities from Cojedes, Venezuela - Epithelial fraction 12 v2 (version 2) | ecosystem: Host-associated > Birds > Digestive system > Esophagus > Crop | place...
TGATTCTCTGATTCTCTGATTCTCTGATTCTCTGATTCTATGCTCAGCCACCGAGTGCTTCAAAAATAGAGATTAGGGCCTTGAACCTGATATTGCATGGAAAATGCAATCCAAAACCTTGTCTGATAATCAAAAAGGGTATGGAGATGTGCTCCATTAGGCCATGTCACTTCTTCTGTATAGATTAAGTTGCCGATCTGCAACTGAGTGGTGATGGAAACATAAACACCCTGGGGAAGTGCAGGACTCACCAGCTAAGAAATAAATGAAATATGGTTTCACTTTAATAAGGAAAAGCAAGTAAACTCTATTGTCATCATTTCTCTAGAAAAATAAATATCCACCAGTCTCTTTTGCTTCTGGTCTGTGTGCATATACATGCGCACACACATACACATATGCATCACCTTTTCAAATCCAGCCTGGAAGGCAATAGAAATTATTTTATGTGATTACATGTGCTGTCACATGTGCGTAAGTAGAGTTGTATGCCGGAGGTAGTCTTAATGGTTATATACAGCTCGATTATGCACTGCTGCCTCTGAACACAATACCTGTACGCAGTTTGACGTGTCAAGAAGTGCAATTAAAAGGTGAGTTTTCAGATTAGCTATTCACATCTGTTAAGAATTGAAAAAGGAGGGTGAGCCTTATTGAATTTACATTTGCAAGTGTGTACACCTGCAGTTCTGATAGAAATGAATGTAGTTATAATTAAAATGGTCTTTCTATGACATTTTCAGTTCATGCAATTAGAAGAAGACGGGTAACCTTTGTATGAGGATTTCTTCAAGAATGGTTTCCTTAGGGAGAAACTGAAATCCCTATTTTTGCTCACAGGCTTAATTACTGTTGCATGTAGTCTACATGGCAAAGCTCTCCTTTTTGTCTACCTTTGCTTTTGCAGCAACTGTCAGGAAAGGTATCTTCTTTCTAGAGATTGTTAAAAAGTCGTAAGACAGAGCAGCATCCATCCAGAGCTGAGACAATATTGCAAAACAAATAGGATTACAACAAGTAGTCATCAAAAAGGCTGAGGCTCTAATTCTGGGTTTCAAAAGCCTGCATTTTTCTTAAGTGCAGGGTTCCCTTTAGGACGTGTACCGAGGATTTGGGTTTGATTTAATATAATCTGGAATAACTAGTCTAAATCAGAGGGGAGTCACTGGCATTTTAGTAATATGCATCTGACATAAGCAAAGCAATCTTTCAGGCTTTGTGTTGGAGTCCTTAACCACAGACAAAATAATTTATCTGTTAATGCCTTAACCTTATGTCCCTTACGCGACAGTCTTATGAATACTGGTAGCATACTAGCATTTTAGCTGCACTATGAATATACTATTATATAAGTAATTTGCTTTATTCATTAGAAAACACTATTAAATAGCCAAGTTAAGTTCAAAAAAGGTCTTGTTTTCTTTTATATTAACTAAAGTCTTTATGGGTTATTTTGTAAATAAGGACCTGATTCTCCTCCATTGTCTCTTGTTGAATTAATTCTCTAAGAGACAGTGAAAATAATCAGTTGCTGAGAGTGATACCGAGAGAATTGCTCCTGCGCACATGAAAATGATCCATAGAAGCTGCTTTAAAAAGTGCTCTCCAGAGCACAAGCTCCAAAGGCATGATTAATGTTGATTTTTTTAGTATATGAATGTAACTGGTGAGTTCAAGATTTCCCTTTCTCCTGAAGTTACTGCTAATAAGGTACTTCTCTCAGAAAGCAGTTTTGGTGCTGCAACAGAGCTGCATTTACTACATCTGAGGGGGAGGTGGAATTCATATGTTATGATTCATCCGGCACACAGCATGTGCGTCTCCATTATGGACGGGTGTAGCATGGAGGGAGAAGGACGACGCCAGTCCATTTCGTTTCAAGGGCTCAAAGTGTACGATGAGTATATGGGCAATGAAGCTCAGGCCAGTTACCAACTGTAGGCACCCACCACGCAGCTAAACTCACAGACTGCTCCGGGAGGCTGTGCAGGCTCCAACCTTGGAGGTTTTCTAGAGTGAACTGGACAATGCCCTGAGCAACCTTGTCTGATATTGGAGCTGACCCTGCTGTGAGCGGGCGGTTGAACAAGAATCCAACCCAGATTACCCTGTGGTCCTAATGGGTGGTCAGCAGCCAATTGCGGTTCAGCCACCCAAGGTTGTCTTGCAGCTGGTAGCACAATCCCCTACCTGCGGACTGCATTATCTGCTGGAGGACCCTGTGTTCACATAGCAGGAGTGGTTCTCCAAGGGCACCCTGGCACACAACTTCAGCCATGGGACCACTGGGACTGTGGAGCACACCAGCAGTGCAATGCAAATTTCAACCTAAACAGAGCTGTTGCTTTATAGTAAATGGCTGGTGTTGGCACTATGTTGCTGAGGGCTGAACTGAATCTTAGCATGAGTTGGAAAGATCTCAGAGTTTTTCAAAACGCAGTCAGACTGTCATTGATCTGACAGACTGTTTTTGCCAGCAGACATTGCTGGAATACTATTTCTTCCATTTTTTAAATCCCATTCTTGGTAACTGGAAGCAGTAGGACACAATTTGTTCTGTATTTCCTCTAGAAAACTCTCACATATTGGCAATCACTGCATTAGGTTAGCCAAAACTAACTGGTTGCACTTAGAACTTCTTTTTTTGAAAAAAAAAAAAAAAGATCAGGCATAGGTATTATGCCCTGTATTTTGTTTGAACAAAGTAGTCAAGAGTGCTTTCCCAACTTGGCTCTCAGATGAATATAAATATGGTCCTGTTCCAAAGAATTCTTTGTTTCAGGCTCTGGTTTTATAATATTATACCTACAATATAAATCATTCAATAGGTAGACATATCAACAGATGCTGGTAGCTTTGGCCATCAGGCACAAACAAAATAAAATTGATTCTTTACTGAAATAAAATACTTATAAACACGGGGATTTTTTTTCTTTTTCTTTGGGTGTCAGATGGCATTTAGGTGTTAGGAATCTCTTCTTTTTATGTATACAAGTGAAATTTCCCTTTTCCACTTTACAAAGAGTTCCTAAGGTCAATTAAATTATGCAAGAAGTGTTTTGCCGTAACTTGTTTAAAAGCATCATAAATAGATCAGAGTCTATGAAATGGCTACATCTCCATTATGGCTGATTTATATATTTTTCTGGATAGTATACGATGATGTAATCGATTGAAAGTTTTGCTCACATGTACCTGAATGCCAAAAATTTTTTATGAAAACCTTTATTTTTTATCACATAGTAGTATCCTTCAGTGTTTAAATTTTTATAAATACTCTTTTGCTTTTTATTTCTCAGCACTATTGCTTATCTTGAATAAGTGGGATATCTAGCCTTTTATAGACTATATTCAATGCATAGCTGTAAGCAGAAATCTTTCAGGCCAATATTTAAATAATATTGATGCAGATGGCAATAGTTTAAGTGACTTCATGTACTGATCGTGTGCTCACTGGAGACTCACTTATATTTGAAAATACCATGTTATATTGTTTCAAAATCTGGACTGGATACAAAGAGGACAACAGATTGCAAATCTTCTTCAGATTTGCTCATTCTAAACATTCAGAGGGAATGGCGGTGCAGTATCTCTATGTTTAGAAGGTTAAAAATCACAAAATATTGGGATGTATAGATAACAGTACATTTTCATCAGTTTCCACTTCAGTATGGCTTAAGAGCAGAGATTGTAAAAGATGAAGGCCAACTGCAAACATGCTGATGTCTTCCATGTAAAATGTTCAAACAGTGAACATCAGAAGGAGGTGATCTGAAGAAGGTTCATTCTGTGCAGCACCTCACAGTCTGCTAAACTTCGTAACAGATTCTTAAAATTTCTGCAGATTTCACTGCAAAGTTGTGGACTGTAAGAAAAACACTAGACCTGGGGATTTGCATGCTGAATTGTAGATCTGTAATCTCCTAATAGCTTTTGCTTTATGGTTGGCAAAAATATTTTCAGAATTTGCCGACATCTGCAAGAAGACTTTGATCAATTTTGCCGTGGAAATATACTTAATGCAGCATGTTAGATTTGTTTTGTTTTCATGGATTATTTGTTCACAGAAGATAGGGAGTATCATCCCAGTTTTGTAAGAAACTGAACTCTAATTGACATTCAGAGGAGTAAAAGTCACACAGTACTTTATAACACTCAGTATCTTGCAATATCACAGTTTATGTTGTTGGAATAAAATATGACAGGATAAATTGAAGGAGACTTAAACAGTGTATGCCACTACCAGTTCTTGTGTTGGAAAGAGGAATGGTGAGCAAAGCTTAATGCAATGAAGCCAAAGCTTGGTTTCAAGAACAGCTGTTTGTAGTTCTGATGATAAAGCTGTCCAAAGAATGATAATTCTCACCAGCAAGTACTTGCCTGCTTATCAGGCACTAACAGCTAGAGTAAGTTATCTAGCAATCTTCATAATCAAGCTGAAAAATTTTAGACTGTTGATTTCGGGACCATCGCTGCATAAATCGTCTGTTTCCCTTGCAGAATCAAGGATTGAAACTTAAAGTACTAGTATGATGTTGTCACAGAAGTTAATCAGGAAGAGAAACTCAGGGTTGGGAATACAAAATGCAGGAGAAGTTTAGAGTTTTAGGTAAGTATAATTGTAGTGTGATGTACTGTGTACTGCAAGTGAAATGTGACTTACTCTCTATATAGACAACATTTACAGTATCCTTTTAGGATGCTTATTTACTGGCTCCTTGAAGCTTGTGGGTATTTCCCAACAAAAGTATGCTGTAATGGTGTAATAGAATATTTCTTTAATGTGTCAACTAATAGAACTTACATGGGGATGTTAGTGGATGAGAAGCTCAACATGAGCTGGCAATGTGCACTCATAGTCCAGAAAGCCAACTGTATCCTGGGCTGCATCAAGAGAAGCATGGCCAGAAGGTCAAAGGAGGTTATTCTGCCCCTCTGCTGTGCTCTCTTGAGACCCCACCTGGAGTCCTGCGTCCAGCTCTGGAGCCCTCAGCACAGGAAAGACATGGATGTGTTGGAGCGGGTCCAGAGGAGGCCACAAAAATGGTCAGAGGGATGGAACACCTCTCCTGTGACGACAGGCTGAGGGAGGTGGGGCTGTTCAGCCTGGAGAAGAGAAGGCTGCAGGGAGACCTTATAGCAGCCTGCCAGTACTTAAAGGGGGCTTATAAGAAAGATGGGGACAGGCTTTTTAGCAGGGCTATTACAATAGGGCAAGGGATAATGGCTTTAAACTAAAAGAGAGTAGATTTAGACTGGATATGTAAGAAATAAATTTTTTATAATGAGGGTGGTGAGGCACTGGAGCAGGTTGCCCAGAGAAATTGTGGGTGCCTCCTCCCTGGGAGTGTTCCAGGCCAGGTTGGATGGTGTTTGAGCAACCTGATCTAGTGGAAGGTGTCCCTGCCCATGGCAGGGGGTTTGGAGCTAGATGATCTTTAAGGTGCTTTCCAAACAAAACTGTTGTATCATTCTGTGATTCTATGATTTTATTAAAAAAGTGGGACTCTGCATATGTTATACCATAATTTTGTAAATGCCTTTATTGGAGTTGTGGGAGATACTCTGTCTTTCTCACAGTTCAAACATCAGAATACTTCACGTTGTAAGCGTGGTATTTCAGTGCTTAGAATTCATGAAGTTTTGCTATCATATTGGATTACATGTTTGACTCAAAGTAACATAACAATATATGCAAACCACAATCTGCCCCCAGCAAACTACTTTCTGATAACTCTGAGATCTCACCTGCAAGCACAGGTGAAAGGAAATTCAGAGATTTGGTGTACGCATCTTCTATAATACAGTAAATCCAGCTGTTCAGAAATTCCTTTGAAAAGAAGACAAAAGCATGAATTAACTGCCTCAGCAGTACAGTCCACATTAGCAGTATGTAATATGCTTTGTACTGAATTTTCAACTTTAAGTGTCAGAAATGATGCTGAGTATAGTAGGAAGGATGCTAGCTGGCATTCCAGAAACCAAGTTTGTTCCTTTTCTTCTGTAGACTTCTTAGGAAAGCTGAGAAAACCAAACCACCTTTCTTAAATCCCCCTCTACAATATGGGAAGGACATTTCTGTACCTCAAAGTGGTATTGAAGACATAAATATGTGCTGGGTGATATGCTCAGAAGGGATGCAATATTTGTCTGTATTTATAACACAACTTTAGCAAAGCCTGTTGCTTTTGATTTGGGTAGGAGAGTGCCATTCAATACAGACAAATGCTAGTAATTTATTAATATACATGTTTTTGGATACATTGTTTTGAGGACTTCAGCTTCTTGCATTCACACTACAGTGAGCATATATATATTTTTTTTTTGCCATAGCTGTGAAATAACTTGTGGCTGGGAGCCACATTCATTGCTTGAGAAGGAGGGATGATGCCTCAGGGATTTCTGTGCATGACTTGTGTGTTTTGTGAAATCTGTTTCTAGAAATGCTGCTATGCTGTTTCTATGACTAAAGAAAGGTACAAAGAAAACATGACTGAAGTCAGCACTGTTATTGGAAACCCACTGCGGTAGAAAGGATCAGTGTATTGTATGGGTATCCATATACCAATATCATGTTATGAGTTATGGATCTCATTTTGCAGTAAAATGTGCATACATGGGTCATTTAGCAACCTTAATCTCATTTTATAAGAGAGTAATTTATAAATGTCATGATCTCTGAAGATATGAAATTGCTTTGTATACACTTTGTTTATACAGGGTAGATTCACAGCTAAAGTATTACATGTATTGTAATTTCTTAGTGTTATGTGCATCATTCTCTCTAATTTAAAGTACATAATAAAAATGAGCATTGCCAACAGTTTTTATAGGAATAAGAAGGAAAGTCTGAAAAATGGTACTTTCATATATATATATTTATACATATGAATATGGGTTTTGTACTGTCTTCCACTCATTTCGGACTCTGGATATCTCTGTTTCTTTTCAAAGCTCATGCAATCTTACAGTTTATTGACAGGTACAGCAGCTTTCGGGTGCATTGCAGGTACTTTGCCTGCATTGCCTTAAGGTCATGCAATGCTGTAAATGTCAGAATTAATTTCATTACATACATACTGCTTATGTTTTAAATATTNGTAGCAGTAATCTGTTCATTATAATAGCAGTAGCCACATGCTTATAATTCTGTGTAATCCCTCTGTAGCAATTTATGGCATATTCAAAACCAGTAGAGGATATACTATATCCACTGTTTTATGAAAGTGGTGTAATGCTTAGTATACTCTATTATTTTTTAGCTTTTTTTCAGTTATTTAAGGGTTGTCACCATTATGTGTATTTCCTATTATTGATGTCTAGCAAACATATATTCAATATCAAACACTTTGCAGTTAGTGTGAGATTTTTGTTTCTTATTAATATATCTGTTTCTAAACTTTCATACCATTTTGAATTCTTCATTTTAGTTCATTCATTTCAATTGCATACTGCTAAATAATGTATTCTTACACAAAGGTAAACAATGTCAAAGCGACTCTTTAAGCTAACAATTACATGTTGCTAAAGCACTGTCTTACACAGCAGGCCGCTAAGCAAAGCGTGTGCATTGTCCTGCTTCTTACTCAGTTTCAGCTGCAATTTCGTTTCTTGAAAACGGTGTATTTCTGATTTTCATCTTCCCTATTGCTGTAGCAGCCACTGCTGCTTTTTTAATATTATCATTTTTATTGTACTGTCAGGTTGAAGCTGGACTTTGTCACTGGCAATTGTTTGCACCTGTATGCTATAAATAGTATCCCTTAGTTGTTCATTATTTTATTATTCATGAAAAACTGCAACCCTTTTTCTTTATCCACTTGAAAGCTGCTGTATGTATCATTCATCACTGATCTTTTGAAAAAGGCTGAAGACTAGATGCATTTTCATCTTCCCCAGTGATTGGGGAGAAAGATCAAACATGTAGCTGCTGTTGAGTCAGTGCTATTTGCCATTGAGAAAATGACCAGCAATTAGCCAGGCACACGAGCACTGATTTGGGCAAGGCCTCACAGATGTAACTCAGAGCTGACGGTAGTCAGAGGGATCAAAGCTAGCAGAGCTCAGGCTGTGCAGTATACGCCCCTACCTGTGGAAACCTGGTTGTAAGGCTCCAAAGCGCAACAGTAGTGCCAAGGAGTGTTTGAAAATGTGCAGGTAGCTTAATACCTGATTTATGAGACAACTTCGAAGTCGCCTTCTCCTTTCACATTTAGTTTTCCATGCCCAGACTTTTTTATATTTCTCTCAGAGCGAGGTGAATATACCCAGTAAACCAAATAATATGTTTATGTGCGTGTGGGTGTGTACATAATCTTTAATCTGTCATTGGTTTCCAAAGAAGAAAAGAATTTTCCATAGAAACCTTGATAGTAACAAGACCAAAGATTGTGATTTCTTCACAGAAAGTTATGGAACTGTGGAGCCATGAATCTGTGTTAAAGATTAAAAAGAGCATTTTGGAGTCTGTAACTGCAATAGCAGTAACTGTTTTTGTTCAAAATGTTTCTATATTAACGGACCTTATTGGTGGCTTTGTGGAAATGCTGCTTTTGTGGCATGTAACAGCTTCATTCCTACAGCTGAAGTTTATGAAAAAGAGAGAAAACTCATAACTGTTTTTCTAGTTCAGGCTCTGACAAGAAATGTGGTCACAGATGTGATTTGTGCTTTGCACAGAGGGGAAAAGAGAGACAAAGAAATCACAAAAGTGGCTTGAGCTAAATAACTGGCTTTGACTTGGCTGTGTCCATTGGTGAGGATCAACAAAGTCAAGAGGAATTTCTTCTGGCTTTCGGCTTTCTGCCCATCTCAACATTCATATCCATCACTTCATGCATATCCGTTTTCCATTGTAGGCAGTCAGTTCAAGTAACTTGCAGTTATGCTTTGATCTGTAGAGCCAAAGCAGTCCACAAAGCAGAGCAAAGGTGGATCTTTCTTTGCTTGTGGGTTCATTTCTGTATTACTCAGGTACATTGCAAAACCTAAGAAGTGTGTGTCGGTGACAATTCCTCTCTCTTTTCCACTTACAAAATAATAACAGAACTGTATTATTCCTTAGATTTCCTGAGGGACAGTAGCTTTTGCAATTTTCTGTGAAGGCTGAGAATCTATTTTCTCTTCTAGAAGTTAATTCCATCTCTGAGTGTGGTGTCAAGAAAAAGCTCTAATGCTTTTATGAATTTTGCTGTTGAAAATGGCAGTCCTATTGCTGTGATGGGATACAGGTTTTCTGGAGGATCACATGAAGATGGTTGCATGACAATCGGCTTTTAAAGAGGTCTTAATATTATTGAATTTGACTTGTTGTTTAACAGGGCAGGCAGGTAGTGATGCATTTAATCACATGCTATTGATTTCTCTGACTGAATTAGTTCCTTTAAAGATTACAAGTGTCATAAGGAGAGAGGTGAATTGTAAAGACTGCTCAGAGGTATAGCTATGTAAATAATAAGGAGGCTTTACGTATGAGGGCATTATAGTTCAGCCTTCATGAAGGCTTCATCTTGGCAAGATGAAGTCCAACCTTCTTGAAGACGTGGAAAGAGGAAGGTGCTTTTATAGCAGCGGCTACAGTTAGATGTCCAGAAAGACTTATAAATCCAGGTGAACATCCTAGTTTACTGAAGGTCTTAGTGATCTCAGGGCAGACATTCATCACCGGGAGTGCTATTACGTAAGAATTTGCTTTTCTCCTTGCCAGCATCACTTCAGTCCTCTGAGCATTCAGCTCTTCAGCCAGTTGCTTGCTTCAGTTGCTGAGTATTTGTTGTGCCTAACGTGACTAACGGAATGGCCATCACTGCCGTAGGTACGTGTCCGCCTAGTCCTCGTTACTCCATAATCACCCTGGAGGATGGGGCAGAAATTCTGCTGGACTCCACAGGAGACTGGACAAGCAACATAAAGCATATTCACTGAACAACAGTTATCCACAGGTTATTATGACAGCCATTGCTTTAATACTGGTGGGGTCATACTATGCTTTATGCAAGTGCATGTGTTGGAGACAGAGTGTTTTGTACCCTCAAGAGAGCTGGTTTGCTCAGCCTCACAAAAGCAAGAGTTTCTGGTGGGAGTGGGAACACCAGAATCACCAGCAATTCTGCAGTACAGCATCCTGTTTCTGGAATTTCATGCAGATGATCTGAAAAAGAGAGGAAAATAATAGTCTATCAGGAATCTTATATTTATTGCACCATTCTTGACAGGAGAATAAATTTTGGTTTAGTGAGGGGTCTTTTGCCTCTCCTGGTCAATTAATGTTAGCCTCTGAGCATTAATGTAGCACATGTCATAGATCTCTTACTCTAGCAAACTTCTGGCATGCCTTTTCTACACTGAAGGCTCCAGGTCAGAGTAGAATCACATAATCATAGAATTTCTTTGTAGAATTGTAGAATCATTTAGGTTGGAAAAAACTCTTAAGATCGTCAAGTTCAACATTTAACGTAATACTACCAAGTCCACCATTAAATTATGTCCCAAAGTGCCATGTCTACATGTCTTTTAAATACCTCCTTAGCTTTATTCAATCTCATACAATTGGCTTCAGCCCATCGATCCAGCCTGTCCGGATCCCTCTGTAGATCCTTCCTACCCTCAAGCAGATCAACACTCCTGCCCAACTTGGTGTCGTCTGTAAGCTTCCTGAGGGTGCACTCAATCCCCTTGTCCAGGTCATTGACAAAGTTACTAAACTGAACTGGCCCCAATACTGAGTCCTGGGGAACACCACTTGTGATCGGCCACCAGCTGGATTTAACTCCATTCAACACAACTCTCTTGGCTCAGCCATCTAGTCATTTTTTTACCTAGTGAAGAGTGCACGTGTCTAAGCCATGAGCCACCAGCTTCTCTAGGAGAATGCTGTGGGAGACAGTATCAAGGTCTTTACTAAAGTCCAGGTAAATAACATCCATATCCTTTCCCTCATCCACTAAGCGGGTCACCTTGTCATTGGAGATCAGGTTAGTCAAGTAGGACCTTTCATAAACCCGTGCTGGCTGGGCCTGATCACTTCATTGTCCTGTATGTGCCGTGTGGTGGCACTCAGGGTGGTCTGCACCATAACCTTCCCTGGAACCAAGGGCAGGCTGACAGGCCTGTAGTTCTCTGGATCCTCCTTCCAGCCCGTTTTGTAGATGGGCATCACATTTGCTAACTTCCAGTCAACTGGGACCTCCCTGGTTAGCCAGGACTGCTGATGAAGGATTGAAATTAGCTTGGTGAGCACTTCTGCCAACTCCCTTGGTACTGCAGAAGCTAGTCGCACCAGCTTTGTGGCTACTGTTCAACTCTCCTGTTAAAGGTTGCTTGCTTCCTTCTATGTACTGTCAAAGAAGCGTGAAAGTCTTGAATGCAGAATGAAGAATTTAAGCAATGCTGTGGATGTGTTTCATATGCACTAAGGGCATATGTGAAATGGTCAGAAATATGATGAGGTTGGCCAAATTAAGAATTCTGAGTTAGTTTATGATCTGTCCAGTTCCTCTTACGGCCTTCAAATGCCTGCATAATAACTCTAGCTGCCATAGCTCTACTGTTATATCTTCTATCCACTGTGTCTAGTCAGAAACAAAAAAGTCATCAGATTCTTTCCCTCTTCAACCTGCGGGTTGGACTAGATGACCCACAGAGGTCCCTTCCAACCCCTAACCTTCAGTGATTCTGTGATTCTCATTATGTTTGTGCCATTGGCTGAGAGAGGATGTTGCAACTAAGAATTCAGCTGAGTCACAGCAAGATGCTGTGGTTAGTTCAGGACAATGTGATGCCATGTTTTGTAAATGGCACAGGTGGTACGGTACCATTTTACTTTGAAATACAAGTCTCCCTTGTTTGCTAAGAATCCATCCTTAACATTTCGATTATTGCAGTCCAATGTCTTACTGAAATAAAACTAAAATGCAGCCTAATATGGAAAGAGTCCAGGCAGCCACTATTGACAGCAGGAGAAAAATAAAGGGCTGAGCTTGGGAAGTAATGAGTTAAACTAAAAGAGTCAGTAAAAACGTATCCATATTGCTTATGCCTCAAAATATATCCATATTCTACACCATACTTTGTTTTGTAAAAATACAGGGTTTGTATCTTGTGTTTATTTCTTAAAATAAAAAAGACATAGAGATTTGCTAGGCCCTGGCTGATTGTGGATCTATGAACACATGACTTTCTGCCTCTCACAGTGCCCAGCTCTGCTTCCCTGCCCCTCTGTTCCCTAAACCCTTGTTGGTAGTCCTATGTTGGATGTGTGGATGGTTTGAACAAATATCAGAAATTCTGATTTTTCTCCTAGATACACAAAGTTACGTGATTTTACTGCTCTAAGGGCATCTCTGGCCGTGGTTTTGCTTCTATAAAAATGCCGATTATCTACTGACTTACTCAGGAACTGTACACATGCATCTAAAAAAACCCTGCTTGCCAAGTTGAGTTGAGATTCAAACAGCAGTTGAAATGTGTTTTAATGAAATTAACTGTGTTTCTGAGAACAAGTGAATTTGCAATCTACTCCAGGATTTTGATTTGCTGTTACTGTTAAGAATGTGTCAGCATTTTCATCACAGAGACATTTCATGTTTTGGTGGGGAATAATTTTTGTCAGTCTGAAATTTGGTATGCTCGCTCAGCCCTTATTTAGACATCTGAATAAATGGCTTGGTTTTATCGAAGTATTCATCATAGTGAAGTCCACACTCCACAGAAGTAGGAAGCATTGCAGCAGGACTTTCTGGTGTTCAGCACTTTTAGAAATATGGCACTTACATTTGATTTAGGATGCTGACTCTATACAATCATATTTTAAAAATTTGAGCCTTAGTGCATAATAAGATGTACTGCAGAGTTTCTGTATTGAGAAGAGACTGTCTTAAAATAATCTACTCTGCCAGCCACCATTTCTGTGTTTATGGATGGTTTGTTACCATGATGGCCTGGCTTTTCTTGTGGAACCATTTTAAAACTGGTTGCTCCTGTATTTGGAATACATTTTTTTCTACCTTTTTCTAAGCTGTGTCAAATCTGCTACATTACAGCCTCCACTGTCAAAACATCATCAGTATCTTGACACAGTTTTAAAGTGGGAAATCTCAGCAGCTGAATGCAGATTGGCAATGTGAGTAATGCTGCCTGGGGACAAAGAATTTAGGGAGAGGCTGAGGGATTTAAGTAATGCATAATTCTGGGTTGGGTTTGAGAAAAAAATGAGGAAGTTTACCCATTGACTTTCAAGCTAACTGATACATGCTAGTTGGCTTGGATCTAGTAGTCCTTGAATTGCTGTCAGCAGATTCCTGGAAGTCTTTGAGACTACAGAAAATGGTACAAAGCTGTCCCACAGAAGTAAACACCTGGCAGCCTTTGTTGACACCTCCGCTAGCTCTAATATAGCACATCAGAGTCTTTAGGCCTTAAACAGTACCTCAGAGCCTCAAACTCTCTCATACCAGTGCCTGAAATGAAAAAACGTGGGGTAAGACATAGAAGTAAGAAAGTCACAAGGTTTGTTTCTAGTATGCTAAGGAGGGTGTAGCAATGACTTTCAGAGACCGTTTATAGCATGCTGTGAAAGTTCTTGCCTTTTGCATTTCACCTAGAACAGACCAAAGAGAAATATCATGGGAAGGCAAGTCAAATGAAGTAGTCACAGGTAAGAAATGGTAGAAGGAATAAACTTTTTGCCTTCACAAGTTTCACAGGCTACCAAACAAGATCAAGGTTTAGGGAACCACAGGCTGTAAAATTCAAGCTTGAGCTTAGACTGAATCTGCCTGGAAACAGGGTGATACCATAACTGCAACAACTTACCATAGTTGTAATAAAGCAGCTTAATTTTAGCGATTAGGTAATAAAAGATGGGCTTTGCCCTGGAGCAGTGTTCTTCTGGCAATGACTCATATTCATGCTCAGTTCCCAGTTTCAGGCACAAAGGGACACCGTCTGCATCCCAGAAGTGACATCTTTAGGGAAGTCTAAGGAAGATTTAGCACAAAAAGACTGACCTCTTGCTAAAGTTTATTTATGTCTTTCATCTTGCGTAAACATAGTTGTAAGACTCTTCTTTTTCATAAGTTAATATATTTATATGTCTTGTGTCTTTCTTTTCTGCAATGTTTATATTACACGACTTTGATTTACTATTTTCCCTGTTCCACAATTAATATTTTAGGTAATGGTCTTCTAGAATAAGTCCCATGGATTACTTCATTTCGGTCTGAAGCTCATTTGGTGAATACTTTTACATGCCTTCTGATTTGGGAGTCATCACTTCTCTGCTGTCTATAACTCAATGTGTCCCTTGACTGGTGGTAGGCACATTGCTCAGTGGCACAGTACAAAGTGGTTCAGGAGAAATGTCAAGGTCTGACAGCAATCTGTTGGTCCAGACAGCTTGGGAACCACTAGTTAGACTAAAAAAATGTTTTTCATAGCCTTCTTAAGCTCCTTCTCACCAAGTGCTAGCTACGTAGATTTCTAGTGCTGAAGCAGGTCAAAGGACTGTGCCAAGTATATGTAGGAAGGTGTGGGAACAGTGCTTTTAAAATATTGAGTCAGACTGAGTAGTGAGAGCTGCCAGAGTATGCCAGAGGTAAAGGCAAGGTAGCCTGCATCAAGCAGTACGCCTGTTTAACATCATTGCTGACTGTTGGCCTTGGTTTGCTGTTGCTGAGGAAATCAGTCTACCCAGCACACCAGTGGTTATGTCAGTGTGCGTAAGAGAAGGACACAGAATAATTGCTTTATGTCAGAAATAGTCAGTAGCCTCGAAGTCTTTTATTATTTCTAATTCAAGAAAGTAAGAATTAGAAAGTCATCCAGTACAAGCATTTTGAAGAAGTAAAGGAAACCAGTGGGGCATGCTTTTGCAGTATTTATCTTGCTCAGGTTTGTTCAAGGTTAGAAAAAGGGGCACTAGCCCGTGTGTAAGGAATTGTATGCACTAGGGCATGACCTGCCATGTAAGATGCCATGGAGAGCGCTGGTTGGACTTCCCTCTGATGGCTGCCAGCTTATCGGTTCTGATGTGAAAAACTCATCTCCTTCAACTACAAGGCAGATTTCTGATTAATCGTCAAGACCACTGCATGGGGCATGAAGCAGGGGGCAAAACGTGTGTATGTGTAACCTGCTACCTGTTCTCCCCTTTGGGCTATGGCACAGCATGGAATGAAACCACAGAGGCCAGTGCTTTTCACAAGGAAGCTTTTCGCTGCTTCCCATTGAAATGGTTCCTAGCGTGTTGCTGCCCCGCGCACGGCCGTAGCTGTGTTCCGTGTGCTGTGCTGCAGCTGGGAGTGGAGGCTCTGGCAACAGCAGTGTAGGCACTCCTGAAAGTATTTGCAAGTGAGGCCAAACTCTCTATGTGGTTCCCACTGGGGAAATAAAGAAAAGGCTGAGAGGCTTTTGTGGAAGTGCCATTGCTCTTCTACCACGTGCCTAGATTGTGAGGGAACTCCTCCAGGGCTCAAGGCAGTCAATTCCTGGAGAAAAAAGCTAGTTGCCGTAGTTGCTATTAATGTAGCCTTTTGTTTTTCATATGGATGAGCAAAATGAAGTGTCAATCAAATGGAACAATTATGTCAAATTATGTTGGTTTTCCTGCCCTTTTCATGAGGAAAGAAAAGATAAATCCTTGGATGTTTTCCTTGCTTTATCAGTTTAGCAGCTGGGATTGCTTAATCATACAACCAAACTTTACCGAGTCTGCATATGGCACATGAATGTAGGAAAAGCAAACTATACATCACATGATTTCTCCTCTGTAATTTATAATATATGATAAATGGCTGCTTCTCTGTCCAGAAGCACATTGTTCTTCATAGCCTTTAAAGCACAGGGGGGCGTGCCACTGGTGAGGTGGAAGCGGGTCTATCTGCAGAGCGTGCAGGAGGGCAGCAGCAGTCCTGCCTAATTGCACGGTTCGGAGGTGTCTGTACCAGGGAGGGGGTTAGCAATCTCTCTGTAAGCAGCTGCCTTGCACCCTGCCTCTGATACCAGAGCAGCTGTGGAGTTACAGATCCGCTCAATGATCTGTCCACCTCTGTGATACGTGTGTGCAAGGCCAGAGATGTGTCTCTCTGTCTGTCAGCCTTAATAACGCTGTGCTTGGTGTGCGAGGCAACAAAATAATCAGTGTAGTTTTCAGGGTCACAGGTACCTGCTGCCAGCTGACTGCTGGGCGAGTGGAGCTGAACTGGGAGAAGGGGAAGATCCAGGGTTTCCCATGCCCTCTGCTAAATCAGGCAGGATTGATAAAACCCTGACTTTTGGGACGCAGATGTCTGCCAGGGAATGGCACCTGTTAGCTGAAGGAAGAGTGACCTGCCGCAGGGATACATTTTCTTCCTGTGTGACTGCCAGTGGTTTGCAGTGTTGCCTGTTGGCATGCACATTGCACATTAGCTGACAAAAATAAGGCTGTGGGTTTGTTAGGAGTGTTAATGGAAATACTGTTGGCGTGAAGAGCTCACAGTGAACCTTGGTGGTCCTTAAAACGTCCTTCCCCAGAATGAATAAAAATACAGCGGTAAAATCACTTGATCACAATTCATTTAATCTCATCATGCCAAACACCAACGCTTTGCTTAGATATAATCATGCAAATGGTCTTATCAGGTCAGCGATGTCTCTGTACGCAGCACTACGTGTGTTAGCAAGTGGGCAGGACAGATGCATTCAAACAAATCATCGTGTCTGCTCTACAGATGTCATCTGCATAAGACAGCATGGCACGCTCTGTCACCTCCCAATCATTTTGCACTGAAAATTGAATAGAAATGTTGGGAAAATCTGTGTGTGTGATGTGGAGGAAAGATCAATCTAATGATTCAAAAAGGCAAAGAGACAAACACAAGAACTCTGTAACAGGTGAATGAAAGAAAGTATTGAAGACAACCACCATTTTGTTATAGTAATATCCCTTACTCTTATCCAAAAATATTCTTGTGGTTGTGTACACTGTACTTATTTTTGTGAGGAGGATGATGGTGAGGATGTCCATGATAGCATGCAAAAAGAAAGCAGACTTGAAATAGGACCCTATGCTTGGCTTCCATTTATTTTCTATTATTTTTCCAAAGGTTGGATCTTTCAGTTTCTTTCTTTTCATTCCCTCTCTGCACTGTCTACTTCTCTCCTTGTTCTAACCTTTTTCTTTTATTGTATAGGCATGATTACACTTATTTTTACACAGTAGCTGTTGATCTGGTGGTGTTACTGGAAGGTGAGAAGCTGAAGCAATGAGCAGTGTGTCACTGGTAGGCTTGACCTCATTTTTTTGGATTTCTTTTCTTACAGCGTGAGTAAAAAATGCTTGGAAGAGTTTGAAGGGGGCACACATGTGCACTTTCAGGACCTATTTGCACGTGTGAAGGCAGCTGAGGAGATCTCTGGTCTTGCTGCTTATTCCCACGTTCCCACCTCAACTCTCCAACTTTGTGAATGCTCTGGTACGGGTGGTGTGTAGATCTGTTCTGCACACCAGGACTGGGAAGTAATTTGGGTTAAAAATAACTTTTCAGAAAAAGTGCACAACTGATGCAGCTGAGAGATATGGCAGCTGCACAGGGACCCAAAGCCAAAGCAGGAGTCTCTTAAACTGGCTTTGCCTCTGAGAAAAAGTATTTGTGGAGCTACATCATGACATAGAGAAGCACACACACAAGCACCCACACGTTTCCCTCATGCGATGCAGTAGGGTCCCATCAGGGAGGGACTGTTCAGTTCTCTACCACCCCTTCTCCTGTGCTCTGCAAAGCAGCTACCTGGAGGGGACCTCCCTTCGGCAGGTAGGACCAGCCCTTCCACTCTGCGCATCCGAGCTGCGGTTGGCTGAGAGCATAGTCCGGCAGCAGGGAACGGCAGCGGGAAGGAAGGGCTATGGTGGGGAACCATCCGGGCTCCAGACTCTGCCCACCTGGGGCTTGGGATGCCTGCCAGGGGGCTGCCTGCAGGGGACACTTCTCTTCCTACCTGTCCTGCTTTGAGGGTCCTAGCAGACTTCAAAGACTTCCACTTTGGAAACCAGTGTTTTAAAAGAGACTGTGGGATGACAAGAAATAGAAGGGCTTGATGCAGTTATGAGGGGAAAGAAAATTCTTTACCAAAGCATTCCTAGTTATTTTTCTCATCAGAATGTAAAGAATTTACTTTATAAGGGTTGTTTAGGTCTACGACAATTTTTTTTTCCTGCATAGACTTGCACTTTAGTGTATATTCTTGAGACCTTTTCATTCATTGTTTCCTTTAAACTAGGACTTTGTGTTCTAAAACTACTAATGTCAAAACAGGTCAAAATAATATTTATCATCTTGCCAGATACTGTTACAGTGACATATGCACAATTTTGTTAGAAGAGTTTCCTGTATGAGGGAGGTAAAAGAGCTGAGATGGCCTTTTCTGTTATTGCTGTTTGTTTTTCCTCTGGTGATTGTAGAACATTTTCACACTTAGGAGGTTGACTGGTTTCTAAAATAGTTTCTTCATGTATAGAATTCAATCTTTGTCTTTTTATTTTTTGAAGGAGAATTAATAGAACATCTCAGAAATTAAGACCAAATTAAGTTATATTTATGGCAGAGCTAACAACGGTAGGAACTCAGAATTCCACCATAAAGGTGTGTGGAAGGAGAAGAGCAGCAAAGACACTCTGCTTGCAGACAATATCTTTTTTCAGTAGCTTCCATGTATTCTCGGGTCAGATGCAGACTTGTGGCAGATTTTTGTGCAGGTTGATGACAAGAGTTCACTAGGCGGAAGTAATATATCACCTCCATATTTTGCTTTGCTCATCCAAAGAATGTGTTGATAGAGGCAATTGTAAAACACATTTCCCTTTTGGGTATTTCTTCCCTTCCATTTTCTTTTCATCAGCTTCATTGATAGAAAATCATGTCTCATTGGAAATCCTCACATTTTCTTAAATTTGTGCCTTGAAAACTGCCTGCTGATTGTGGTAATACAAAAGAAGTTTCTGTCTCAGCTGTTGATAAAGTGGATTTTTAAAGTACTTCTCACTGTGATATCTAGATGCCAAACCTTGATTAGAAAAATAACCAAGACTCCTTGGCTCCTGGAAAGTGACAATAATGGTTTTGAATACTGTGAGATAGCATGATTTCATGAGATTGACAGAGAATCACAAATATTAGTCACTTGAGAAACAATTTTGGAGGGAGTTTTTTCTGAGCATATCAAAAGATATTCACATTTGCAGGAACAAATTTTACTCATAAGTGGGTCTTAAATCCCCAAATAATGAAATACCGAAGATGAGATTTTTTTAGGTTAGTGATGAACAAGGAAGGTATGAAGAAAAAACAGCCTGACAGTAGTACTGCTTTTGTAATGTTAACTGCTATCTGCTTTCCTCACTCTGTACTAACCTTGTGCCATCAAAGATATGAAACTAGAGATCTTGGCCGTGCATTTCAGAACAGCAGGACCTTAATGGGAAGTTAAAGAGGAGCTCCCTCAGTTACTGTGCAGAAAGAGAGACCAGAATTCTTCCCGAGATCGAGCTAGTCAGTCGACGCAGCATGGTCACTCATGGGCTGCACCACAGAGTCCTTATCCTGCTGAAGTCATCTTTGCAAAAATCCTGGTGGATGTCAGCACACATTTGGGTTAATAACTTACCAGAGTAACTGGCAGTGGGATTGAGTCACAGTGCTGGCCACGGTGCATACCATTATTAATCTTGATTAAGTACAAATAATGCTTGACTTTTCAGAAAGATTAAAATCTGGTAAGTTTAAAGGGGTAACAGCAAACTGCCTTGCATTTACCGAGAGACAAACATTATATACAAGATTTAATATTATGTTCATCTGATTAGCATTGCAAATTTAAGTAATTTCTTCATATCACTTAACTAAGTTTAAATATTCTTGAGGTTTTGAGTAAATATCCTTTCTGTTCTCTGTATCTAGTAATTTTCAGGCCAGATGACTATTTTCAACATGAAATTATAATTGTCAGACGGCCACAAAGCAGGACTTTTACTATGGAGGTGCATTAATACTCTCTCCAGAGCTTAAGCTTCACAACTGTTTGTTATTTGCAAAATTAAAGCCACATTTGAGAGTAGTTTTAGTGTGTGACAGCAGTGACTGACCATGTATAGTGCATACACATGCACATGTGTTTAAACACATATATAAGTAGTTTAAGAGAAAAGATCTCCTGTTATTTCCTGTTATCTATGGCTCTGTCCTGACATCACTGGGAGTTAGTCTTATCTTGTCAGAGATGAGTGAGTCTAGCAGGGTTGGTTAATTGCAGAAGAGGTTCTCAAAAGAAGTGTTTAAGTAGATTTATCTCACTGTGCATTGTGTGCTTTATAGGTTTCAAAAGAAAGATTAATCACGTTAAAATGCAGTGACTATATCCATGTGTCTTTGGAAATCGGACAACTTGGGGCATGGGGACTAAGTGGATGATAGAAAAGACAGCTGTCCATATGAAAAGATTTTCCAGAAGAAAAATTCATCTTTTTTGGTCCTGAAGTAGTACATTGTCCGTTAGTACAAAAATGAATGAGGGTTTCCAGTAAAACTGTATTTTGAATAGTTTGTTTGGTGTAATAGAGGTGGAGACTTTTTTTTTTTCAAAAAACTGTCATTAATCTGACCCTGTAAGCACCTTCATAGTCAAGAAAGGTATGTACTCAATGCATTGAGATGTCTTTGCTTCATATAAACATGTTTTAGAATTTCAACACTTTTTGAAATAAAGTTCCAAAATTTTCTTTCAGACCTTTAATGCACAGTTGGGTTCCCCCCCAAGGTTTTCTCATGCAGTTTCAGGGGGAAGAAGTTTCATACTAAGATCCAGTGGAGACCAATCTTATTTTATCTGACTAAAAAATGTTTGATTTCTCATTAATCTATGCTTTTACTTCTGTTGGTTTTAAATAGGATTAGCTAGAAACAAGACTCGGCTATTCAACTTTCTTATCATTGGTGAACTGATACTCATCTTTAATATCATCTTGCTTCCCCATTATTTTTTGTTTTTCAAAGGTGTAAGCAATGAATTAAATTAAAATTACAGTTATGAACATTTTCTAACACTTGTAAGAAGATACAGAAAATGATATAATATTACGTAGAATTAACAGTTCTAGTACTAGAAGGATATAATTCGTGAAGTTTACTGGAAGCTATTAAAAGTTTGATTCTGGAAGCAATAAAAAAATTTGCCCTTAAGCTGGTTTGTAATGAGGTCTAAATTTAATTCATAAGTAAAGAAAATAATTTGGCACATTCTTGATGATACTCCAGTATGCTGGAGGAGAAAGGCTTCTTAATTTTTTCCAAATCAAATAGAAGTTATGCTGTTCCCACACAATTATCATAGAAATACCATAGCAGAATTTCAGTTTCTTAAAAGATAAATAAATCGAAGAGGACATTAAATCCTGGCATGGTTACTCTAGGCATTTTTTATCTGATGCCTATAATTCTCTCTTTCTAGGGATTAACTCCCACATCCCACTTTCAACCCAGGTGGGATGAAACCTTTTCCTTCATTGGGAGAAGATTGTTGGTTGTCAGCATTATCATTACCGGCAGATACTGAGGACTGCTAAAAACAAACAACGCTAAATGATGGCTGCCACCTCTTGGTTAGGCTAGTATTGTTTTTCCAGGGGTTTCTCTAAGTAATAAGTAATAAAACAAGGAAGTTGTTTTTCTCCAAAACCCATCTTCTAAAGTGTATTTATAAATTTGTTTGGAGTTCAGTAGTGGTACAGAGAAGTCTGTTCTTAATGTTAAAAATTGAAATTAGTTTAAAAACTGACCTACTGTTAAAAATCAGTAGTTGAATAGCTGATTTTTCTAGTGCACATCTGTAAACAAAAGAAAGACCCAGCTACTGTTCATTCAGCAAAGACATTAGAGGTGTGTTCAAATGAAAATAAAAAAAGGATTTTTTAATGGTATTTTCTAAGTTTTGTTTTTGAACAGGGAGATGAGAAGAAAACAGCTGTTAACTGGTGGAAAGCAAAGGCCTATAAAGATAGGACAGGCCAAGAAATACAGCAGTCTTCTGGAAGGGAGGACAAGTGTTTGAGGCATTTATGTGGTTGAGCATGGTACATTTGCAAGCTCAGCTTCCCAGCCTCCATCATCTCACCAGCAGCCAGCCGTTGACTGCCTGGTGATGGCTAGTCTCTAAGACTGGAGAAAGACCTGGAGAAAATCCACCCTTTCTCTGTCTTGGCTGTGTGGAGCTGTGTGACACTAGTGGAGAAAAGCAGAAGAATTATCATAGCCATCTGGCCCTCGTCTGCCAAAAACTGAACTGGCTCCTGGTAGCCATCTGAAAGGCTGTGGATTACTTATGAGGCTCATCTAGATCTTCTTCTCTCCTTTTCTTGCATTGCTTCAGGAGGTACATGACAAACACGGAGGAGAGAGAGGGATTTTCCCTCTAATAGGGAGGATTCCCTGGTTCAGGCTCTAAAATAAGGAGGGAACAATGAGGGGATGCTGGCCTTTCTACAGCAGGACTTCGGCTGAGTTGCCAGCACAGCACTGTGGATCAGCCTTGTGGCCACTGAGCTCATTCTGCTTCCACTGCAATTATTTGTAATTTGCCACCACACCAAGGCTTTTCTCCCTTTTTTGTGGAGGCAGGGGAAGGGGAGAATAAGATGGGTTATATCTGTTCTGACTTGACGTCTGATAATCAAATAATTCTGCAGGAAATTCTAAAAATAATAGGTGTAAATGCCTTAGAAAAGGAAATGTAATGCATACTGGTAAAGTGAAGGGATGTTTTGCTAATTGAGCTGTGGCACTGGGCTTTCGTGGGAGATGGGCTGGTACAACAGTGGCACAGCTTGCTCTGAGGTGAATCCACGATTCACAGTTGTGGTGTTTTACTCTGCGCCCCTGAAAAAGGGGTGGAGCTCAGGCCTCAATTCAAGAGGCTCTGACCGCTGGGGTCCATGAGCTGACTCATCCGAGGACACACATTACTCAAATGCCAAGTAAGGCAATGCAAATGAGTTGTCTTTCAGAAAGCTGTAGAACGTTGAAAAAAATATTTTGTAGAAGCTGACCGGAAAGTAACTGAAATGAGACCTCTTTGTAGCTCATCGAATTGCGGAGAAAAGAATAAATAAATTCAGTACACATTTTCTTAAAAAAAATGTGCATCAGGGTGTGGGCAGAAGAAAGTAGGATCCAGGTCTTGATATTTGTTTTGGGAAATTTCTAAGGTTTTGGAGCCAAGAATTTTATTCAGAGTCAGGACATCCTACAAAGATCCGCAAGGGGTAAGCAGATGGATGTTCAATGCGTTCCCTTTCCCACTCCCTTGTTGAACTTGGACCAATTTTATGACAATTAGCATGCACCCGGAATAACAAGCCTTAAAAAACTGCAGAGAAAGAGGAAGCTTAAGCGTATGTTAAAGTATTCTGGGCAGACATGTAGAGGTGAGAAGGTTTTGCCTCTTATCTTGCTATAGATGCCATAGAATGAAACCTCTATATCTGATCTGGTAATCCTAATTTCATTTTATAGCTGACAGAGAGAAATAGACAATTCCAGAAAGTGCTTAAACCATGTTTAGATATACGTTGTTTGGGCTGAGCTCTGTGGAAATGCTAGTTTCTTTCCATTGAATACAGAGTGCTCAGGCTGGTTCACTCAGACCTGGATGTCTAGCACTGTATTCTTATATTGGACTGGTTGAATTTCACCTGGATGGCAGAAGGCAGGAAACGTTGATCCAGAGTAGATCAAGAAGTTTGTTTTATCATTATATCTCATTCTAGTCCATCTGCAGCAATTGTATGACTTGATATGAAGACCAGTCAATATTTACCTGCCTTATTCTCAGCATCAGGCTGTTTCCCCGTGAAAAAAAGGCAGCTTTGGAAGACAAAGAGAGGGAGAGTCACTAATAAGGCAACCTACTGTTTCCATTCAATCCATCAGAAAATGTATAGAGAAAAATGTTCTGTAATGATCAAGTAGGGCATTTCATGAGAACTCATTATCTAAAGTGACTGTTTCTCTAGAGGTCCTCTTTAAAGAATCGAAGCAGAACAGTACTAATTTATTGAACTATTTTAGTCTACGTACAGGTCCATGACAGGCTGCCACACAGGGCTAGGCGATGGAGGCTGAGCAGGGCTTTAAGCTGCCATGCTCCCCCATTTACCTACTTTCTAAAGACTGTTTTATGAGCACACTGTGTGGCAGCATGGGTTGTTTCCTCCGAACAGTAATTAAATTTCTACCTGGAATCTTAGCCCTTGGGAGGCAGATTTTCATGAGATACTAAGGTGTCTAACCCAGAGGGGCCTCCAAGGAACGTTACACAGTGTTCAATGCTACATCTGCAGAAGAACTTCAATCCTAACATTATTTTGGATGGTGCAGGAAGCTCCTCTGTCATGTATATAATGTAGTTCTCAAATTCCACCATTTACCTGAAATATTAGTTTTTCTTTCTTCTGAGATTTAAACATGTTGAATGAATTGTACATAGAGCATGAGGTTGTATTTTCCTGCTACACAAGTTTATGGAGGTTTCCTGACTGCATATCGCAAATATTGGGGCACGATATGATCTTGACGATCATGCTTGCCAGTTTGTCTCTTTGGGCTTCCTCCTTTTCATTCATTTGTATTTGTGGCACCCTCTGGGAAACGTGGGGAAAGAGAAGAGGTAGGCCTTGCAGAGTACAGTATTTCCATGCACGCTTCTATCTGCTACAAAATTATTTTTCTAAGCTCTTACTTTGACCGTATTCCTGGACTTTCCATCTTTCCCTGGCACCCCTTATCTTCCCTCTCAAGGTCCTTCATCACTGATTGCTAGTGATATTGTCTGTCATTCACTGTTAAGATCCGGTTCACCCAGGATGTTCAGGTATGTCTTCCATTTGTTAATGATCAAAGAAGGATTTTTAGTTTTGTCCCTTAAACTAGGAAGGGCTTCTATATAGACTTCAAAACTCTTTAAAACTTTATGTGTACAATGAAAGTGTTATCTGTAAAAAACGTGCTCTTTCTTTGTGAACTGTAAGTTCCTGTCTCTACAACAGAAGAGCAAACTGGATTTTCTCAGCATTTCACTCAAAATTTTATTTAAATTTTGTGACTATTCAGTCTAGTCAATCACCTCCTTATCACTATGAGTACGAAAGTGCGTATAAGATCTACCTTCTCACGCACTCTCTTCCTTTTTTTTTTAAATCTTTTTTTGTTTACTTCACTGAAATCTCTCCCATTGCAGACTTAATAACTTTGTTCCCCTTATCTTCTGGTGTTTCTATGGCTCTAGAGACTTGGCGGGGGGGGATTATTCTGCACTGCCTGTAGCTCTTCTTTCAGAGGGGCAAACATGGTGTTCCAGTTAAGGCTGTACTGATTCACGTACCAGCCTTATAACCATTACAATATTATTTTCTTTTCAGTACCTTATACATCACAGCATTGTTTGTTTTATTGATTTGCAGGGTGAGCGGAAGTCTGCTGTGAACTCTTCTGCTGGGTGTCCATGGTCTTTTCCCGCTAAGCATTTTACTTGCTATCACTTCTTCCTATTGACTTGCCTAAAATTAAATGCTATTCTCTGAAGCATAGAAGTACTCACGCTTTCCCCTTTCTTTCTCCTCCAGTGTTATTTAGAGATATAAGTATTGATATTTTACCACCTAAAACTGTTTAAAAATCCTGAGTTTTCTTCATGTTGTGATTAAAAAGTTTAGTGCACTCACTCTTTACTGCTGTGTCTTTTCGATTAGCTTCTTCATTTATTTTTTAAATACCCGTCTCAGAAAGTTAGTGTGACGTTATTAATTTATGGTATGATTACTCCTTGGACGGAGTTGAACTTAATTGTATTGTGTCATTGTTAATTAGTGGCTCTGCTGTAGTTAGTGCTTAAACTGATTCCAGCATGTTTTAGAGGAGAAACCTGAGAACAGCTTCAAGTCCTGCATACTGTGAAAGAAGCTGTTCTGAGAAGCCGTAATTTTAGGGTTCAAGCACATGTGACATATTTTGCATATAGAGCTGAAATATCTATAAACACTTGACATTTGGAGCTATTAACTGCAACTGACTTTCTTTTATTGGTCTACTGACTTTTGAAATACCAATTCTATATTATAGATTTGTAACTCAAGATTTGTATTCATTCATACTCTGTTGAATGTATCCCTTCACTCATTTCTTATCATGTTTTTCAGATATACTGCTGCTTCCCTCCACTATAAAAACTCTCTTGTTCCTATGTGTTTTAGGGTCGGGATTTATATTTATCTTTATTTATAGTAATTTTCTGTGTTTCTGTGAAGTCTAATATTATTACCAGGCAGACTAAATTACCTGGTTTTGTTTCTCAGATTCTCCTGTCCTCGCTGACATTTATCTTTTTCTATTATGGATGCTGCAACGATTTGAATAAAACCCCTGCTGTCTCACAGTGTGTTACTTTTCAGATTTTACCTCAGATGTTCTACTGCCACACCTTCAGTACATATTGTGATTTCTTCCTTGTCCCCATCCAGATACAGAACAGTGTGTAATGTGAGGAAAGAGATACTGAATTTGGGTGGCACGTGCTCAGTTTCACACGACAAACAATAAAACATCAAAGTTTTTGAAAAAGATAGCAAGTAATGTCGAGCTGGAGAATATTGCCTTCAGTACAAAGTAAATTGTCATTAGTATGATGGATAAATGTGAATTAGCCATAGTACTTGAACATGGTTGCTGTTTGGGGACCAGGGACTATAGATCATAACCTAAATATGTTTATTACAAGTAAAAGCAGAAAATCTCAGTTAAAAGTTGTCAGGAAAAATCTGTGCCTGACAGAGCTAACAGCAGTAGGAGCTTTTTTATTTTTTAATAGATTAAGAACAAAAGATATGTTGTCAAAGGTGTCAGTTCAATATGGAGTGGAAATTATAAAATTGTTAGCATGATTCAGGAGAAACAAAACTGTTCAAGAAGTATTCCTTTTCTGAATTTGGAAAGAAATAGGATGATGTATTCTTATTGCATAAAAATAAGTCATTCTGATCGTGGTTCATAAACAATTAGGATGTTAAACAACATGTGCTAGGGATAAAGAATTTTAAATCAGCAGAAGTTGTAGGTAGCTGACTGGGAAGATGTTTGCTGCCCTCGTGTTAATTTTTATTAAATATCAGAAAAGTATTACATTTTGAGAGAACTACTACGGGGCAATGTTGCTCCAACATTAGAGAAGTACAGTTGTTCTGACATGGGTAACCACCAGTTGGCATCAGTCCGGGACTAATGGAAAAACTGATACTGGATGTGATTATTAGCATCTTAAAGTATAGGAAGTTAATTAATGCCAGTCAACATGGTTTTATGGAAAATAAGTCTCACCAAACAACCCCTGTTTCGTTTTGGAGGGATTATAAAGTATGTTGAATGACAGAGAGAAATCTATGTAAGTAAAATCTAGTTTCACAGAATCACAGAATCACAGAATCACAGAATGGTAGGGGTTGGAAGGGACCTCTGTGGGTCATCTAGTCCAACCCCCCTGCCTAAGCAGGGTCACCTACAGCAGGCTGCACAGGACCTTGTCCAGGCGAGTCTTGAATATCTCCAGAGAAGGAGACTCCACAACCTCCCTGGACAGCCTGTTCCAGTGCTCCGTCACCCT